>Ga0181597_10006677_pt1 | contig 10689 bp, 4 predicted proteins | sample 041ome_5_FD_148647 | JGI IMG/M metagenome (GOLD analysis project Ga0181597, IMG submission 148647) | Coastal salt marsh microbial communities from the Groves Creek Marsh, Skidaway Island, Georgia - 041403US metaG (spades assembly) | ecosystem: Environmental > Aquatic > Marine > Intertidal zone >...
ATTCGTCTCAAAATAACCCTTCAAATCCTCCTCACTACTAAATCCTACGATCTCATAGCCATCTTCCTCATCACCTCCGGCATACTCCCAGTCTCCTGACACACTCGGTTCCACTGGTTCTATCAAATATCCAAATATCTCGTTCTGGGTCTCTTCATCCAAGTCCTTATATTTTTCCACCGCATAATTGCCATCTGGTAATCCTGCTAAGCCGGTTAGGTCTTCTAACTCAACCGTACTTAGATAAAATACTGGGCCATCTTCAAAAACAAATTCATGCGTTAATAGACCTAACTCCTGCAGATAGCCAACAGGAGATAATCCAAACTCAGTCTCAACATAGTCCGGTCCGTACTGGCTTCCAATGCCATCAAAATCATGCAGTTCCTCAACCCAATTTCCGTTAGCGTCTTGTACTACAGGAAGTAACGAATGGGTATGGAGCGATACTACAATAAGATTTTCAGAATCTGGCTCTTGTACATATTCTGGATTCGGAACTATCGCATAGTAATTTTCTAATTCTTGTCTTAACGATAATTCTGGAGTTTCCTCTTCAATTTTAGACCACATCCAACCTGAGAGATGTGAAACTTGACTAGCGGTCAGGCGGTAAACGGGGGCACCTTTGGGCTCATTTTCTTCAGATGTTGGGGGTTGATAATAGCCCTCAATGCTTAGGTTGTGCTCAACCTCCAATGTGAACGCATCTATGGAATCATGGGTAAAATAAGTTTGTGAATCCATAGCTAACCAAACGCCAGCCTCTCCCTCCGGTACTAATTCACCCACCAAAATAAGTTTGGAAAAATACACCATTTCTGCACCCGGTGGAGTGTCCACATTCATAATAGCAAAGTATCCACCTTCTTCATTGTAAATAGGAGTAGAATCCCAAGTGTAAACATAGCCGGTAATTTCCTCGAAAATTGACTTACTGAGCCAAAATACGGGATACTGTTCGATTTCGTCCTTTGGAATCGACAAATTTAACCTCCCATTCATCGAGTCATGAATGTCGCAAATATAATAAATTTTAACATCATTCTCGGCTAGTGTCTCCTTTTCGTCTTCCGAATATTCAAAATCGAAATAATCTCCATTTGAATTAAGAATAAAATCTTCTAAATTAGGACCTTTATCTATGGGAGGCATGAGAAGATTGGCACTTAAAATACTGAAGTCCTCCGCAGAACCGTTAAATTCATGCTGCTCGAGAGTTATTGGTTCAAGATCGGTTTGATCGAAGGAAAGACGTTCCCATAATTTGATTATTCCACTGTCTTTAATGCTCGCACCCAGAGTAAACGGATGGGATGGACTTATTCCATCGTCAACAAAGCGGTAGGTTGTTTCCGGTTGGAATACAAATTTTTCCATATCCAACTGTGAACCATTTATATTCTGGAAGTAATAATGTGGATAATCAAAGGAACCACCTGAAACAAAGATTTTTTCAACGAATTCATGCTTGGGTTCATCCTCATGAAGGTGACCAACTGGAGATAATCCAAACTCAGTTTCCACATAGTCCGGCCCGTACAGGCTTCCAAAACCATCAAAATCAGATAGCTCCTCCACCCAATCTCCATCATCTTGTTGTACTACAGGAACTAGTAGATGCGAATGCAGATGTATTACGGTAAGATCATCACCATTTGGTTCTTCTCCAAAATATGGATTGGGCACTATGGCAAAATGGCCTACATAATTATTAAAAATTAAAGCATTTGGTGATTTTGCTTCAGATTCTGACCATGCCATATCCGTAAGGTGCATAAATTGATTGTCATCAAAAAGATAGATGGGGTCACCAGGTTGGTTGTCTAAGTTAGTAAATTTAAATGTACCACTTCCGGAATCAAGTTTTGTGGACATTGTGAGATCTGAGAATTCACTCCATTCGAATATTCCAGAATCATTGAAAGTAAATGTCAGAATTTCAACTTCAGGCATTGGGTTGGGCTCATTTTCGAAAGTATAAATCACTCGACCTACATTTTCTGAAATCTTTTCATAAGTGTAGTAAGTCCACTCCCCTTCCTTATCTCCATATACTTTTCCATCATTGGAAAAAGTGGCTATTTCTGATTCAACACCCTCGGTGTAGATTATTGACTTACCAGCTATTGAGTCTGGTGCGGTTTCTAAAGGGATTAAGATAATATCTTTTTTTCGTAAAACTCGGACATCATCCACATATGCAGAAAATGGCTGACCATTGTCATTAAAAGCACCAATTATCCATTGGAGAGGTAGATCATCACCGGCAATAAATTCGGAAATTTTATTACCATCTATGTAATAAGAAATCTTACCACCAATCCGAACAAGCGAAACTGTATACCATTGATTACGGTAGGCTTCCCTCTTTCCATTGGTTGGATCGGAAAGGTTAGCATCGTCATAGTAACTAAAGAATGTATCGCTGTTGGTGGTACCACCCCACTCACTTTGTAAATCTTGGTATTCACGCCAGACCAATTCAATAGAGAGTTGTGATGGTGGAGCAGCAATGTAAACACCCGCTTGGTTTGAAAAGTTTCTCTGGGAATTTGCAGAATAAGTGTAATCATTCAGCTTTATCTTCGCTTGAACTCCAATAATCTCTTCGTCTTGGATAAAGATTGCAGTATTTGAATCGCCTGCAGATTGAGCAACCGCATCTACCTCCTCCCAGAATGACCCAACGGGAATTTTTCTAGCATTGGAACCCGTGTAACTTTCTCCCGTTAGTTCAAGTATGCTTTGAGGTGGCCAAGAATAATTATCTGAGATAGGATTAGGTGTTTGTCCCCCCGAGAAATATCCAGTCTCCCATTTTCCTACGTCGAGGGTACCGTTTTCAAAATTATCGTATGGTTCCCATGCAAATCTACTGGTTTCCGAAAGATCATAAATGGTAAAGCTACCTGAATCCACCACAAGTTGATCATCAGATGCAGACTTTTCGTATTTTACGTACATACCATTATTTTCCCCAGTAAAACTTAATTGATAAAGAGTCCCTCTTTCGAATCTGGTTGTGTAAGTTCCAGAAATCCAATCCCATTCACCCATTTCCCAAGTTCTACTAATTTTCGCTGAGTTCTTTCCGTCTTTATAATAGTAAGGCTGGCTGGTAGTTCCCATGTAGTTGTAGAAATTTATTGTATTACTAGGCCCAGTTGAACTAGTAAGCTCGATGCGAGGTTGGTAATCTCCTTTTCCGGTCATAAAATAAGGAGCATAGTCTTCAGCTAATTCCTGATTTGGTCTATATTCCCATGGGATTTCTGATTCTATGACTGAATCGTCCAAATGCCAGCACTCCCATGCTCCACTACCTTGCACCATTTCGCCAACAGGACCGGGCAAGGAAACCATAATATCTCCCGATTCCTTATGTCCGTCGGTGCCTTGTCGCTCGGAACTGGCAAATGACATGGAAGTAATGATTTTCTCTCCTTGAGTAGCATCTTCAGGAATAAGAACTAACTCGGCAGAATAGAAACCAGTTCTGCGATAAGCATAATGATAGTTTTCCCAAGTACCTTCTATCTCATCTCTTACGACCACTTTGACCTCATCAACAAAGTAGTAAATATAACTAAACTGATAGTTATTTAATTCAGGAATAGTACCAATGCTTGTTGCTTTGTGCCCAACCAAGCTATCGGTAGCATGACTGGGTGGTTGTTCACCTGACTCATAAGGGTATAAAAAATAACGACGTTCATCCCAAAACCCATAATTGTAAAAGTGATTACGGGCATTGACCTCAGTCTGGTACCAATCACCCAGATCAGGATTAAGGGACAAGTAAGCAAGGTAATCAAAATCTTCTAGGGCTTCCTCACGAGAATCGTGTCGCTCATACCCATGAACTAATTCTTCATCATAAAATGCTTCACGAAGATCCTGCACCACTAAGCCTGAATCATAAGACATGCCAGGAATGATTCCTCCAAGCGTAGGATCAGTTAAATCTCCGCTAACAAATTGATCCCCAACACTTTCTGGCAATAATTTCGGGATATCGAGACCACCATTGAAAAATGCATTAAGGCTGATGATGGTACCCGAGTATTCCTCATCATCGGTAATTTCGTAATTATTTGTCAGTGCATCAAACAATTCCTCTAGATCTGCAATAAACTCACTCTCTTCCTCAAAATCATATTCATCCAAGACGAAAAGAAAGTCCGGCTCGGCATTGTTAAACCAATCAGCTTGGGTTGCATATCTTCCAGGTGAACGAAGACCAGAAGAGGCTTCTTTGTAGACTGAGATAGCAGTTTGTAAAAATGTTTGAGCTTTTTTGAGTTGTTCAACACTACGAACTCCAAGAAAACCGGGATGTTTTTCGCGAAATTCTTCTAAATCTGTCTCGGTGACTTCCATATCCAGATCCTGAAGATAACCGACATTTAGATCCCAGTCGTATCCAGACTGCAGGGATGCCAAAGAAGCCAGAAGGTTGACCATGGCACGCAATACCTTAACATCGGTAGTATCAACAATGACCTGTTCCTCAGCCCCGGTCATGGAAGATTCCATAATTACGGTCTCAGTAACATTAGAGAAGTGATTTAATATTGAATCAAGCTGAGGGATAAGGGAATTTTCGGCGAAATCTGCCAATTCTCCTGTATTAAATTCTCGGTCCAGTTCAAATTCATAGGTTCCAGCCAAGGGAGAGTCGACGAGAGTAAAATCAAGGATGGAGTCTTCGACACCAAAGGATATTGCAAATTGTTTAAGTGAATCGCTCTCAGTGGACTCAACCAATTGGGCGAGTTCATGCAATCCTTTCAACAAGTGATACCTGGAGCTGGATCCTCCCTGCCCTACTTCATTTAATAAATTGTTATAAAATGCTGGAACATCATCGCCGTCGTCAAAATCAATGATTTCTGGAGCTCCCTGCACTGAAAATCTGCGGAAACCAATTTCCCCACCCTGCAGGTCATACATGGTCAACTCACTACCATGTCCATCACTCCACGAATGAGGAAGCTCAAAAGCTAATTCTGGTTGCACATATCGATCTCCAATAGATTCCCAGTTGTCTAAATGTTTACCTTCCGGATAGTTGTAGTCGTTTTTGAAATACCAGCCATCGTCCCATTCCAAGTGAATTAAAGTGAATTCGGTTGAGTAAGTGCTAATCCCTGAGTCAAATGTTTCAATCACCTGGAAAAGTAATTCATAATCATCAGCATTGTTTACCAAACGATAGGTTGTGCTGGTAGCACTTGGGTCAATCCATTTGGTTGCAGAGTCATACTTTTGGGCAACTTCATTCCAGATGCCTGCGTGGTGCCTAAATTCCTGACCATTAAAACTTGTACCGATGTGAAAATTAGCCAGAGAACCATCAATTTCTATTGCAGTTCTCATGTAATCGATTTGCTCTAGCCCATTGTAATCAAATTCATCTGAAAATAATTCAGCCTCAACAATCCACGAACGATTCATAGGAAGAAGTGTTTTCGCAGAAATCTCAACCCATCTATCAGGATCATCGGAATCTTCGGCATCATTATCGGTGAAAACGCCACGAATTGAATATTCTCCTTGCGCAGTATTCTGGACTACTGTCAATCCATCTTCACTGTCCCCGTTGCCGAAAGCAAAATTTGAACGAGTCAATGCAATATCACTAAAATCATCCTCAAAAAAACGACCAACGGGAGGGGTATCAGTCAATAAAGTACTTAAAATACTGAAAGTTGCAGTTCCCTCATCATCCATGACCAAAGTTCCATTTTCATTGGGCTCAAAATAAAGGAAATTTGCGTTTCCTTGCGTGGGGTCAAAAAATGACAGGTTAGCATCTAAAACATCACCATCGCTGAAAAGGATTTTCAAAAATTGAGGATTTGGGGAAGAAATCCATTCATAGGACATTTGTTCCCATCCTCCTTGTTCATCATATATCCAACCTCCATCATCGGAAAGAAACTGAAAGGAGATGGATCCACTTTCACTCGTGCTTTGGTAATTAAGAGTAATCGTCTGCCCTACCAGGGAATCGGGAGCTTGCCCAAATAAGGTTGAGCAAAATGCAAATAACAAAAACAGGGTGAGCGATGGGTTTTTCACTTTCATAAAATTAAATAGTACAAGCAAATGGGGAGATTGAAAAATTTCTTCATATTAAACAAACTAGTCAAGTAGTTTTTAAATAACTATCTTATCAGTTTTGATATTTTATAACCAACATTTCAATTCAACGGATTACTAGTCATTTTAAATGTCAGGACAGCATATTATAGCGGTGAATTTGATCGACCCATCATACTCTATACCATTTGCAAATAAATAGTAGACGAAAATTTGTTGGCAGGAGGCGATGAGCAAGAGGTAAAACAGTTCGGTGAAATAAAGTGCCTCCAAAAAAGATGCCACTTTTTCCATTCCTTATTCGAGTGAGAATTTGTGAAACTGCAGAATCCACAGAAATCGATTCATTCAGTTGATTTTCGATCTGATCCCAAGCAGATTTCATTGATTGAATTAAGTTTTCTTGCCTGTTCGCAGATTGATTAAAACCTGTACGGACATCACCCATCCTAAAATCGATAAATTTTGGAAAATCTTGGTACTCAAGCATCATACTTTCGGTAAAAGAAGAAAGAGCAGATTTACCTGCATTGTACATGGGCATGTATGGGAGAGGGTAATGGGTGGCAAGGGAGGATAAATTAAGAATTACTCCACTACCCTGCTCTGCCATGATCGGGGCAAATATTCTACACAACTCTACGGGCGAGGAAAACAGCACCTGAATTTGATGGGTGATTTCCTCTTCTGGAAACTCCGCCCATTCATAAAAAGCACCATAACCCGCGTTGTTTATCAGAACCACTGGTGCACCGAAGTCTGCCATAAAATTCTCAGCAAAAGAGCGGGTCTCCTGGGAATTGGAAAAATCGACTGAAATTTGGGTAATTCCATCCATTCCTAGGGGAAGGCTTTTACTTCTGGAGGCTGAGAATACCTGATACCCGTCATCCTTTAATCGTAGGCACAACTCCCTACCAATCCCTTTGCTCCCTCCAGTAACTAATGCAATTCTTTTGCTCATTAAAACCTGAAGACTATGAAAATTGATCTTTGCCGAGAAGCAAAACTTTAGAAAAGATACTCAGTATGGCAGATACGAGCACAATTTACATGCTTACCATGGAATATCCACCGGTGCGTGGTGGGGCGGGTGTGTATTGCGAAGAACTCTACCTAGCAGCTAAAAAAGAAGGCATAAGGATACAAGTCATTGGCCCAAAAAATGCCCAAACGGCCAAGAATCCAAACTACCTTGAGATGCCGGTTAACGGTTCGCAGGACTGGGTATGTTCCTGGAAAGCATGCTCTTACTTAAAAAATCTCGATCTGAAAACTCATACCCTCCACTTGGCTGAGCCAGGTGCTTTGCGGGCATGGATCAGGTTTAAGTGGAGAGTATCAAAGCCAAAGAAGCTGTTGATCACACTACATGGCTCGGAAATACCCAAGTTTTCAAATAATGTTCTGGAGCGAGGAAGTTTTATTAAAGCTTTGCAGCAGGCAGATAAAATTCACCTGCTTTCCAAGCACAACCAAAAGTCATTGATCAAATTATGCCCAGAGCTAGAAAAGAAAATTCTTTTACAGCCTGGTGCTCCGGCTTCTGAAGTATTGCCCACCGAAAAGGTTTGTAAGGTATACAAGGCCATCGCAAATGGACTTGTTTTACTATGCGTGGGAAGAATTCACCCCCGTAAGGGACAGCTCGAGCTACTTCAAGCGATCGAAAAACTACCCTCCTGTCTAAAAACTAAAATACTCTGCCGATTCGCAGGCCCATCAAACCATAATGCATATGCCAAAAGGCTAGGAGATTTTAGTGAGCATACAGGATGTAAGGTAGAAGTTCTTGGTTGCTTATCAAATACTCAATTGAGAGCCGAGTATGAAAAAGCAGATTTATTTGCCCTGACCTCCATTCCTTTAGCAAAGAGCGTGGAAGGGTTTGGTTTTGTTTATTTAGAGGCCTCGGCACATGGTTTACCCATAGTCGCAAATCGAACGGGAGGAGTGGAAGACGCGGTTGTAGACAGGCGGACTGGTTTACTCGCCAACCCTCAAAACCAATCCGAGGTAACCGAGCATCTTCAAACTTTAATTGAAAATAGGGACTTACGAGAAGCTATGGGCAATTCTGGCATTCAATGGGCTGCTGAGCATAGTTGGGATAAAGTGGCCCAAGCCCTTTACCAATAGATGCTAGTTCTCCGATGCCTTCTACAAGACATCCGCAAAGGCGGGCCGTAGGCGATTAAAAAACCAGGCTCCGAACAGCAAGACTACGCTTCCAAATATCCACGCATAGCCCACACCGAACCAATCGGGCTGCCCATCCCACAGGATCACCTGCCGCAAAGAGTCAATAATACGCAGCAACGGATTCCACTGCAAAAAAGTCCAAATCGCAGGAGCAGTGGATTCTGCCTTGGCAGCCGAATAAAAAACCCCACTTGCATAAAGTAAGGCCAATCCTAGAAAAGAACCTAACTGACTAACATCCCGAATGAATACGCCCAGAGCGGAAAAAAACCAAGCTAGACCTAGGGCGATCATAAAGACGGGAAAGATGATAATCGGTGCAAACAAGCAATAGAGTGACAGACCCGGCCCAACCAAAATGACACCAACGAGGCAAAGGCCAAAACTAATCAATAAATCGTAAGCGAGTGCACCCATGTTGGCTGCGGGTAAGATCTCCAAGGGGAAAACTACTTTTTTAACAAAGTTTGGCTGGCTTACTATGATGCCAGGAGAGGAACCAATAATTCCAGAAACTAATCCAAGCACATTGAGACCAAGGAATACTCCCAAAGCATAATCAATGGTGGATTCGTCGGGAGAATCGGTAAACCTACCTCCAAAAATAACCCCAAATGCAAACACATACAGACCAAGCATAAGCAAGGGATTGGCCAGCAACCAAAAGGCTCCTAAAATACTGCCTCGGTGCCTTGCCTTCACATTGCGAACTAAAAACTGCCAGAGCAGTTCTCTCTTGTATAACAAGGTGAGAAATAGATTCATTCGGTAATCAATCAAGCTGTTTGATCAAAATAAAAGCCACTTTTGCTGAGCATAACTGAAAGCCTTTATAGAATTTGCACTGGTAGCAGAGTCGAGGATGTAAATCCAGTTTTCTTCCTTATGGCTGTAAACATAAGGCAACGCCGAAAATGAAAACCAAATCCAATCGTTCATCAAATGATTCCATGCCCAGAGCTTTTCGCCAACAGCACGAGGAACAAACATCCAACCATAGCGAGGAAAGAAATTCCAGTTATTTAAATACGGGTATAAGGGCCCTAACCAAGGGTTTTCCAACCATCCGCCCTCCCCTACAATCTTTGAGTTATGCCAATGAGGCATCCATTCATGAATCCAATCGTAATGCGAGGCAAGTCGAGTGTAAACGGTGACATCCCCATAAGTAGAATCTTTAGTACCATATGAGACTAATCCGTGTATTCTCCAAGTTTTCTCAGTGTAAGCAAAAGCCGGGCCACCACTGTCTCCTTGCGCAGTACTCCCTTCTAACTCGAGAGGTGAAGATTTACTCGAGCCGTTTCCTAGGTTATCAACAATTTTACCACTTTCTAAAGAATTAGAGTTACTGAAAGGAGAATCGAAATCAATACCAAGCAACCCTCCAAAAAGCTTGTCATCTAAGTATGTGGAGACGGAACGATCAATTGTGTTTTCTGCACCTACTCTTTTTTTATTTAAAGAATTGGCTATTCCACTATTGCCTTCGACTAAAGTTCCATATCCAGCAATAACCGCCTTTTCATTAAGTGGATCATCTTGGAAATTAGGTAACCGAGCGGGAAAATGGCCGATCACATCTTCATCCAATACAACCAAAGCAAGGTCGACCCCGAGGAAATCACCATCCCCCAAAGGGTTATCAATTGTCTGTCGAAGTGTCCATCCTTCATGAATGATAAATTCTTGAACCGAATAAGAGTAGGTTGAAGCTAGTGAAAGTTCATCACCCAAGTAGAAAGTCCAATCACTAGGATCAGGTTGGTCGTAGTAAGAATTTTTAATGATATGAGCAGCTGTAATTAAAATATTTGGGGCAATGAGGGTGGCGGTCCCTAGTGCATTGCTCGACGACACTAAAGCACCAACCACATACAAATCCGGATAATCTGCACCACTCCCAAATCGCAACTGATTACTTCCTAAAGCGAAATACTCCTCCCAACTAACAGTTTCAAGCCGACCAATGCGACGCTGCTCTTCGCCAAATAGATGAACCTTAAAAACCAAACAAAAATGAAAAAAAATAAGATATCTAATCATCTCGTGAAGGTAAAATATTGGGAGGAGGTCCAGGCGGTAAGATATTGGGCGGGGGCGGGGGCGGGGGAAGATTGTCCAAATCATCATTGATTGCAGTATTTTCTGCTTGCTCAGCATCAGGAGTATTCCCCGTAAGACCTTCTGAATTAGTTTCGCTAAACCCACTGTTGGATTCAGTGCTAGGAGACATCGCTTCACTAGCTGAAGGACTCGATTTCAAGGGGGACTTAGACTGAGAGAATTGATTAGTCATAATTTGCCCTTGGGGAATTTTGTTTGAATCGGGCACTGAATTGGCACCATTATTGAGCGATTGACCTCCGATTGGCAAAA
>Ga0181597_10006686_pt1 | contig 10679 bp, 23 predicted proteins | sample 041ome_5_FD_148647 | JGI IMG/M metagenome (GOLD analysis project Ga0181597, IMG submission 148647) | Coastal salt marsh microbial communities from the Groves Creek Marsh, Skidaway Island, Georgia - 041403US metaG (spades assembly) | ecosystem: Environmental > Aquatic > Marine > Intertidal zone...
TCCACACAGTCAACTCAGTATGCAAAAACATAATCATCGTAGTGAACACTGGCATGTAAGTGAAGGTGTTGCAACAGTAAATTTGGATGATCCAGAAAATCCACGTACTGTAACATTACACAAACACGACACACTGGAAATTCCAGTTGACACCTGGCATCAATTATGTAATAATACAGAAAATGAATTAAGAGTAGTTGAAATTCAATATGGGTCTAATTGTATTGAAGAAGATATTGAAAGACACGGTGTTGATCCATATTATGGTATGACGGAAGAAGAAAAGAATGAACACACTTTGGATTATTCCAATTGAGCCAATTGACCAGCGTTACACAAAACAATGGTACGATAACATTCCAGTAATACTGGAACAAGAGATTAAGATTAAAGAACTTGACTATCAGGTTGTTACAATTGATGGCGAGGACTTTGCTCCAGAACAACGTACTGAAGGTGCGTTTTTAGACTTTGGTGCTACTAATGTTTACAAGGCAACACAGACTGCTGAAGTAAGTAAACTGTTTAGTAACGGAAAAGTTAAACCAGGCGACAAGTTTTTGGTAACTGACGCCTGGAATTTTATCATTACTCCCATACGTTACATGAGCGACTTGTTGGATATTCCTGTGGAAATCCACAGTATCTGGCATGCTGGTGCTTATGATCCAACGGATATTTTGGGATATAAGATGCGTCGTGACTGGCCGCATCATGTGGAACGCAGTTGGTTCCATGCTAGTGATTACAACTATTATGCAACTGAATTCCACAGAACAATGTTTTTGCGTAACTTAAACATTCCACAAGGTGATCATTACAAGGCAATACGCAGTGGACAACCACATGAATTGATTATTGCTGATCTTGTAAAACACAAAGATACACCAAAAGAACGCAGTGTAATGTGGCCACACAGATACAATGCAGACAAGCAACCGGAAATTGCAGAAGATCTTAACAATCATTTTGATATGATTATTACACAAAAGATGAACTTGGGCAAGGCTGACTACTATGCAACAATGGGGTCAAGTCGTGCTATTTTCAGTTGTGCATTGCATGAAAACCTGGGTATTAGTGTAATGGAAGCTGTACTTACAGGAACCATTCCTATACTTCCAGATCGTGCAAGCTATCGTGAAATGTATTTGCCAGAATTTAAATATCCCAGTGAGTGGACTGAAAGCTATGAGGCATATACAAAACACAAACAACAACTAATGGATTTTATTAGTGAACGACTAGACAATCCAGAAAAATATCAACCATTACTGGAGCAACAACAGCGTATTTTAGAAGAGAAATATTTAAGTTGCAGTGAGATGGTAAACACCATCTTTCCAGAACAACATCATGAATAATAAAGGAACTTAGTGCATGAGAAATACTTCCGAAATTTTAAAACAACGTCTAGAAGATGCGAATATTCGTTATTGGGCAGGCGACAATATTAGTGAAATAATGCAAAAAGGCGATAAAGAAGGTCTTATTGAAGAACTTACGCCTAAATTTGAAGCTGTACTTGACAGTTTAGTTATTGACCGACACACAGATCCAAACAGTATGGACACAGGTCGTCGGTTGGCAAAAATGTATATTAACGAGTTGATGGCTGGGCGATATGATCCCAAGCCTAACGCAACAGCCTTTCCTAATCATGTAGAAGAAGGATACAAAGGCATGCTGGTTGTACGTAGTGAACTTAAAAGTGTTTGTTCACATCATCATCAACCAGTTACAGGTGTCGCATACATTGGTATTATTGCGGCAGAGAAATTGATCGGGTTATCCAAATATACACGTATAGCACAGTGGTGCGCTAGACGTGGTACACTGCAAGAAGAACTTGCAAATGATATTGCTCGTGAAATAATGAATGCTACTGGCAGTAAAAATGTCGGAGTATACATTCAAGCAACACATGGTTGTTGTGAAAACAGAGGTATCATGGCTCATAGTAGTTTAACACAAACTACTGTATTGGAAGGCAGTTTCCATAATGATCCAGGATGCAAAAAAGAATTCTTTGATAATATTAAACTACAACAAGAATTCGCACCACGTTAACAGAAAAGGGAGAGAATTATGTTCTCAAAATTACTAGAAGGTGTTGATAAGACACTTGTTCGTAACCTTGTAATTCTTCACACGCTGGTTATTGCTGTGTCTAATTATTTGGTTACGATCAGATTTGATCTATTTCCAGGAGCAGAGCTTCCAATTTTTGGATCATTTCCACTAGCCGCGGCGGCATTTACATTTCCAATTGTCGTTGTAGCAACTGACCTTACAGTAAGGATGGTTGGTAAACAAGCAGGTCGTGCTGTTGTAGCAATGGCTATTATTCCTGCTATTGTTGCTTCAGTACTTGTACTATTAGCACTAGGTGATGAACATGCATACCGTGTAGGTTTTGCCAGTGGTACTGCATATGCAGTGGGTACAATGCTCGATGTATATGTTTTCCAGGCAATTAGGGAACGTTCATCTGCATGGTGGGCTGCACCAGCGATTTCAACTATCGCGGCAAACATCATTGACACATATTCATTCTTTTATGTGGCTTTTGCGGGTTCTACAGACGCAGAAGGCAAACTAACTTGGATTGGTGAAAACTGGCACATTGTTGCACAGAACAATACACTAACCAAGATTGTAGTTGGCTTAATTGTGTTCCTACCAGCATATGGTGTATTACTAGCTTATCTACAAAAACGTGTAGCAAAATAAAAGGATAGGGCCTTCGGGCCCTTTCCTTACCAGGAGTTAAAGATGAGAGATCACGCTGAGCCGCAAAGGTATTATGATTGGATGGTTTGGAAAATGCGCCAAGAAGATGAAAAAGAAATGCTTGACAGCGAGTATGGTTGGCTGTTAAAATTAGATCGTGGAGGATATTTGTGTAAGAAATATCCAGACTTACAACGTATTATAACTGAGGTATTGGTTGCTGAAAAGTTAATGAACGAGCGTGTACCACAGTTACTTGGTGACCACCTTTACTATGAAGATTTAAATGATGAACTCCCTTTCTAAAGATCAATACACTCCTACCTTTAATAGCAATAGCACACGCCGCATTGATCCTACTGGACAATGGAGTAATACCATTGCCATTGAAGACCATACTTCTAAACCTGTTACACTGGAAGTAAATGGCAGAGACGTTATGAAAGAACTTGACGAAATGCGTGATGCTCTGTTATTATTAAAGCGAGACATAGACATGGAAGACAAGTATCCTGAACTAAAACAGGCTTATGATGAATATCGAAAAATACTTGATGAACTAACAGTGATGGAAAAGTTAACAACATGAATATACCTAAAAAATACTACACATGGACAGATGTTGAAAAAGCGGCACAATCTATTGTAAATCAGATGTATGCTGACATGTGGCGGCCTGATTATATTGTGGGCTTAACACGTGGCGGTTTACCACTGGCAGTTTTAATTAGTCATATGACAGGCATTCGTATGGAAACATTAAAGGTTAAATTGCGTGATTTAGCTGATAATGAAGATGGATGCGAAAGTAATCTTTGGATGGCTGAAGATGCATATGGTTATAACGATAGCGATGAATATGATCCCATGCTGAGTAAGTTTAAAGCAGAGATGGAAAATCGTAAAAATATCCTTATTGTAGATGATATTAACGATACTGGTGCTACGTTTGAATGGATTAAAAAGGACTGGCCCAGTGGATGTTTACCCGACAGTCCAGCATGGCAGTCAGTATGGGGACAAAATGTAAGGTTTGCTGTAATGACTGAAAACCTCGGCAGTGAATTTCATGATGTTGCTTATTACTGGGACGAGGTTAACAAAGCTGAAGAGGACGTATGGTTGGTTTATCCATACGAATAAGAAAATGGATGATAACATTATAAAGTTTACTCCTAAACAAAGAATTTTTGAGATTAAGTTTACCACACCTCCTGTGATAAAACTGAAAAAATCAGCAGAATGTGATATTCAACTTGAACTACAAAAGTATCCACAAGATGATATGGGTACTGGTGTTGCATATGTACCTGCCCGCAGTCAGACACATGCAATTGATAAATTGAGTGAACTGCTTAATGTATATCGTTACGAAGTAATTGGAGAATTATAAATGAGTAAGCAAATTTATATCCGTGGCAGTAATTACGGCGGAGAAATGACCATTGGTGAAGTTACACGAGAGTTTGTGGAATACTGGCAACCTATTTGTAAAGAAGAAGGCGACAGTCGTCTTATTGAGCATTTAATGGCACTAGAAGCCTGGGATAGTGATCCTGAAGATGAGGAAGGATTTGATCCAGATAGTCCACCAGTATATGAAGAAGGTACACACTGGAACAACTGGTATGAGTGTGATGAACTACATCATGACAGTAGTAGTAATGGCACGGAACTTATGGCATTTCCATTAGCCGAGCAACCCAATGAGCATGGATATCCAGACTATGATTGGGATAATCGTATTGACTTTGAACCGCATCATCTTTATGGTCGCGAAATGTACACACAGGATGATGAACAAACTGATCATGAAGATGACAACAGTATTCCAGTTCTTGTTTTTTACAGTTCAGAAAAAGGCGATTTTGGCGGTTGGACTATTGATATTCCAGATGATGAAGAATTTGATCCCAACAAAGTTGTAGTTAGTATTGTAGAAACAGATCATGGAGAAATGGTTGAACGTCTATGGTATGACAAAAAAGAATATGATTGTGATTATGATTGGGTAGACAGTCGTGGTAAAGGTTATTATGCACATGTTGGATGGTTCAACAAGCGTTGGGAAGATCCACATGTCAATGAAGAAACTGACAAAGAAACATGGGATATGCTCTGGGAAGAGTATGATGATGTACTAGCTGAAAAGCAATCAGTAGAAAGCGAATAATGAGAGGCACACTAGATGTTTATGCTGGTCCTATGTATGCAGGCAAGACCAGTAGTCTACTTAAACGAGTACTTTGGCTGGATCATCAGCAACACAAGGTACTCGTTTTAAAACCTGCAAAAGACAATCGCTATGCTGAAGAACAAATTGTCACACACAACCAGTTAAGCTATCCTTGTATTAGTTTTACAGATTTCGGTGAGATAGCAGACAGGTTTAATATTAAACCCTATAACTATAATACTGTGTTCTTGGACGAAATTCAGTTTATGAATTCAAAAGAAACACTAGCAACTGTGGAAATGTGGCTACGTGACGGTGTGAATGTAATTGCATGTGGACTTGATCAAGACAGTCGTGGTATTCCTTTTGAAACAACCAGTATGTTAATGGGTTTGGCAGACTGTGTGGAAAAGATCCGTGCTAACTGTACTGTATGTGGTAGAGATGCTACTAAAACATATCGTGTAAAAGCACAAGGCGATAGAATTCAAGTAGGCAGTATTGGTATGTACGAGCCACGCTGTATAGAGCATTGGGAGCCAAAATAATGTCAAATTTTGACTTAACAGAATTTATTAGGACCGTACCCGACTATCCAATTGATGGTGTTAATTTTTATGATGTAAACAGTCTGTTTGCAGGACCATTGTTTACACAACTTATTAATGAAATGATAAATTCTCTACGTGATTTACCGCCAGTAGTAACGCACATTGCAGGTATTGAAAGTAGAGGATTTGTATTAGGTAGTGCCATTGCATATGCTATGGAATTGCCTTTTGTAATGATTCGTAAAAAAGGTGCAAAATATCCAGGCAGTCTCTTAACAGAAACATATAAACTGGAATATGGTGAAGATAGTATTGTATTACAACAAGGTATCCTTGGACATACTGATCGTGTAATTTTAGTAGACGATTTAATAGCAACTGGTGGAACCATACAGGCGGCCAGCCGTTTAGTAGAACAAACTGGAGCAAGGGTATTAGGATGTGCAACAATTATTGATTTAAAATATTTGCGTAATAGTGAATATCCAATGCAAGTAGTCAGTTTAATTGAAAAACAGGAATCATAATGAATAACCAAAGTCTAATAGACTTAATTGTTGAGCTTGCACAAGAAACTGATGTTGTTGATCCTCTTGATTGGGGAGAACTAAACATTGATGAAACCACTGCATTCCGATTAATGGCTACACATGTATTGGAAATGGATTTAAGTGAACCATACGTAACACAAGCAATTATAACCAAACTATTGGTGGAAAACTTTGTGTTAAACTTAAAATTACTGAGAAATAATATATGAAAATCAAGTTTGAAGTGGAAATAGACACAGAAAGCGAACATGATCTAAATACTATTGAAGAATTAATAGAAATGTTGAAAGAATTAGCAGAAAGAATGAAATGAAAGTAGGATTTACAGCAAGTAGTTTTGATTTACTTCATGCTGGGCATGTACAGATGTTGCGTGAAGCCAAGGAGCAATGTGACTATCTTATTGTTGGGTTACAGATTGATCCCAGTAAAGATCGTCCTGAAAAGAATGCACCTATACAAACCGTAGTAGAACGCTATACTCAACTCAAGGCTGTTAGTTATATAAATGAAATTATCCCATATGATACTGAGCAGGATTTAGAAGATATCTTGACAATGTACCATATTGATGTTAGAATAATTGGTGAAGAATATAAAGATAAAACATTTACTGGTCGTGCAATATGTGCCAGTAGAGAGATAGATATATACTTTAACAAACGAGATCATCGTTTTAGCTCAAGCGATTTACGCAAAAGAGTATGCGAGAGGAAAGATAATGACATTACCTGAAGGTAGAAAAGCACTAACTGATCAAGATATGGTTGTATTGTTGCACAATGTAGCCAGACAGATTGGCTATGCAGATACAGTTGCAGAAAGTGAAATGCGACAGGTTGCAGATCGTTTTAGTGAACTTACAAAGGCAGCAGGTGTTGCACAACATAAGGCACAGCAAGGCTAATGTGGACACTTTGGATTATTAGTAGCCTTATTGATAGCGCAGAACCTAAATACACTCGTTATGCAGAGTTTGAAAACTGGTATGAATGCCAAGATGCATGGCGTGAAGTATCTATGGAATTTACACAGGAAGAAGTAGCATTTTGTGAGGAATCAAATACATGACAGATGCATATAAAAAGACAGGCGACAATAGTTGGATTGTCACTGTACAGCAAGATGGAAAAACAAAAGAACTGTATCTGGAATTTCCACCAGATGCACTAGACCAAGTTGGTTGGGATGAAGGCGATACATTACTATGGGAAGAATTACCCAATGGTAATTGGAGCCTATCTAAAAAAGAAGATGATGATCCACTGGAAGGCACAGAGCCTACAGAAGGTTGTTGACATTTGACCTAAATACATGTATTATAAGATAAAATTGTATAGGATAAACTAATGAAATTACGCTATAGCGAAGCGTTCTACAGTGTGCAAGGTGAAGGCAAATACGTAGGTGTACCCAGTGTATTCCTGCGTACATTCGGTTGTAATTTTCGCTGTATGAACTTTGGTGTTAAAACTGACAAGGATCGGTGGCAACAACATGCAGAAGGTCAACGTTACAATGCAGAAGTAAAAGCATTGTTAGACGATGGTATTGTAGAAAAAACAGAACGGTTTGAAGATTTGCCTATTGTACACACAGGATGTGATACATACGCAAGTATCTATCCTGAATTTAAAGACTTTAACAAACTAGCAGAAGTTGATGAAGTTGTAGAACACTTGCTATCACTTACTCCACAAGGCAAGTGGACACAGGATGATGGACAAGACATCCATCTTATTTTAACAGGAGGCGAACCATTGCTTGCTTGGCAACGTCTTTATGTTGATTTATTTGAGCACCCACGTATGAAGGACTTAAAAAATGTTACAATTGAAACAAACACTACGCAACACTTACATGACGAATTCTTCAATTATCTCAACGATAATGACAGAATTTCAGTCACTTTTAGCTGTTCCCCCAAACTCAGCGTTTCAGGCGAATCTTGGGACGATGCTATTAAGCCTGATGTTGCTCGTGAGTATTCCCTTGTTGATGGTAGTGACATTTACTTCAAGTTTGTTGTTGCTACTAATGATGATTTTGAAGAAGTTAGCAGAGCTGTTGATGCATATCGTGAAAGAGGCGTCCAGTGTCCAGTATATCTTATGCCGCTTGGCGGACGTTCGGAAGAGTATAACCTCAATGTTCGAGAAGTTGCAGAAGCGTGTATGGCGAGAGGATGGCGATTTAGTCCAAGACTCCATATTAGCTTATTCGGAAATGCCTGGGGCACCTAAACAAAAATATAAAAACGAACAGCACGAAAAGGCTATGACTGCTCCAATTATTAAACAAGAAGTAGAAGTGGATTTAGACTTGGAAAAACGTGCTAGAGAGGCAGGACTATGAAAGACCCAAAAGTAACAGAACTTGTAAAACAATTTAAAAAAGAACTTGACCAACTTAATAAAACATGGCAAAAATTACAAGTAGAAGGAATGTATGTTGATGTAAGTACAGAAGGTACTCATAGTTATACTGATCCTAAATCATTTGTTGTCAAACGAATGACACAGAGTGTTGAATATTTTAAGGACAGTAAAGAATGAAATTTTTAAAAAAGACATTTGCTAAACTTAGGTTAAAAGACGAAAAACTTGAAAAAGAGTTGGCAACAATTGATGAACAACCTTGGGTTAAAGTAGTAAATGTCACTATGGCTGATCCCAAAGACCCTAGTACTGGTTATTTTGAACTAGATTGGAATGAAAAATTTGTTGACAGTTTGTATGAAGCAGGTTATAGTGGACGTAATGCTGAAGATGTAGTTGACCAATGGTTTAATGATTTATGTAGGGGTGTGATCAGCGATGAGTTCCAAGAAGGACAACAATAAGTGGAGTATGAGTTATAGTTATAAACTGACTCCTGAAAGTCAGAAATATTTCTATGACTACAACGGTGTTGTACCAACAGCGATGAGCAGACATATAGTAGAAAAAGAAATGGAACTCTTGCGTGATATTGATTTATGGGTGGACATCATGGGCGATGATCTCCCTGACGCAAAGGCAATTATAGAGAAGATTAAAAACAAATGACATACATACTTGTAGACACTGCAAACATGTTTTTTCGTGCCCGCCATGTAGTTCGTGGAAGCGATATTGACACTAAGATTGGCATGGCATATCATATTATGTTTAGTGCTATTAATAAATCATACAAAGACTTTAATGGCAGTCATGTTGTGTTTTGTTTGGAAGGTCGTAGTTGGCGAAAAGATTATTATACGCCGTATAAAGCAAATAGGGCAGCCGCCCGTGCCGCTCTTACAGAAGCAGAACAAGAAGAAGATCAGGCATTCTGGCAAGCATTTGACGACTTTAAAACGTTTATTGATGAAAAAACAAATTGCACTGTACTACAAAATCCAAGTGTAGAAGCAGATGACTTTATTGCACGTTGGATACAAAATCATCCCAATGATAAGCACGTAATTATCAGTAGTGATAGTGACTTTTATCAATTGATTAACGAAAACGTTACACAATATAACGGCATCCAGAATCAACATATTACACTGGATGGTGTGTTTAATGATCGTGGTAAGCCTGTTATAGATAAGAAAACAGGCGAACAGAAAATAATTGAAGATCCTGAATACCTGTTGTTTGAAAAATGTATTCGTGGAGATACTAGTGATAACGTGTTTAGTGCATATCCTGGTGTACGTAAAAAAGGCACAAAGAATAAAATTGGTATGCTAGAAGCTTTTGCTGATCGCAACAACAAAGGGTTTGATTGGAATAACTTTATGTTACAACGCTGGACAGATCATGAAGGTGTCGAGCATCGTGTACTGGATGACTATCAGCGCAACCGTACATTGATCGACTTGACTGCACAGCCTGATGAAATTAAAGCAGTATTAGATGCGGCTATTGTTGAGCAAGTTGAAAAATCTCCAACTAATCAAGTTGGCATTAAATTTATGAAATTCTGTGGTAAATATGATTTACAAAAAGTAAGTGAAAATGCAACAGATCATGCAAATTATCTCAATGCAGCGTATGGGTCATGACATATACAGCAAAAAATATAATCAAAGACAAATTTTGGATTGTCTTAAACAACGGGGAAAAACTGGGTACTATCAAAAATTCAGATGGTAATTACGAATTCTTTGAAAACAGTACAAAACAGACAACTGTATACAGTGAGAAAGAGTTTGAGAAACACTTTAAAATAATAAATACCGAAAACAATAAAGGCACATTTGTAGATGTATATGGATATAACACAAATTGCGAAGAAGTGTTTAATGTTAGGACGGAAGAAAACATTCCAGTTTTCACAAAGACAGTAAACAGTAACAACTATCATTGTGCGGGCTACTATGCAATTTACTTCCCTTCCATTAAGTGGAGCTCGGCTTACTGCCCGCGGTTAAAGACTCTAAAATCGTATCCCTTTATGGGTCCTTTCAAGACAGAGGCAGATGTGAATCTGGCTATGAAAAGGAAACGATATGAACAAAACATTGAAGAGTTTAGCAGTAATACTAGCGATACTAGCATCTAGTGCAACTTATGCACAAGAATCTGAAACTCCAGAACCAACACAACCACCTGTTCCATCAGCATTAATGTTGCCATTGGTTATGCCTTGTAATGAAAGTCAAATAATATTTGATATGTTACAGGGAGAAACATACAAGGA
>Ga0181597_10006690_pt1 | contig 10674 bp, 8 predicted proteins | sample 041ome_5_FD_148647 | JGI IMG/M metagenome (GOLD analysis project Ga0181597, IMG submission 148647) | Coastal salt marsh microbial communities from the Groves Creek Marsh, Skidaway Island, Georgia - 041403US metaG (spades assembly) | ecosystem: Environmental > Aquatic > Marine > Intertidal zone >...
TGGATCCATTGCGCACTAAGCCGCGTGTACCGTTTAACGGTCACTAAACCTAGAAAAAATTGCTCGCTTCCATAGCCTTAACTTATTGATGTCAATAGATTTTATCAATAGTATTGGCGCCTGCTCCAATATACCCATGCAGTTTATGTGCTTTTTAGGTGATTTTGTATACAATTGTTTCGGGCTTGTCTGCCCGTTTGAGTGCTGGGCGCAGCAGCCGGCGTTCAGCTTCTACCCTCTGCGCTCATGGTCCTGAGGCTTGCGCTAGACCAAGGCTGCAGGTGACACGCCGCAGGCTTATCGGGCCCTTGCTTCACCGCCTAGGTCTAGAGCTCTTAGGGCGATTGCCTGCTGTTTTGCGGGCTTTCACTGGACCGCCAGCCTTTGCAGCGATCCGTTGCTTTTCCCCTATCAAGCTGTTTAGCCCGCAGCAGCTTTTCAGTGACTCGATCTCGACATGGACTTCCTTGATCCCACTAAGTGCCTAGCACACGGATTGCGCCGTTGCTGGTGCGGGTGTGTGCCTGTGGTTAATAAACCATGGCGGTATATCGATCTAATCCAAGGACGAATTCCACTATACGAGTATTCATTACGGGTGCACTGGCAATTGTTCGGAAAGATTAGGGGTTACAAATCTGTGCATTGATCTGATGCGCTGTGGTTAAAAAATAGCTGTGTGTTCACGGTTTTGATCGGTATGTGTCGCGGCCAAGTGCCGTCCCAGGAAATGATTTATGCGCAGTAATAGAAATATCACAAATATCGAGCAAACGTTTTCAGGCGACCAGCGTTTGATATCAGCGACTGATATTTCCGGGAAAATAACCTACTGCAATAAAGAATTCATAAAAATCAGTGGTTATTCAGAAGCTGAACTGCTGGGCAGTCCGCACAGTCTAGTGCGTCATCCTGATATGCCGACGGCAGTGTTTGCTGTGATGTGGAGCTATTTAAAAGCCGGCAAAAGCTGGATGGGGATTGTTAAAAATCGCTGCAAGAATGGCGATTACTATTGGGTGAGCGCCTATGTGACCCCGATTATTGAAAGCGGTAAAGTGGTTGGCTATGAGTCGGTCAGAGTAAAACCGACGCGTGAACAAGTTGAGCGTGCTCAAGGTGTTTATAAAAGAATTTTTGCAGGCAAGAAAGCCAACCCAGTATTTAATTCTGCAGCAAATATTTTTGAGGTTTTTGCGCTGCCGGTGGCAGCGATCATCGGTGCGGTTTGCTCAATTGGTTATCTTTCCAGTTTTTATGCTCAAGTAGCGACTGCCATAATATTTGCGCTATTCGGCTGGTGGGCATATACACGGTTAGATAAGCACCTGGCGAAAATACTGCGCAGTGCACCCGACGCATTTTTTGATCCTGTTAGTGCGGCTGCCTACAGCGATGCGTCAGGCGCTTCGGCGCAAATGGAAATGGTCCTGATCAGTGAAGATGCTCGACTTAAAACAGCCTTAACCCGGCTGAGTGACTTGACAGTGTTGGTCGCCGACTCCGCCAAACACTCGTCATCGCTATCCAGTCAGACAGAGTCATCATTGTTAGAGCAGCGCGCGGAGATAGACATGACCGCCGCCGCCATGACGGAAATGGCAGCGTCTATTTCCGAAGTGGCAGGCCATGTGCAGCAAACTGCAACTGAGGCACAAAAAGCTAATGAACTGGCTGCCGAGGGTGATGCTGTAGCAGAAACATTGCGCACTGCTATTCAGTCACTGGCTACCACAGTCTCCAATATCAGCTCTGCTGTTGATCACCTGGCAAATGAAACGCAGCAAATCATGAGTGCTGCCGGAGTTATCCAGACGATTGCCGACCAAACCAATCTTCTGGCATTGAATGCTGCAATTGAAGCAGCAAGGGCTGGTGAGCAAGGCCGCGGCTTTGCTGTTGTTGCGGACGAAGTGCGTGCCCTTGCGAGCAAGACGCGTGAGTCTACTCAGAAAATTCATCATGTTATTCAGGCGTTGAAACTGGGTGCTGATGACGCTGTAGCCATTGCCAAGCTGGGTATTAACGAGGCCGATCACGGCGTGCAAAAAGTGATCGAAGCGCAGCGCGCCTTGCAGGGCATTCGCGAGGCCGTAGACAAGATCAGCGGGATGAGCCAGCAGATGGCCGCTGCTTCGGAAGAGCAAGCGCATGTTGCTGAGGATATATCCAAGCAAATTAATAACGTCGCGGTGACCGTCGAGCGAACCGCGGGTAATGCCACGTCTGCTGTGGGTTATGGCAGCGAGTTGGAGCAGTCATCTCGTGGGCTGCGTGCATTAGTTGATCGTTTTAATCGATAGATTAATCTTTGCTTGGAGTTTTTCGTGATAGATACCTATCGGATGGCGGTTGATCGCGCGGCTATATTTTCTGAAACTGACGCGAACGGAACAATCATCTATGTCAATGATATGTTCTGTACGATATCGGGCTACAACAAAGACGAGTTGATGGGTCGAAATCACCGAGTGCTTAATTCTGGCACTCACGGCCCGGTTTTTTTTGAGGAGATGTGGCGCACTATTTCTTCAGGCTCAACCTGGAAAGGTGATATCTGCAATCGCGCCAAGGATGGCAGCCTGTATTGGGTGCACAGTGCCATCATGCCGATGGTCGATCCCCAGAGTGGCAGAATTGAACGGTATATCTCAATTCGATTTGATGTCAGTGAAAAAAAGGAACTGTTACGCGATTTAGAGTGGCGCGCTGATCATGACGTACTCACAGGGCTGCCGAATCGTGCCCTGTTGGCGCAAAAAGCTAAAGAAACATGTGCAGAGCAACGCTCGTCTGGTAAGTCGGTTGTTGTAGGCATGATTGACCTTGATAGTTTTAAGGAGGTCAATGACGGCTATGGTCATGCGGTTGGCGACAAGCTTTTAGTTATTGTCTCGGCCCGTATAAAAAATGCCCTACGCCCCACTGATATAGTGGCGCGCACCGGTGGCGATGAATTTGTTTTAGTGCTTAAAGACCTGCAGGATTATTCAGAAATTGGTTCGACCGTTATACGAATCATGGCCGCTATTCATGCGCCCTGCATAATACAGGGTATTGAATTTAGGGTGTCTGCCTGTATCGGTCTCACGGTTTATCCTAAAGATAATCGAAGTGTTGACACCCTGCTGCGTCATGCTGATCAGGCGATGTATGTGGCGAAGCAGAAAGGGCCGATGTCATACCATATTTTTGATGTCATTCATGATAGTAAGGTCAAGAGTGGCTTTAAGATAATAAATAGGGTTAAAGAAGCACTTAGGCTTGGTGAGCTGTCACTGTTTTATCAGCCTAAGATTTGCCTGAATGACTGCAGTGTTGTGGGTTTTGAGGCGTTATTGCGTTGGCATGATCCCGAAAGAGGGTTGGTGTCGCCGTTGGATTTTTTACCGCAAATCGAAAACGACAAAATAATTTGCGACATTGGTGAGTGGGCCATTGAGCAAGCGGTCGCGCAAATCAGTGAGTGGTGCGCCACGGGGCGTAACTGGTCGATCAGCGTGAATATCGCTGCCAGGCACTTCCAAGAAAAAAGTTTTATTGAGCGGCTAGCGTTAGTGCTGAAGAATGCGGGGCACGTTAACCCTGGGCTGCTGGATATTGAAATCGTTGAGTCGGTTGCGCTGGATAATATCGAGTATGTGAATAAATGTATTGTGGGCTGCCAGGGCCTGGGTGTGACATTCTCGATTGATGATTTTGGCACTGGCTACTCCTCACTGAACTACTTAAAGCAGTTGCCCACACAGACGCTTAAAATTGATCAGTCTTTTGTCCGGGATATGTTGGTGGATGCCGAAGACTTTTCGATTACCTCGGCTATTGTCGGGCTGGCCAAAGCATTCAATAAGGTTGTTGTGGCGGAAGGTGTTGAGACGCAAGAGCACTTTTTTGCACTGAGGAAAATGGGCTGTGACCTTGCCCAGGGTTACTTGATGGCCAAGCCTATGCCCGCGGCCGATGTAGTGCGCTGGGAAGCTGAGTATGTACAGAGCGCTCAATATCGCGCCTTGCGGCAGGCGCATGGAGTGGCTGAGATGGCACTGGCATAAGCGCGCCTTAGTACGTGTTGCGCTGCTGGGTGATCGCCATGTCTGGGTCGCCCGGGTGGATGCAGTGAGGAGCCGTTTTAGCCGATCAGCCCGCCTGTCATGCGTGTTTCAGGCACAAAAAAACCGGCGTTAAGCCGGTTTTTTGTGTGGCACGGTTTGCTTAGTTATTAACCAAACTAAGGAATTCGCTGCGGGTTGCGGCGTTTTCGCGGAACTCGCCGAGCATCACCGAGGTGACCATGGAGGAGTTCTGCTTTTCCACGCCGCGCATCATCATGCACATGTGCTGTGCCTCGATAACCACCGCCACACCGAGGGCGCCGGTGACGTGCTGGATGGCTTCGGCGATCTGCCGGCTGAGGTTTTCCTGAATCTGCAGGCGCCGTGCGTACATATCGACGATGCGTGCGACCTTCGACAGGCCAAGCACGTTGCCGTTGGGGATGTAGGCAACGTGGGCTTTGCCGATAAAGGGCAGCATGTGGTGCTCGCACAGCGAATACAGCTCGATGTTTTTCACCAGCACCATTTCGCTGTTGTCGGAGCTGAACAGTGCGCCGTTGGTGACTTCTTCAAGCGTCTGCTGATAGCCCTTGCACAGGTACTGCATGGCTTTGGCGGCGCGCTTGGGGGTGTCGAGCAGGCCTTCGCGGGATACGTCTTCGCCGAGTTGGCCGAGGATCGCGGTGTATTGCTGTTCCAGAGACATGGACACTCTCGTAGGTCTTTGCAGAGCGCGCAGGGTAGGGCGCAGGGATAAGGCTGGCAAGTGCGCCAGCCGTTAGTTGCAGGGGCTTATTCGTCGCGGCCATCCATCATGGTGCGCTTGAGCATCACGTAAACCGCGCCGGTGCCGCCGTGTTTGGCCAGGCAGGAGGTAAAGCCGAGTACTTGCGGATGCTGACGCAGCCAGGTGTTGACGTGGCTTTTGATCATCGGCTTGCGGCCGTCCATGCGCACCGCTTTGCCATGGGTGATGCGCACGCAGCGCACCTCTAGCTTGTTGGCTTCAGCGATAAATTCCCACAGGGTGTCGCGGGCTTTTTCCACGGTCATGCCGTGCAGGTCGAGGCTGCCTTCAAAGCTGATCTGCCCCAGCTTGAGCTTGCGCATCTGGCCTTCTTGCACGCCATTGGCTGCCCAGTAGAGTGGGTCTTCGGCGCCGACATCAATGACAAACTGATCAGACAGGCCATCGACCTTGATCGCGTCGACGCGCGCCGTGGCGGCCTGACGCAGGGTGGCCAGTTGGGCACGGTTGGGTTTTGGCTTGCCGGTGTCTGCACGGTCATGCTTGATCGGTCTAACGCCGTGCAACTGGGCTTTGAACAGGGAGAAATCGTCGTCTTGCATTTGGTGCCTGTTACCGTCTAGTTCATGGCCGCGCCGAAACGGCAGCAGGCCCCACACTTGCGCGAAGGCCGCTAGTGTAACCAACCTGTCGGTCTTCGTGCTGTGTGGATCCGCCAGGCTCAGTCGCGCTTTTTCATCAGGTGCGGTGCCATGCTCAGGTCGCTGGGGCGGCGCAGGCGGCGTCGACAGCGACGCCAGAGCAGCACGCCGACACTCAGCAGCAGCAACCCGGTAACGACGAACACGCTGGCCATGGCCGGCGACTCGTTCAGCGGGCCCAGTGCGGCAGGCTGGCCAAGCAGGGTGGCGGTGCCTGCCAGGGTCAGCAGCACGCCGAATGCGGCGAACAGCGCCGCCAGCCCAGCCCCCAGGCGCAGACGCCAGTTACTGGCATTGCGCGGGCGCAGGCGGCGGGCGTCAAAACCATCGGAGAATTTCATTCCGATTTACTCATGCCAATTTCCTCAGTGGCTATCGGCGATAAGACCGGTGTGTGCTGGCGTGGTTCAACTAGGTCGGCCAGCACGGGTAAGTGCGAGTTGTCCCGCAGCTGTCAGATCAACGCGCTGGCGTGTGGCACAACGGCGGCAAAGTTGTCAGCCAGGGCGATCATCTCGGCGCGGTGCATGTCGGCAGCACTGATGACCTGACCATCGAGGGTCGGCAGGTCACGGGTGGCGCAAGCCGCATCGACTAAGGTGCAGCGGTAACCATAGTCCTTGGTGGCGCGTACCGTGGTGCTGATACTCGAATGCGTCATAAACCCGCAGACGATCAGGTCCAGGTGGCCGAGGGCTTGCAGGCGCTCATGCAGGTCCGTGCCATTAAAGGCGTTGGGCATGCGTTTTTCGACGACGATTTCCCCCGGCAGTGGCGCGACTTCGGGCAGGTGCAGGCCGCGAGGGCCGCGGGGGTCGAGTAGGCCGTCGGGGATGCCGAGGTGTTTGACATGCACGATGGCGCTGCCCAGGGCGCGTGCGGCGGCGAGCAGCTTGGCGATTTCCTCAAGCGCGGCATCCAGTCCGGGTAATTGCAACACGCCGCTGCGGTACTCCTCTTGCGCATCAATGATCAGCAAGGTTGCATTGCTCAAGCTGGCGGGCGCATGGCTGCGGCCAGTGAGGGCGAACATCGTTTTTACGGCGGACATGGCAGGGAACTCCAGGCTGGCATGGGCAGTCTGGCCATTGTCCCCTTGTGCTGCGCTGCTGTGAACCATTGCGCTCAATGATCTTGCTGGCGAGCAGGAGCAAGTGGCGAACCGGGCCTGGTTTTTACCCGCAAAGTCGCGGCGTTATGGGCTGGTTTACCCGGTATTGCGAACATTTACGGCTGTTGTTCGGCCAGGCACTTTCCATCTCGGTACTGCAGCCATGGCGATTGTCAGTAAAGCCCTAGCAATTCGAACTGCAGGTACCAGATACCCAGCGAGCCGAAGAAATTGACCAGGATGGCGGGTAAGAACTTCAGGTGAACGGCGAAGCTGTAGGTCTTGTCCAGCGACATCGCCATCACGCCGGCCGCGGAACCCACCACCGTCAGCGAACCGCCGATGCCGACCATCAAGGCATTCAACGCCCATTGATTGAGGCCCAGCTCGGGGTTTGACATCAGCGCCGCCGCTTCCACCGGCACGTTGTCCATCACCCCAGACGCTACCCCAAGCACCACGTTAACCGCCGTGGGGTGCAGCACTTCAAATAGCCGCGAGATATACGACAACCAGCCGACGTGATTGAGGCACGCCACCGAGGTGATGATGCCGATAAAGAACAGCAGGGCGTTCCACTCGACCTTTTGCAGTTGATCCTGCCAAGGCAGTTCGATGCCGCGACGCATCAGCAGCCAGGCGTACAGGGCGACGATGCCCAGGCCGATGCCGATGGCGAACTCAATGCTGACTTTCAGCAGGACATTGCACAGCACTGCGCCGAATACCGCGCAAAAACCGACCAAGGCCAGGCCCGCACCGCCGGGCTTGAGGGCGGTTTCTGACTGGTCCGCGAGGTGGATCAATGCTTGGCCATTGAGTTTGCGCAGATAAAAGAAATGCAGGGTGGCGGCAAACAGCAACCAGCCAATCAGCGCGGAAGGAATCAGCAGCAACAAACCGGCGATGCTGATTTTGCCGGCCAGCACCACCATCAGGCTGGTCGAGGTGCCGAGGAACCACACCCCGGAGTTGGAGGCGACCACGATGTTACACAGCGAAATATGCGTGTAACGCTGGTTGGTCGAGATGCTTTTCACCGTTTTGCCGAAGATCATCGCCGTGGTGATGTTGTTGAGAAACGGCGAGAGCATGGCCGACAGCGCCCCGGTCGCCCAGAACATGCCGCGCGCCCCAAGGCCCTTACGCATCAGGTAGCCGTTGAGCGCGGTGAAGACGTTCCGCTCATTGAGCAGCTCGACCACCATCCACATAAACGCCATAAAGGCGATCAGGCCAAACAGTTCTTCCTTGATCTCGCTTTGTGCATGCCGGAAGTACTGGAAGCCGTTGGGGTCATAAAACGCGTAGTGGGCGCCAATAACAATCAGGCCGGACATCATGAACATCGCCGGCTTGAACTTATCCATCTCCAGTTGTGCTTCAAAAACAATCAGCGTCATGCCAATCAGGAATATCGCCAGCACGAGCAAGCCCGTGAGCGAGAAGGGATCTATGACCATTTTTAGGGGTTCTTAAGAAAGGGCGGGAAGGGTTATAAATTGGTAACAAAATTATACTGATGCGCGTAAGCCATAGGCAGGTTTACTTTGTGACTGCAGCGGCTTTTATGGTCAGCAATGCGTCGTGCCGTTAAACAGCCGTTGAGCCTGGGCGCGGGTAAGCGTGACAGGCTGCTAGAATGGCGGACTTTTACCAGCGGAGAGCTGCCGTGACCGACGCCATACATGCCCACCCAACCCGCCTGCGCACTGTGCGCGACTACATTCGCTGGGCGGTCAGTCGGTTTCACGGGGAGGAGCTGTTCTTCGGCCACGGCACCGACAATGCCTGGGACGAAGCGCGCCAGCTGGTGCTCGGTGCCCTGCACCTGCCGTATGAAATAGCCGATGGCTACCTCGATTGCCGCCTGGAAGACGACGAGCATGCGCACCTGCAAACGCTGCTCATGCGGCGCATCGATGAGCGTGTACCGACCCCTTACCTGCTGGGGGAGGCCTGGTTTTGCGGCTTGGCGTTTATCGTTGATGAGCGCGTGCTGATTCCACGCTCACCGATCAGCGAATTGATCGAGCAGCATTTCTCGCCGTGGCTGGCCGTAGAGCCGGCACGGATTCTCGACCTGTGCACCGGCTCGGGTTGTATCGGTATCGCCTGTGCCTACGAGTTCCCCGACGCCGAAGTGGTGTTGGGCGATCTGTCGTTTGAGGCGCTGGAAGTGGCCAACCAGAATATCGAGCGGCATGGCTTGGATCAGCGTGTTTACACCGTACAGGGCGACGGTTTTGATGGGCTACCGGGGCAGCGTTTTGACTTGATCGTGTCTAACCCGCCCTACGTGGACGCTGAGGACTTTGCCGATATGCCGGCCGAGTACCAGCACGAGCCAGAGCTGGGCTTAGCCTGTGGCGATGATGGCCTGGACCTGGTGCGACGCATGCTGGCTGAAGCGGCTGACCACCTGAGCGAGATGGGTGTGTTGATTGTTGAAGTCGGCAACAGCCAGGTGCATGTCGAAGCCCTGTATCCGGAAGTCGACTTCACCTGGCTGGAGTTTGAGCGCGGCGGTCATGGGGTATTCCTGCTCGCCGCTGCGCAATGCCGTGAGCATCAGGCGCTGTTCCGTCAGCGCCTCTAGCAGGTTGTTGCAAAACTACCTGTCTCGCCAATGGTTCAATCGCCAGCTAGCGCAGTGTTAGGTGCCGGCTAATCAAGGCGCGCAGGGCCGCTGGCTTGACCGGCTTGGGCAGGAAATCGAGGCCGGCGGCATGCACCTGAGCGATCAGCTCAGGGCGGCCGTCGGCGCTGATCACCACACCCGGTAGCGGTTCACCCAGGCGCGTGCGCAGCCAGGCCATCAGTTCGGTGCCGGTTTCACCGTCATCCAAATGAAAGTCCACCAGCGCCAGTTGCGGGCGCACGTCTTCACTGAGCAGGTGTTCGCATTCCAGGCGATTACGCGCGGTCCACACCTGGCAGCCCCAGCGTGACAATAGGCTGTGCATGCCCGTGAGGATGCTGTCTTCGTTGTCCACGCAGAGCACCTGAATACCGGCCAGTGGCTGACCGTGATGGTCCACCTGGGCAATCGGCGCCGGGGCTTCGGCATGCTGGGCGAGTGGCACGGTGACACTGAACACGCTGCCTTTGCCTGGCCAGGAGCGCACTTGCAGGGTGTGGCCGAGCACTCGGCACAGGCCATCGGCAATCGCCAGGCCCAGGCCCAGGCCTTTTTCAGCGCGGGTCTGGTGGCTGTCCAAACGTTTGAATTCTTCGAAAATCACCCTGCGCTTATCGTCCGGGATGCCTGGGCCGCGATCCCAGACTTCCAGGCACAGGTGCCGGCCTTGGCGGCGAACACCCAGTACCACGCGGCCCTTGGCATAGCGGAAGGCGTTGGTCAGGAAGTTTTGCAGGATGCGCCGTAGCAGCTTGATGTCGCTGTCCACCCGCAGGCGGCTGCCGCGCAGGCGGAAGTCCACGCCTTGCTCGGTGGCCAGCACCTTGAATTCGGCACCGAGGGTGTCGAACAGGTTGTTCAGCACGAAGGCATGGCGATCCGGGGTGATGCGGCCGTTTTCCAGGCGTGAGATGTCCAGCAGGTCGCTAATCAGGTCTTCGGCTGAGCGCAGCGAGCTGTCGAGGTGGCGCACCAACTCCCGCGCGTCTGCGGGCAGTGCGTCGTCCTGATGGGACAGGGCGGCAGAGAACAAGCGTGCGGCGTTCAGCGGCTGCATCAAGTCATGGCTGACCGCGGCGAGAAAGCGGGTTTTCGACTGGTTGGCGCTCTCGGCCACGCCCTTGGCTTCGGTCAGTGCCTGATTTAGCTGCGACAGTTCATAGGTGCGCTCGCTGACCCGTTGTTCCAGGCCTTCATTGGCGGCCTTGAGTGCGCGCTCGGCTTCACGGAATTCGGTGATGTCGGTGAAACTCATGACAAAGCCACCGCCGGGCATTGGGTTGCCGATCAGCTCAATGAACTGGCCGTTGGGGAACAGCCGCTCGGAGGTGTGCGCGGTGCCTTGGCGCATCCAGTGCAGGCGCTTGCTGACATGTTCGTCGATATCGCCGGGGCCGAGCAGGCCGCGTTCGGCGTTA
>Ga0181597_10006696_pt1 | contig 10669 bp, 10 predicted proteins | sample 041ome_5_FD_148647 | JGI IMG/M metagenome (GOLD analysis project Ga0181597, IMG submission 148647) | Coastal salt marsh microbial communities from the Groves Creek Marsh, Skidaway Island, Georgia - 041403US metaG (spades assembly) | ecosystem: Environmental > Aquatic > Marine > Intertidal zone...
AAGTTCGACTAAAAGAAGGTGGCGGTCACGGAGGTCACAATGGGCTTAAGGATATCTTTGAAAAAACTGGTACAAAAGATTACTTAAGAATAAGAATTGGCATTGGCCATCCAGGTAACAAAGATTTAGTCTCTAGTTGGGTTTTAAACAAATTTCATCCAACCGATAAAAAGTATACTGATGAAGCCTATGATCTATTTAGCATGAACTTTAGTACATTATGTGCTCAAGATTTTTCTAAATTACAAAAAGAGTTACATACGAAATAATATGGGATTTAAATGCGGTATTGTTGGGCTTCCAAATGTAGGTAAGTCTACCCTTTTTAATGCTTTAACTAAATCTTCAATACCTGCTGAGAATTTTCCTTTTTGTACTATTGAACCAAATGTTGGAAAGGTCCCTCTTCCAGATAATAGATTAAAGAAACTCAATGATATCGTAAATTCAAAAAAGATAATTCCAGCAAGTTTAGATCTTGTTGATATTGCAGGTCTTGTTAAAGGTGCCTCACAAGGAGAGGGTCTTGGTAATGCGTTCCTATCTAACATTAGAGAAATGAATGCCCTAGCACATGTCGTGCGATGCTTTGAAGATGAAAACATTACCCATGTTGATGGGTCAATTGATCCTGTAAGAGATGCTGAAATAATTAATCTTGAATTAATAATGTCTGATCTAGAGACGGTCAGCAAGAGAATATTAAAATGCGAAAAACTTCTAAAAACTAACGATAAAAAAAATAAGGCTGAACATGAAATCTTAATAAGGATTAAAAACGACCTTGATCAAGGAAAGCTTATAAATATCGAAGGTTTCAATGAAGACGAAAGAGCGATTATTAAAAGTTTTCAATTGCTAAGTTCCAAGCCAACATTTTATATTGCAAATATTTCTGATGATGGATCCTCAGATGATGCTCTTAATAAATTAATAGAATTTGCAAATCTATCTGGCAATACAGTTATACCAACTTCAATTAAGATTGAGCAAGAGATAGCCATTTTAGATGAAGAGGAAAGAAAAGAATATTTAGAATTAATGGATATGGATGAACCTGTTCTAAATAAAATTATTTTTAAAGGATATGAGCTTCTTGGGCTTCAAACATATTTTACTGCTGGACCTCAAGAAATAAGAGCATGGACCATCAAGAATAATTCAACTGCTCCCAATGCAGCTGGAGTTATTCATACTGATTTTGAAAGAGGGTTTATTAAAGCTGAAGTAATTAGTTTTGAGGATTACATCTCATGTAATGGAGAATCTGGTTCAAAAGAAAAAGGTAAATTAAGATTAGAAGGAAAGGAATACATCGTAAAAGATGGAGACGTTATTCATTTTAAATTTAATGTTTAAAGTTAATGAAAAAAAATATTGACTCTTGAATTCTAGGACTTATCATTCAACGATTGGCTATGTAGCTCAGATGGTTAGAGCACAGCACTCATAACGCTGGGGTCGGTGGTTCAATTCCACCCATAGCCACCAGATCTTAAAAATTAGTCTTTATTTATATTTAAGTAACTTAAGATAATGACTAATGAAACTAATGCTAACAACGCATCTTCCCCAAGCATATTTAAAATATTGGTAACATTTTGATAAACATCACCAACATATGGTGTGTCGGGTCCAAAAATAATACCAAGCAATAAGGAAGCTGTAACTAGAGGAACTAGAAGCTTTGTAACTTTATTAAGAAATGTTGTTATGCTTGCAAGAGTTATCTTAAAATTCATATTTATTAGAGCTAAGAAGGGCAATAAACCCTTCTTAGCGAACTATTTAGTAATTACTTAACTAGGCTGAGTAATATTGCTATTACTAGAAGTCCAACAACACCACCGCTAGCTAGATCACTAACTAAATTTGTAATATTGCCGATTACGTCTATACCTAAACCAGCATCTCCAAAAACCAATGCTGCAACGATACCAAGACCTAAGACTCCAATTAAGATGCTAGTTAGCTGACCAACTACATCACCTATCATTCTAAATACATTATCCATAATATTCCCCCCTATTAGGTTTTTAAATGGTTAACAGTGTTATCAGACCATAAAAAGCGAAATCATTCAAATTTTGTGAATAAAAAAAAACCGAAAATTTGACTTTTCGGTTTTATAAGTTTATTGAGGTTATTCTTCGGAGCTTTTTTCTGTTTCAGGCTCTTCTGGTTTACTTTTTTCTATTAAAGCTTTTGCTGATAATTTCATCTTTCCTCTGTCAAAGCCTATAAGTTTTACGTCAATTTCTTGACCTTCTGAAAGTACAGCACTTACATCCTCTGTTCTTTCATGAGCAATTTCAGATATATGCAGCAATCCATCCTTACCTGGAAGAATATTAACAAAAGCACCAAAATCAACTATCTTAACAACAGTACCTTTGTACACCTTATCTAATTCAGGTTCTTCTAAGATACCCTCAATTATTTCAAGACATGCTTTCATTGAAGATTGATTTTGACCAAAGACTGAAACAGTTCCGTCATCATCAATATCAACTGTTGCTCCAGTTTTTTCTTGCATTGATTTGATAACTGCTCCACCTTTACCAATAATCTCTTTGATTTTATCTTTATCAACCATAAAAGTTTTCATTGCAGGAGCATTTTCTGAAAGATCTTTAGGTGCTGAGATAGCTTCATTCATAATTCCAAGAATATGAGTTCTTGCAGCTTTTGCTTTGGTTAAAGCAACTTCCATAATGGCTTCGTTTATACCTTGAATTTTAATGTCCATCTGAAGCGCAGTAATGCCTGTTTCTGTTCCAGCTACTTTAAAATCCATATCACCAAGATGATCTTCATCACCTAGAATATCAGTAAGAACAGCAAAATCATCGCCCTCTTTTATTAATCCCATTGCTATACCTGCAACTGGACTTGATATTGGAACACCGGCATCCATTAATGATAATGAAGTACCACAAACTGATGCCATAGAGCTTGAACCATTAGATTCAGTAATCTCAGATACCACCCTCATTGTATATCCAAAATCTGTTACATCAGGTAGTACTGCTTTAATAGCTCTCTTAGCTAAATTTCCGTGTCCAATTTCTCTTCTTTTTGGACCCATTGGCATTCCTATTTCTCCAACACTGTATGCTGGAAAATTATAATGCAGCATAAAATTGTCAGTTCCTTGACCTTCAATAGCTTCAATTCTTTGAGCATCTCTTGATGAGCCTAATGTTGCAACAACAATTGCTTGTGTTTCACCTCTTGTAAATAAAGATGATCCGTGAGTGCTTGGTAAAACATCAGTTTCGATAAAAATTGGTCTAACTGTATCTGTATCTCGCCCGTCAATCCTTGGCTGATTACTTAATATATTTTGTCTAACTATGTCCTTTTCTAGATTTTTAAACGCACCTAAAACTTTTCCTAATTGAATGTCATCAGCTTCAGGATATGAATTAACAATATCTTCTCTAATTTTACTTATAGCCTCAGATCTCTCGGATTTAAGCTTTATAGTGAAAGCATTTTTAATTTGGTCAGTATATTTTTCTTGTAACTCTGAGTAATATCTTGGAGATTCTTCATCTGGTGTAATGACCCAGTCTTCTTTTCCTGCTTTATCTTTTAGCTCTTTACAAGCATTGATAACTGCCTGCATTTCTTGATGGCCGAATAATACCGCACCAAGCATAAGATCTTCATTTAATTCTTTTGCCTCGGACTCAACCATTAGAACCGCTTGTTCAGTTCCGGCTACAACCATATCAAGATATGACTCTTCTAGCTCCGCAAACGTCGGATTTAAAACATAGTTACCATCTATGAATCCCACCCTAGCAGCACCCATAGGTCCATCAAAAGGAACACCTGCCACACATAAGGCTGCTGAAGCACCAATCATGGCAGCTATATCAGGATTTTGTTCTTTACCTGATGACATCACTGTTGAAAAGACCTGAACCTCGTTTTTAAACTCTTCTGGGAATAAAGGTCTAATAGGCCTATCAATTAGCCTCGATGTTAATGTTTCTCTTTCAGTGGGCCTAGCCTCTCTTTTAAAAAATCCTCCAGGAATTACACCTGTTGCATAAAATTTTTCTTGATAAAATACAGCTAATGGAAAAAAATCTTTTCCAGGATCTGCTTCTTTTTTTGCGACTACAGTTGTGAGAACAACCAAATCATCTATTGTTACAACAACTGCAGCTGTAGCTTGTCTTGCAACTTTATTTGTTTCTAATTTTACTAATTTGTTTCCATACTGAAATTCTACCGATGTAGATTCTAATTTATTATTTTCCACGATTATCCTTTTTTATGTTTTTATAATTAACCACGAAGTTTTAATTGCTTTACAACCTCTTTATAACTATCTGGGTTTTTTCTTTTTAGATAGGCTAAAAGCTTTCTTCTTAGGTTTACCATTCTTATTAACCCTGTTCTTGAATGGTGATCTTTTTTATGTGTTTTAAAATGACTTTGTAATTTATTGATATTTTCTGTTAACAACGCAATTTGAACTTCAGGAGAACCTGTGTCGTTATCTGTTCTTTGAAATTTTCCAACAATTTTTTCTTTTTCGTTAGCTAAAAGTGCCATATTTATATTCCTCGATGTACTTGTTAATAAAAATGCAAACCTCGTACAACTAAAGTAAGCGTGCGAATCTTATAACTAATCCAGCTATTAAACAAGTCGTTTTAAAGCTAGAACATTATTAGATACGTTACCAAGGCCTAGAAAGTTTGATGATAAATCATAAATTCTGTAGTCATTATCTTCGTAATTAATGTTTGTTAATTTTCCGCCATTTAAAAAAATCTTTAATTGATCATTTTGTAATTCAATAGCAGAAAATGTTTGAAATGCCTCTTCAATGGATATTAGATTTTTTATTTCAACTTCCTCAGTATTTAATGCTTGATTAATATTAAATTTACCTTGAGATACTCTTTTTAAGCCTGATAAATGAGCGCCACATCCAAGTTTTTTTCCTAAATCTCTCGCAATTGACCTAATATAGGTTCCTTTTGAGCAATGAATTAAGAAAGAACATTCATCGTGATCAAAAATAAAATCTTTTATTGAGAAAACATTAATTTCTCTTGGTGGTTTTGATATCAAATCGCCCTCTCTTGCATATTTATATAATGGTTTACCTTTATGCTTCAAAGCAGAATAAAAAGGTGCAATCTGCAATGACTGTCCAATAAATGAATTTAAAACTTCATGAGTGTGTTCTTCGTTTGGGAGGTTATCTGAAGTTTCGATAATTTTACCCAGTGCATCATCCGTATCGGTAAAAGACCCAAGTTTTACTGTTGCATGATAACTTTTATCAGATTCTAAAAAATAACTAGAAAACTTTGTAGCCCTATTAGCTGCAATTACCATTAATCCAGTTGCCATTGGGTCTAGTGTTCCTAAATGGCCAACTTTTTTGAACTTCAAAGATTTTTTAATATTTTGAACGAGTTCATTAGAGGTAATACCTTTTTCTTTGTTTAAAAGAAAAAAGCCATCCATTATTTTATATTCTTCAATAAGCTTTCAATATTATCCGAATATTCGATACTTTCATCAAACCTAAAATTTATAACAGGCACCCTCCTAATCTGCATTGTTTTTGAAAGTTTTGATCGAATCATTCCTGAAAATTTTTTTAATACTTTAGGGTTTATTTCACTTTGATCTTTAATGATGGATTCTCCGATAACTGTATAAAACACAGTGGCTATACCAATATCATCAGAGACTTTTACAGCAGTAATATTAATATTTTGAAGCCTAGGATCTTTTGCTTCTTTGTTGATGATTAAAGATATTTCTTTTTTTAACTCGTCGCCAATTTTTTCTGCTCTTAATGATGACATTAAAACTTCAATTACATTGATTGTGCTTCTTCTTTGCGATCATAAACCTCTATCTTATCGCCAGGCTTAATATCTTTATAGTTTTTGATACCCATGCCGCACTCGGTTCCATTTTTAACTTCGTTCACATCTTCTTTAAACCTTCTTAGGGAATCTAATTCACCCTCAAAGATGACTATCTCGTCTCTAAGAACTCTTACTGGTTTATTTCGTAAAACATTTCCTTCAATAACCATGCAACCAGCTATTTGTCCAAATTTAGGAGAATTGAATACTTCTAATACCTCTGCTGTTCCTACTATCTCTTCTTTAATAATTGGGTCAAGAAGCCCACTCATTCTTGCCTTCACATCATCTAATAATTCATAAATAATACTGTGATAGCTTAAAGGTATAGATTCATCTTCTATAATCTTCTTTGCAGAATTATCTGATCTCACATTAAAACCTAAAATAATTGCATCTACAGCCAATGCTAAGTTTGCATCTGACTCTGATATTCCACCAACACCACTAGACACAATCTTAACTTTTGCTAAATCATTACCCAAATCATTTAATGCAGCTGAAATTGCTTCACATGTTCCACCAACATCAGTTTTAACAATGATATTAAGTACTTTTTTAGATTCTTGTCCAAGCGATTCAAATAAATCACCAGCGGTGTCATCTTTTTGTTTTAAAAGCTTTCTTTCCTTTTCTTGGGTAATTCTATACTCAGCAATTTCTCTTGCTTGTTTTTCATTTTCAACTACCTGAAAAGGATCTCCTGCATTTGGCACATTATTTAAACCTAACACTTCAACAGCAGCAGATGGGCCAGCTAATTTAATTTTAGATCCATCGCTATTTACAATACTTTTAATCTTGCCAATTGAATTACCAGAGGCAACTAAATCACCAACTTTTAATGTTCCATTTTGAATTAAAAAAGTTGCGACTGAGCCTCTAAATTTATCTAACTCAGATTCAATAACTACGCCCTGAGCAGGACCTTTGTGATGAGCTTTTAATTCAAGTAATTCTGCTTCAAGAGAAACACATTCTAATAATTTATCAACCCCAGTACCTTTTAATGCTGACACTGGAACCATTTGTATAGTTCCTCCCCAGTCTTCTGGAGTCAAGTCCTTGGCTGCCAAATCTCCTTTAACTTTATCAATATCCGCTCCATCTAAATCAATCTTATTTATTGCGACAACAATCGACACGCCGGCTGCTTTAGCATGATTAATTGCTTCTTCTGTTTGAGGCTTAATACCATCATTTGCAGCTACGACTAAAATGACAATGTCAGTTGTATTGGCGCCTCTGGCTCTCATAGATGAGAAAGCAGCATGGCCAGGAGTATCTATAAAAGTTATTTTACCTTTAGGTGTTTCAACTTCATAAGCTCCAATATGTTGTGTAATGCCTCCAGCCTCACCGTCTACGACTTTTGTTTTTCTAATAAAATCAAGAAGTGTTGTTTTACCATGATCAACATGCCCCATAACAGTAATTACGGGTGACCTAGGTTTTGCTTCATCTGTATAGTTAATTAAATTAGCTAAATCTTCTTCAAAATTTTCTTCTTTTAATGCGATTCCATTATGACCAATTTCTTCTACCACTAATATTGCTGTCTCTTGGTCAATAACATCATTTATAGTTGCAACAACCCCTAGTCCCATGAGATTCTTTACAACTACATTTCCTTTGACAGCCATTAATTTGGCTAACTCACCAACTTGAATCGACGATGGAACTTCTATATCTTTTTTTATGAACTCAGTAGGTGCTTCAAACTTATGTTCTGATTCCTGAGAAAAAGCGGTCTCTCTTCTTTTATATGCATTAACAGCGCTTGATAACTGATCCTTAACATTTACTTTGATAGCCGGTTTATCTTTATCAACTTTTTTAAATTTCTCTCTTTTTTTGACTTCTTCTTGTTTTAGTCTTGCAGCCTCTCTTAACTGCTCTTCTCTTTTCTTTTGTTGCTCTTTTAGTTGTTCAGAGGCTGCTGCTCTTTTTGCTTCTATATTATCTGAATAACTTTTTACTGTTTCTGTATCTTTAGAAGTTTTTCCTTTAGATGTAACTGTAACTCCAGATCCTGAGGTTATAGATTTAGATGGAGTTGCTTTTGCGCTTTTTAAAGATTTTAAAAGAGCTTGTTTGTCTGCAGCTGTAACCTCGTCAGTATTTTTAGAATGACTCAGTCCAGCATTCTGCATACGTTCAAGCAAAGCAGAATCACTGATCTTTAGAGTTTTTGCGAAATCTTTAACAGTTAAAGCCAAAATATTTTCCTTTTAATTAATTAAACCAGTGTTCTCTTGCTTTCATTATCATTTTTGATGCATCGTCAGAAGAAATTTCAATAATTTCTTGTAATTCATCAACTGCTAATTCTGCAAGATCATCTTTATTTTTAATACCCTTATTAGATAACTTTTGAATATCTTCATCACTTAAATTTAAATCTGTTAGTGATTCCACATTATCTTCTTCTTCAGTAATTGCCCCCATAGCCTCGAGTAACGCAGCATCCTCGGCAGCACTTTTTACCCTTGCAATCTCCGCTTCGTCCTCAATAAATGATTTAAAGATTTCATCTTCAGCATATGCTATATCGTCAAAACTTGATAAGCCTGTAGAAGCTATTTTTTCAGCGATTTCTTCAGATATTTCAAGACTACTAATAAGACTAGCTAAAAACTCAGTCTCATCAACTTTAACTTTAGCTTCTGCTTCTTCACTACTTATAATATTTAAGTCCCATCCCACTAACTTGGATGCAAGTCTAATATTTTGACCTCTAGAACCAATAGCCAATGCAAGATTTTCTTGATTTACGGCAATATCCATAGATCTAGAGTCTTCATCCATAACAATAGATTCAACTTTTGCAGGAACAAGAGCATTAATAACTAACTGAGCTGGGTTGTCATCATATATTATTATGTCTATTCTTTCGTTGCCTAACTCAGCAGAAACAGCTTGAACTCTGGAACCCCTCATACCCACGCATGCTCCAACCGGATCTATTCTTCCATCATTTGTTTTAACTGCAATCTTAGATCTTGATCCGGCATCTCTTGCAACGCCTCTTATTTCGATAACATCCTCATTAATCTCTGGTACTTCAATACTAAAAAGCTCAGTTACCATTTCTGGGCAAGATCTATTTAACATTAATTGAGGACCTCTACCCTCAACTTCTTGAATCTGAAGAATTGCTCTAATTCTGTCATTAATTTTATAAATCTCACCAGGCATTAATCTATCTCTTGGTAAAATAGCCTCAGCATCGTAAGCAATATCTACAATAATATTATCTCTTGTTACTCTTTTAACAGTACCATTAACCAATTGATTATTTTGACTTTTAAACTGAGCTACAACTTTTTCTCTTTCAGCCTCTCTTACTTTCTGCAACATGACTTGTCTTGCAGCCTGAGTCTCTATTCTTCCAAAAGGGATGTTGTCCTGTTCTTTTGTATAAATTTCATCTAGTGCAAGATTAGAGTCACTAGTTGAGATATGCGTTTCTGGATGGAATTCTTCATTATTCTCATCAAAAACGATCCAATTCCTGTGAGTTGAATATTCTCCTGTGGTTCTATCAATTTTTACAAATAAATCAGCATCTTCGTGGAAATGTCTTTGTGATGCAGATGCAATAGCTATTTCAATAGCTGTAAAAATTACATCCTTCTCCAAACCTTTCTCAGTTGAAACCGAATCAACCACTGCTAAAATCTCATTACTTTGCATAATTTTCTTCCTTCATTAATTTATCAAAATTTGGTTCTAACTTACAAAAATCAATATCATTAAAATTTAACTTATACTCTAAGTTTAGAGACTCTATAAGAAAATATTCTTTATTACAATCAACTAAAGTCCCTTCAATGTTCTTTATTCCCTCAAGAGGCTCTCTTAATTTAACTTTTAATTCTTCTCCAATATAGGACTCAAGCTGACTTTGTTTAAAAAATCTTCTGCTAATTCCTGGTGTCGATACCTCTAACACATAATCATCCCCAAAGGATGAATCTAAATCTATTTCATAGTTGAGATCTTTAGAAATATTTTCACAATCATCAATATTTGCACCCTTATCAGACTCAATATAAATTCTTAACGTAGGTCTTTTCCTACCCCTTAAGATTTCAAGTCCCCATAAAAAACAATCATGTCTTTCAATAACTGGCACTACAATTTTTTCAATCTCATCTTTCATTTTTTTTATGTACAAAAAAGGGGCATATGCCCCACAAAAAATATATGTAACTGTGGTAGCGGGGGCTGGATTTGAACCAACGACCTTCGGGTTATGAGCCCGACGAGCTACCAGACTGCTCCACCCCGCAACGCAGCGAGTGTGAAGTTTATGAAGTTTAGTATGTTTGGTCAAGTATATTATTTTTAAATTTAAAATAATATCTTGTTATAATTCGCAATCTTTAGCCGAAGTGGTGGAATTGGTAGACACGCTAGCTTGAGGGGCTAGTGAGCGAAAGCTCGTGCGGGTTCAAGTCCCGCTTTCGGCACCATTGTTTTATTTATTTATTCCGTTGGAATTTCATCTGTTGGAATTTCTTCCATAACCTCTTCGATAAGAGGTGTTTCAAACATTTCTTTAGTATTTTCAGTTTTATATAAATATGCCAAAGCCAGTGTTAAAACCAACCATAAAGCGACTAATGAATATGTTAGTTTTCCTAAAAAATCTGAAGGTCCCAATGCTCCAAACATTGAATTAGATGAACCTCCACCAAATGCTGAACCCAAATCAGAGCCCTTACCTTGTTGTAAAAGTACTAATGCTATTA
>Ga0181597_10006709_pt1 | contig 10652 bp, 8 predicted proteins | sample 041ome_5_FD_148647 | JGI IMG/M metagenome (GOLD analysis project Ga0181597, IMG submission 148647) | Coastal salt marsh microbial communities from the Groves Creek Marsh, Skidaway Island, Georgia - 041403US metaG (spades assembly) | ecosystem: Environmental > Aquatic > Marine > Intertidal zone >...
CGATTCCTGTTTTTTATTCTCGCTTCAGTGACCTGGAGGCATATCAGCTTAGCGGATCTGAAATGCCACTGTTGGGAGAAGTTGATGTGGATGAGGATGCCGACCCCTGGGAAACGCCTATCCATCTTGGGCAATTCAGGGCGTGGGAGCAGGGGCTTGCCTCCATCCCGCTGCCACAGCCCGTTGATGGTTTGCTGGAATTTCAGACACCTTTGTATACGGTAGACGTGAGATTTCGCATCAACAGTAGGGGTAACACCTCTGGCGTCAAGGGCTTGGTCATTGAGCCAGAGGACCGACGCGCCCGCAGTCGAGCCGTTAGGGCTGTGCGCAATTTACAGTTTAGGCCAGCCCTTTACGGCAACCGCTCAAAGCCGCGAGATCATGTGGAATTGCGCTACCAGATAATCAATGAATCAGACTAAGCGCCTTGTTTAAACAGTCCTAACCCGCTTATGATCGTAAGTTAAAAGGCGCATCAAGGGCCGAATGGGTTCAATCCAGACAAGCCAACAGACAACCTTTATGCATTCGTGTTTACAATACAAGAATTTGCTATAAAACAGCGATTTTGCGATAAGAGGGAGAGCATCATGATTTCAGGGACAATACGCATTCCAGTCCAGGTTAGGGTCTTTTCAATCACACTCTTCAGCGTGCTGCTGGCCGCCTGTGCCAGCACCCCAGCGTTTGATCTTGAAGCCGTTCAGGCCGCTGAGATTACGAATCTGCGCGCCCCTGAGGGCGGAATCCTCTCAAGTGGTCAGCCCACGGCAGCACAACTGGGCGTTGCCGCCCGCTCTGGCGTGCGCCATGTGATCAATCTGCGCACGGCGGGGGAAGAGGTAGCTTTCAATGAGAGTGAAGTCGTGGATTCACTGGGGATGGAGTACCACTCAATTCCCGTGGCAGGAGGCGCCGGCATTAATGCCGACAATGCCCAGGCCCTTGCAGACATCCTGGCGGACCTGAATGGTGAGCCAGTCCTTATTCACTGCGCCACGGGTAATCGGGTAGGTGGTTTGATGGCTTTGTCATCCTTCGCGGATGGTGCCAGCGTTGATTCTGCCATCGCGGAAGGTGCGCGTTGGGGTATGACTTCAGAGCGACTGCAGGCAATTGTGCGGGAAAGCCTGTCGGACAATTAATGCAGCGGGCCAGTCTAGATGCCGCTAGCAGGTTTTATTGGTCTTAATTGGTCTTACAATTTGTCTTACAAAAGCAGGGCAAAGCTGGATCACAATCCATGAACGATACAATAGCAAACGATACCAAGACTCGGGGTGAACGGATCCGGCCAATGCTGCTGATAGACGCAATTTTGTGTCTGGTTGCGGGCTTGGCTATGGGACTGATGGCCTTGGTTGGGCCTTTTGCGGTGTGGTTGGGTCTGGCTGATTTTCGCTTTGGCTTCGGCACGCTGCAGATCGTCAACGGCTGGTCCCTTTATGTGGCGCTTGGTACGTTAGCTATTGCCATTACCCTGGTGGTGATCGGGCAGATTTTTAAGGTGCCAGGCTCTCTCAAGATGACATACCTGGCGCTAATCGGCTCGATTTGTGCAGGGCTCGCCTATTATATCCCTGAGACATTTCGTCCACCGGAAGGCACGCCAGCAATTCACGATATAGCCACTGATCCTTATCGTCCGCTTCAATTTGAGGCAATTGCGCCATTGCGCGCCGATGCGGCAAACAACATGGACTACGGCGTGATGGAAGGCATCACGCCGCGCCAACACATCGATATGCAGTTAGAGGCCTATCCCGACATCGTGCCCCAGCGCTACGATGGGTCAGTGGCAGAGGTTTTTGATCGAGTTATGGCGGCAGTTGATTCCCTGGGTTGGGAAGTGGTTCTCGCCGACGTCGATCAGGGCCGAATCGAAGCCACTGACACCACGTTCTGGTTTCGATTCAAAGATGATGTTGTGATCGAGTTGAGTGTGGATGGGAGAGAGACGGTGCTGCAGGCACGCTCCACGTCGCGGGTGGGGAGAAGTGATGTAGGAAAAAATGCGGCGCGATTGAGGGAGTTATTTTCGCTGATCTAAAAAATCCCCGCAGTCTTAATCACCTATCCTGCTTTCTTGCCTCGATAGGAAGTGAAATTCGAAACCGCGCGCCTGCTTTAGGGGCGTTGTAAGCCTGAAGCTTTCCCTTGTGTTTATCTATAATGCCGTGGCTGATGTACAGGCCCAGGCCGGTGCCGCTGCCAATGTCCTTGGTAGTGAAAAACGGGTCAAACAACTTGCTTAGGTGCTGCTCCTCAATCCCCGGGCCCGAGTCGATAATGTCTATGTGGACGAAGTATGGGTCGCTCAGAGTTTTGATGGTTAACTGTCCCTGTCTTTCCATCGCCTGAATAGCATTAAAGATAATGTTCACAAAGACCTGAACTATTTGGCCGTTGATGGCCCAAACTAGAGGTAAGTCTCCAAATTCTTTAACTACTTTAACGTTGTATTTTACTTCATTCCAAACCAACTTTATTGCTGATTCCAGCGCGTCATTCACATTGATTTGAAGACGGTCATCGGAATCCGAGCGTGAAAAATCTCGCAAATTAGTAACGATTTCTTCAATTCGATGAACTCCGGAAAGGCTTTCCTCGATGCATGCAACACCATCTTCTGCGATATTTTTCAGATCAGTAGATTTTAGCAACTGCTGCAAGTCCTCCAGGCTCTGTTTTGTTGCAGCGTCCTGGTCTTTACTTGCAATTAATTCGGTGATGCCGCGATAGGCCTTTAAAACTTTGGTATAAGACTTTGTGTATTCCTGTAGCGATTGCAGGTTGCTCTTTACAAACCCAACAGGGTTATTGATTTCGTGAGCCACACCCGCGGCTAACATGCCTATGGACGCAAGCTTTTCCTGTTGAACTAGCTGCGCCTTTTGATCGTGCAGGGTATTGTAGGCATTCTTAAGAGTTTCATTGGCTTCATAGAGTTCTCTTGAGCGAGCTTCTAGCAAGGCCTCGGCTCGCTCCCGAGCCTTCTTCTGGCGCTCGTAAGCTTTTTTGTAATCAGCTGTTTCGCTCATTGCACTGAAATATCAAACCGACAGTGATCGCTGCCGTCATGCATGCATATGTCATGTTGCATGGTATATTCAACCCCATATTGTTCGGCAGCACCCTTGATCAGGCCCTCAGCAAGATGACAAAGCTTTCGTGGCGACTTATAGAATAGCGTCAACGCATTTTCGGCAGGCTGCTGCCATTCAAGCGAGGGCAAATTGGGGTTTGGATAAAGTTTCCTCACCTCCTTGTGAATGACATCTTCAATGCTTTTCAGGAATTCTATAAAGTCTGATTTGTCCTCAACAAAGACTGAATGCTTCATAGCCAGAGCATGAAATAAAAACAGTCCGAATGCCCTCACTAACTCGATAGCTGGAGTGCCAGTAATATCGGAGAGCTCGCCTACCATCCCCAGTAATTCTTCGTCTGGGAAATCTTCCACCGCAGTGTAAATGCCTTCCGAATCCGGGTTAACGGTTTCGAGAATGCGTTCCCAGACGTCAATGCCAACTTTTTCCTCCACCATCTCATTAAAAGTAGTGAAAATGATACCTTTCATAATGAATCCTAATGTCTCAAAATTGCTCTACAGCACCGTAAATGCGGTTCAATAGAAACTTATCTCTGGCATAGTATAATAACTTTCTTTAAACAGGTATCCAGTTCGCTGAATGATTGATTAATAATCAATGGTGGATTCCCTGGGTTCAAGAATTAGCGCGCCTGCATAAGGCGCATGGGTATGAATTATGCGTTCCATTCTCATCGTTGATGACGACGACTATGTGCTCAAGTCGCTCGCAAGATTGCTGCGTTCTGAGGATCTAGGTATCAGTTCTTATCATGATCCTCAGGAGGCGCTGATCCAGTGTAGCGTGCGCCAGTTCGATCTCATTCTGTCAGATCAGAGGATGCCGGGCATGCTCGGCACAGAGTTTTTTGCCCAGATAGCCGAGAATTATCCATCGACACGTCGCATTCTTATCAGCGGCTATGCGGATTTCGATGATGTTACTGAGGCCTTCAACAAGGAGGCTATCCATAAATTCATCGTTAAGCCGTGGAACAATCAGCAGTTAACGGCAGTGATTGCCGAACAATTGAGCCTCAAGGAGATGGGTGATTCTGAAGTTGTTGCGCAACAAGAACCCACTCCGGTTGAGGCGCAAGCACCGAAGTCGAGCTTTCACGGGATAGTCACAGAAGATCCGGCGTTAAAGGAGAGGCTTTCTATTATTGCCCGCACCGCGACAACCGACGCACCGTTTTATATTAATGGTGAGACTGGTACTGGGAAAGAAATGGTTGCCCGAGCTATCCATATGGAGAGCGAGAGGAGCAATGGTAGTTTTGTCGCAATTAACTGCGCTAACCTCACAGAAACGCTGTTGGAATCGCAGTTGTTTGGCCATAAGAAAGGAGCGTTTACCGGAGCCGACCGCGACCAAAAAGGTATGTTGGAGGAAGCAGAGGGAGGCACTTTGTTTCTCGATGAAGTGGTTGAAATTCCACTCGCCCTTCAGGCCAAGCTACTGCGAGTATTGCAAGAGCGTGAATACACTCCCGTTGGTGATACTCGTACTCGCAAATTTGATGTGAAATTAATCTCCGCTTCCGCCCTTTCACTCAATCAAGCGGTTAGCGATGGGGTATTCAGGGAGGACCTTCGTTATCGACTCGAGGTGATTCCTATTCAGCTGCCACCCTTACGCGAGAGAGGTCGAGATCTAAAACTTTTGTTCGATCTTTTTCTGAGTCAGCAGTTTGCGCGCCAGGGCAGGGCGGTACTGCCGGTCCGTGATGATGTTTATAAGGTGATAGAAGGCTATTCCTGGCCGGGTAATGTGCGAGAGCTGGCTAACGTCTGCACCTATATAGCAGCGTTGTCTAACGCAGAAGACAAGGCAGTCACATTGGACAAGTTGCCTATTGTCATCACTTCGCAATCTGGTGCTCCAGAAATAGAGTTGGGTGCTGATAATACCCAGGCAAATTCGGCTAAAAAGTCTAATCCCGTGATCACCAGGGAAAGTCTTGAGAAAGTTATTGAGCAGTACGGTGGCCATCGCGAAAACATGGCCGCGCATTTCGGTATTAGCCGCATGACGCTCTGGAGAAAGCTCAAGCAATTCGGGCTTGAACAATAACTATTCGCATCGAGCTAGTGGGCCACGAATTCCAAAGAGCCAGCGGTGCTCCTCATTCCTTGACACACTATTTGACTAGTCTTTGACGCATGCTTCTGTTACCGATTTGATACGTAACTGATACGGCAGATGCTGCTCGCTAATACTCGCAAAAACTCTTAACCACTTGATTTTAATTAGTAAATAATATTGGCATGAGTTCTGCTTCAATTTAGAGGACATGACTTGCCTGCCTGCTACTATGGCAGGCAAGGTGTGTGAATCCTTGAGATCTACTCTTTGAAATTTGTGCCGCATTGATGCCGGGAAGTTGATTCCCGGCTTTTTTAGGTGGGCTCCACGACCATGCCTGATAGTTTGATGGCGTTTGGGCAAAGCGTCTCATGAATTGATTCAATATGCGTGCGCTATCCCACTCCAATGCGTGCATAAATCTTCCATGCATCTTTGCAGAAAATAAAAACGCCCGGCATTAACCGGGCGCTGAAAGAAGGCTGCGCGAAGTCTCGAACAGTTAGTTGCGTGAAGGCTATTTCAGTTCAGCAACGATTTCGTTAAGCACCTCAACCACGGCAGGATCGAACTTGCCGGAACGCACATACTTGCCGATCTCTGTCATGGCGGCGTGTCCATCCCACGGATCGCGGTAAGGTCGTTTCGATGTCAGGCTGGCATAGGCTTCGGCTACTGCCAGGATGCGGGCGCCCAATGGAATGTTGTCACCCTTGATGCCGGCAGGGTAACCCGAACCATCATAGTTCTCGTGGGAACATTCAATCACTTCCAGCATGCGCTCATTCTCATAGCCGGCATTGCGCAGTTGTCGCACACCTTCACGGGGATGCATGTGAATGTGAGTGAAATCGTCTTCTGTCAGGCCGCCATTGCGGTTCAGAATATTTTCTGGAACGATAGTCTTCCCGATCTGGCCCAGATATCCTGCTTCCAAAACGTCGTGCTTTTCCTGATCTACGAGTCCCATGCGGTCTGCAATCAGGAAAGCTGTAATGCCAATAATTCTCGAGAAGCCAACCGAGCCGTCAATACATTCCACCGGCAGGATCATATCCTCCGGGTAGGCCACTAATTTATCCAGGCGTGGCTCAAGCTCGGCAAGCAGTGCGGGCGGTAATTGGGTGGCTTTCTTAAGTGGGTTCTTGAAGCCAACAACTTCATACAAATGTACAGTGCTGCGGCGTCCGCGCACTGTCAAGTCGCGCTGCTCTTCCAGCAGCATGGCAATGTCGGCATAGGCAACTTTTACATCGGAATTATCAGGTTCAAGATCCATGGCTGTGGTCAACTGCAGACGCGCCTGTTCCGGGTCATTGGCCTTGAGCAGCAGGCGCGCAACATCGATGCGCATCTCGACGTCATCAGGTTTGTCCTCAATTTCTTTCATCAGGTCATTGATATCTTCAACCACCTGGGCGTTTTCGAACTGCGTGTAAGAGGCCAGGCCCGAGACCGGTCGGAATTCAAAAATTTCTGAACACTCTTTGTAGGTTGCTTCGTCTACTGTGACTTTGCCAGGTTCGCACATGCCTTCGATGCGTGAAGCCAGGTTTACAGTATCGCCAAATGCGGTGAAGGATTGACGTTTGGCGCCGATGATGCCGGTGGTGGCTACCCCAGTGGATACGCCGACCCTAAGCTTGAATGGGTAGTTTCCTGTGCGCATGCGTTCCTGCATCTTCCATGCAGCGGCAACGGCCAGCAGGGCATGTTTCTCGTAACGAATAGGGGCGCCAAATTCCGACATGATGCCGTCACCCATATACTTGTCGATGTGGGCGTTGTACTGCAGCAGGATGTTTTCCATATCCGCCAGGTACTTGTTCAGCTCCGTAATCACTACCTCTGCTGAGTGCTCTTCTGAGTATTGGGTAAAACCCTTGAGATCGGAGAACATGACCGAGATGCGGCGGTTCTCAGTACGAATCCGGTTTTCGATCATGAGCTTAACTACGGCTGGATCCATGGTGGAGTAAAGCGCTTCTTCCACCTTCTCCTTGTGGGCGCGAATGGACTTGGTTTTCTCTTCCAGTGCCCGGGTGCGCTCCTCGACCTTGTAATCCAGCTCAGATTCAAATTCACGAATTGTGGTCATGGTTTGTTCGAGCAATTCTGCATTACCGCTAGCCTCGGCTCGCGCACGCAGAGCCTCAGTCATTTTGTCCTGTAACTCGCGATGGGTAAAACCGACAATTACCGCAGTCAAAATCAGGAAGCCAGCCCAGGTTAGTACGAAGGACCACAGGCCGAACAGGTCGATGGTGACCATGAATCGTTCTGGGTAGATACTGGCGAAAATCACGATGACCAGGAATGTGAAAAATGCTCCCAGCACACCGGAGCGGATTCCCAGGTAGTAGGAACTCAGCAGCACGGGTAGATAGAAAAAATTCAGGAAAGACAGCTTGGCGTCGACGAACCAGACGATACCGCTCACAAAAGTGAGGACGACCAGAACAAATACGCCTTCGAAATTTTCGATGAGGTACTGTTTGAGAGATTCCATATTTTATTGCCTGAGATCCTGATGTGAAGCGCGAGGCTTCCTACTCTGTATAGTGTAGTCGCTGCATTATAGCGATGGGGAATTCGTTATAAATATATAACCCGGGTAAAAGTGCGGTCTATTTGTCTTCTTATCCGCTCCGGAGAGAAATTTTGAAACGATTTAAGCACTTTTGAATTCCTTGAACAATAGATATTACGCAGCTTACAGACGAATGTGATCGGTTTCGCAATCCTGGCCAGGTGCCCAGACGCTAGCCTCGATACGCCGGCTTGCAGCTAATAAGTTTCTGCATCAGCTGTCTGCACAGAAAATAGTCAAAAATTGGCGTTCTCGCTGCGACTGGCGGCAACGATCTGGCTAATCTCGCCGCCAGCAGGGCAGGATTTTTTGAGCCAGGACGTATGATGATCAAAATGCCAATGTGGACTCTCTTGAACCAGTAGATCGCCAGATCCCACTCGACCCAACGAATTCTGAGTGCGGCTCGTCGCGTGGGTCTTGAAAGCTGAGGAAATCCCCCTATATTTGGTCCGACCAATTTGGTCTGACCAAAATTCCGCAGAGAATTCCCGAAAATGTCTACAAACAGCACTCTCAGTAATGAGATCGCGGCGCTTCTGCGTGGCGAGATTCTTGATCAGAGATACCGTGAAGGTGAGCGTTTGCCTTCAGAGCGGGACCTGGCTGTGCGCTTCAACGCCAGTCGTGGTGCGGTGCGTGAGGCATTGTCGCAGTTGGAACAGATCGGCTTGATTGATATCCAGCCAGGTGGCGCCAGGGTGCAGCCCCTGCAGTCTGCCAGCATCGCGGTGTTAGGTCCGCTGATGGCCAGGACTGAACTGCCTGATCCAGAGCTGGTGCAGCAGTTTCTGCAGACTTTTGGCGCCCTGGCGGCGCTTTCTGCGCGGGAAGCGGTGCAATCCGCGAATCAGGAACAAATGAACCGCATGCGAGAATTAGTCGTAAGTGTGAGCAAGCTTACAAAAGACTTTCAGGCAATGGCACAGCAGTGGCACGAACTGCTGGAATTGCTCTCCGAGGTGTCAGACAACCTGGTGGTGCAGCTTATCGGCAATGACCTGAAAGCACAGTTTGTAGAACAGATGATAAGCCTCGATATCCAACCACAGATCAAGAAACCTGTGCTGGATGAGGTGCTAGGCGCTCTCAAGCAGTGCCTGATGGATAAAGATGGCAGCCGGGCAGCGGCAGCCGTAACCCGTTACTTCGATGCCCTGAGCACGGCAGTAACAGAAGCGATTACAGCAAGACAGGCCCTGTCAGCACGACGGGCCGGTTAACAAAAATATAATGTCGGATGATCTGTCGCAACAGCGCGGTTTAGCCGGTAGGGAAATTAAGGAAACAGGAGCTTTGAAATGAAGCGAATCGTACTACCCATCGTCATCCTGGTGGGGTGTCTTCTAGTCTCAAGTTATCTCATCCGCAATCCAACCACGGTGGAAGAAGCCGCTGTGGAAATCATTCCAGTCTCAGTGCGAGTCGCTGAAGTCAGCCTGGAGTCTGTGGATCTGGTGGTTGGTTCGCAAGGCAAAGTACAGGCTGCTCAAACAGTAAGCCTGTCCGCAGCAGTCGCCGGCCCAGTCCAGTGGATTTCGCCGAGCATGGAGTCAGGTGGCTATATCGAAGCAGGTGAGGTCCTGCTTAGACTTGACACTTCAGACTTCGAAACTGCCGTTGAGCGCAGTCGCGCCAATATGCAGCAGACTCTTGCAGAGGCAGAATTCGCAGATGCAGAGCTGGAGCGTCTGCAAGAGTTGGCGGAGCGCAGGTTGGCCAGCGACTCTCAACTGCAGGATGCCCAGCGTCGAACTGAAGTTAACCGGGCACGCCTGGCAGATGCAGAGGCCAGCTTCAGGCAGGCAGAGCTGGATCTTGATCGCACCGAACTCCGGGCCCCTTTTAATGCCATCATTCAATCCCGTGACGTGGAGTTGGGCCAGTATGTAAATCGTGCCCAATCCGTTGCCGTCCTGTTCGGCGCTGATGAAGTTGAGGTGCGGGTGCCATTGGCAATGCGTCAACTCGGTTTCCTGGATGTCCCCCTGGGCCAGCGCGGCGAAATTCCCGCGCAATATGCGCCAGAGGTGGCTTTGACTGGAACCTACGGTGGTCAGCAATACCAGTGGCTGGGCAAACTGGTCCGTATTGAGGCCTCGATTGACCCTAACAGCAACACCGTGCAGACCATTATCCGGGTCCCACAGCCAAGCACGAGTGATCAATGGGCCATGCAACAGCATAAGGCAATTCCTTTACCCATTGGTCTCTATGTAGAGGCTGATATCAAAGGCAGAACCGTCGATGACATTATTTCCCTGCCACGCTCTGTGATTCGTAACAATAACCAGGTGCTGGTGGTAGACGCTGAGAACAAGATGTACTTCCGGGAAGTTGAGATTTTCCGCCTGGAAGAACAGCAGGTGTTGATCAGTGGCGGCATTCTTCCCGGTGAACGCATTTGTATTTCACCGATTCAGGCGGTAGTGGACGGCATGGCCGTGCAGCCAGTGGTCGAAGTGATCTAGCGTACCCAGCACGCACTGCACTAAACAACGACTTATTTTTATCCAGTATTAGTATGGCAAGAGGTTAACTGTGAGAACTCCCATTACCTGGTTTGTGAAGAATCCTGTCGCAAGTAATTTGCTCATGTGGATTTTTCTGGTTGGTGGTTTTATCGCTTATTTGAATCTGAATCAGGAAGAATTTCCTGATATCGATTTTGGCGTCATTCAGGTCAGTGTGCCTTATCTGGGTGCTACCCCTGAGGAATCAGAAACAGGCGTATGCCTGCGCCTTGAAGAGGCCTTAGAAGGCATCGAAAACATCGATACCCTTACCTCGACTGCGCGTGAAGGCGGTTGTGACTCTACATTACAACTGGCCAGCGGCGCCGATCTCAACCGCGTCCTCAACGATGTGAAGGGCAATGT
>Ga0181597_10006710_pt1 | contig 10649 bp, 7 predicted proteins | sample 041ome_5_FD_148647 | JGI IMG/M metagenome (GOLD analysis project Ga0181597, IMG submission 148647) | Coastal salt marsh microbial communities from the Groves Creek Marsh, Skidaway Island, Georgia - 041403US metaG (spades assembly) | ecosystem: Environmental > Aquatic > Marine > Intertidal zone >...
TGCTGATAACCGCGATGATCTCGGTATTGGTGTGATCGGCTGCCGCTATCAAGGCTCAGTGATTGCCGGACTTGCCAAATCCCACGGCCGTCTTCTCGCCATGGCTGATGTCGACGCCTCCGTTCGCGACCTCTCCGCAATTGATTCCTCCGTCGAAAAGCAAACGGGGCTTTCACCAGAATCGATTTATGAGGGTGTCGGTCGACATGAAGATTACCGACGACTCCTCGATGACCACCGAATCCGAGTAATCCTGATTGGTACCCCTGACCACTGGCATGCCGGCATGCTGATCGATGCGTTAAAGGCTGGAAAAGATGTCTACGTTGAGAAGCCGATCACGTTGACAATCGATGAAGGCAAGCAGATTCGCAAGGTGATGAAGACCACCGGTGGGATCGTGCAAGTTGGCAGTTGGCAGCGTAGCGACCACCGCTTCCGTACTGCCGTGGAAATGGTTCATGCGGGACGGATCGGTCAACTCAAACGACTGGAGGTAGCACTCGGCAACAACGAAGTGGGTGGTCCGTTTGCCACGGCAGCGACTCCAGACACCCTCAACTGGGAACGCTGGCTTGGCCAGGCGCCGCTTGTACCCTATACCAAAGAACGCTGTCACTACACGTTTCGCTGGTGGTTTGACTACGCCGGCGGAAAGATGACCGATCATGGCGCCCATCATCTCGACATCGCTCAGTGGGCAATTGGCACCGATCCAGTTGAGGTGAGTCCAGAAGCAACCATGCCGCAGGTCAACAACGGCTACAACGTGCCCACCGCATTTCGCGTGCTCTTTCGGTATCCCAACGATGTGGAGATGCTCGTCACCGACATTGGCCGCAACGGCATCCTGTTTGAGGGCAGCGAAGGCCGCATCTTCGTCAACCGCGGCTCGCTAACTGGAGTGCCCGTCGACGAGCTGGCTGAGAAACCACTGCCGCGTGACGCGTTCAGACTTTATGAATTCGATAATCTCGACCGGCCAGAGCGAGCTGGCAAGATCGAGGCGATTGTGAATCACATGGGTAACTTCTTCGACTGCGTCGCGGCTCGCAGGCAACCCATCTCTGATGCCGAAAGTCAGCATCGCTCGGCTACCACCTGCCACCTGGGCAACATCGCCTGTCGTCTTGGCCGACCATTGGGCTGGGACGCCAACGCCGAGCTTTTTGTGTCTGATGAAGAGGCAAACGGCCTTCTCAGCAGGCCACAACGCAAGGGATATGAGGTTTCCGTATGAGAACCGCGCTTACCCGCCGCACCTGGATGAGTTCTGCTGCAGCGGTCTTGGGAACAGCCTCCTTAGCTGGCGAGGAATCACTGAACAGTCACTGGCGGCCAAACTATATCCTCTCGTCAGCACTCTACGGAACTGCCACACTCCCCGAAATTTTGCCTGAGGTTACCAAGACTGGCGCCGCATCAATTGACCTGTGGCCACAACCACACGGCACACAACGAGAGGAAATTGAAAGCCGCGGTGTCGAGCAGGTACAGCAGCTACTTGAAAAACATGACGTACGACTCGGTGGCATCGCCTGCTACCGCCCTGGAGCTTTCAAACTTGACTCTGAGTTTGCCGTTGCGCGACAGCTCGGCGATTCGGAGACCGTCCTGGTCACGATGGCTCCTGGCAACGGCACGCTCTCTGGAAAGCCTCTCGACGCTGCAATTCGGGCGTTTCTCAGCAAACTGAGCCCAGCCATAAAACAAGCTGAGGCAGGAGCGGGCGTGATTGCAATTGAAAACCACTCAAACTCGCTACTGAACTCACCCGAGTCGATCCGCCGATTTGCCACATTTGTGGAGAGTGACTGTGTAGGAGTGGCCCTCGCACCACACCATCTTCCTCAAGATGGCAACCTGCTTGCCGACCTTGCAGGTGAGGCAGGCTCAGTAGTCAAGTTCGTCTATGCCCAGCAGTATGGGAAGGGCTCAAAGGAGAAGTTGCCCAAGGCCGATGAACTCTTGCAACTGCCCGGTCGTGGCTCACTCGACTTCGGCCCCCTGATGCGGCAGCTTGCCGAAATGCAGTTTGCCGGGCCGGTAGAGATCTTCATGCACCCTGTGCCACGAGGTGTGCCAATTCTGAACTCTTTCGCTGAGATCACCGCAGCGATCCGAGCAGCTCGGGCATATCTTGATGGGCTGCTGACGTCGTGAGCATTAGGAATTGATACCTTGGAGAGTGTCGAGCTCAGTGATGGCTCAGTCAACCGCCACTTCCCTCTCACGGGCTCTCCGCACATTTCTCTCTCATCGCCAGATAGAGCACTTCGATCACGCTTCAAAGTCAGTCTCAATAAAACAATGTGAAACTGTGTTTCAACAGGATCATCAGCTAGCTGCTCTTCATCTCTTAACCTCGAAGAACTGCACCGACACGGTCCTGGCAGGAATTGACCATCGCGTCAACAAAAGAGTTGGCCTGTTCGGCAGATAGAGTTTCTTTGAAGCTCCTGAGGCGAATTGATACAACCACACTTTTCTTCCCTTCGCCAAGACGTTCAGCATCTCTCCAAATTTGACCAAGACGGACACTTTCCAATGCATCGCATTGCGTTGATTCAATCGCCGCACAAATTGACGACCATGAAATTGCTTCGTCCACGACAAGATTCATGTCACGATCAATTGATGGAAAACTGCTAGGGGCCAAAAGTTTTGGTTCGTGCTTCGTGGTGAACTCAAGTCCATCAAGCCGCAGCTCGATACCAACCGACTTTCTATCACACCCACACATTTTCATAATGTCTTCTGAAAACTCACCAATTACACCAATCCGACGACTTTTCTCACCTAGTGTATGAAACAAGATCTCAGCAGAACGACCTGCAAGCAATGACTCTGATTCAAACGGGCGGTATGTAACCCCGTACTCGACACCAGTATGCGATTGTGACCTCTCTTCCGCCGACCATTCGTAGATCCCCAAGCGATCGAGAATTGCAGTAGCTAAGCCTTTTCCCTGAAAAAAGTCACCCCCTGTTACAAGAGTAAGCAACAAAGGCTCTTCTATCGGCGGCTCACCTTCTGACGACTTACCATCACGACGAACATAAACGTGGGCGATCTCGTACAAATCACCATGAGAAGACCCTGAGCTAAGACTGTTTGCCCTCGCTTCTAGCAAGCTAGGAAGTAAGGTGCGGCGAAGGTTATCTGCACCTTGAACCAAGGGTGGACAACACACCAGTGCAGGGACGGCTCCCCAAGGACTGCTTAATTGCTCAAATCTGTCACCAACAACACTACGTGTCATTGCTTCACAAAACCCAGCTGCTACACAAGACTCACTGACTACCCGTACCATGCGTTCACGCGGTGAACGCTGCACGGGAACAGCCGATATCGGAATATCTTCGGGGACACAATCGTACCCTTCAATGCGAGCAACTTCCTCCACGAGATCGATTTCGCGAGTGCAGTCACGTCGCCATGTTGGAGCAAGCCAACGTGTTATGTCCGACGCTGATTCTTGTTCGACAAAACCAAGAGACTGAAGGGTTTCCCGTTGGCGTTGACTTGGGATTGAAACACCCAGAACCTGTTCCACGCGATGCATACGTAAATCAATAGTCGCCTGGCTTGAATTGAGGCTTCCTGCCTGAATCGCTGGGGCGGCAAAAGCACCACCAGCAAGCTCAAGAATGAGTTCCACCGCCCTACAACTCGCCCATTCTACAGCGGCTGGGTCAGGACCACGTTCAAATCGGTAGGACGAAGGACTCCCCAAAACCAACGCTCGCGCAGCAGACCGTACTGGTAACGGAGCAAACTGGGCTGACTCAATTAACACATCTGTTGTTTCAAGTGATATTTCAGTCTCAGCGCCTCCCATTACTCCTGCAATGGCCACAGATTGCTTCGCATCTGAGATAACACACATCTCGGATGTCAACTTGTACTCCTTGTGGTTGATTGCAACAAATGATTCACCCTCTGCCGCCCGCCGCACAATGATTTTTTCACCATTCAACTTATTTAGATCAAAGGCATGTAAAGGCTGGCCGCACTCAAGCATGACGTAATTTGTCGCATCCACAACGTTATTCACGCTCGCAACACCCACGGTCTCGAGGCGACGGACGAGCCAGTCCGGACTTGGTCCTACGGTAACGCCTCGGATAAGTCGTGCCGAATAGAAGGGGCACATGTCTGTTGATTCGATTGCTACTGAGAAAAAATGGGGAGACTCTCCACCCCCGACAGAAGCCGCTGGAATCTTCAAGGGACGTTGGAACAAAACGGAAACTTCGCGTGCAACCCCGATGTGACCGAGACAATCTGGACGATTGCTTGTCACTTCGAGATCAACGGCCGTGTCATCATGAACCATCTTTGTTGACTCATGATTCAGCCCTGAAAGAAGAAGTCGCTCCGTCAAAGCATCAACCTCTGGCAGATCAACATAATCAGCAAGCCAATCTAAGGACACAATCATGCCTGCCCCCGATCATGAAACTGCTCAAGAAACCGAATATCGTTTCGATAAAAATCACGGATATCCGCTACGCCAAAACGCCTAGCTGCAATTCGCTCTACACCCAAGCCAAAGGCAAACCCACAAACCTCATCAGGATCGTAGCCGACGGATTGCAGAACCGTTGGATCGACCATGCCTGCTCCGCCCATCTCGATCCAGCGGCCATTCCACTCCATATCAACCTCAACACTTGGCTCAGTGAAAGGGAAGAAGGAAGGCCGGAACCGAACTCGCACATCACCACCAAGAAAACTTGAAGCAAAGGATCGAAGCACACTTTTTAAGTGAGCCATCGTCGTACCAGGCTCAACAAGAAGACCTTCAACTTGATGGAACATAGGGTAATGCGTTGCATCGGCTGTATCCGGACGATAGACACGACCCAGTGAAACGATTCGAAGCGGTGGCTTTCGTTCCTCCATGACGCGTATCTGTACAGTACTCGTCTGCGAGCGCAAAAGAAGTGGCCGATCAGCATTCGCTACCGCAATGTAGAAATTATCAAGCGGGTCGCGAGCGGGATGCTCATTCGGAATTGCCAGGGCCTCAAAGTTGTGCCATTGGTCCTCAACTTCAGGGCCATCCACTGCCTCAAACCCAAGATTGGCCATGATTGAGGAGACCCGGCGGATTGTCTGAGTAATTGGATGCACACGACCAAAGCGAATAGGGCTTCCCGGCAAAGTGACATCGACCTGCTCGACACCCTTGGAACTCTTTGATAGTGAAGCAACTCGCTGAGAGGCCTGAAGGAATAATGCTTCGACCGACTTTTTCACGGCATTAAACTGTTGACCACCTACCGGCTTGTCTTTACGGTCGAGTTTGCCAAGCCCTTTCTGAACTGCCTTCAGACGTCCATTTTTTGCCCCTAGAAAAATGACTCGGGCAGCCTCAAGGCCTTCCAAATCAGCTGCGTCTACGAGGGCTCTTTCTGCCTCAGAACGCAATTCCTCAAGGTCGGCGACAAAAGCATCGAGATTGAGATTTGTCACGAGCGGCAAACCGTAGCGAGGAACTTCATACAGCAGATACGCGGACTATGCGACAACCGCTTCCGGCAAGCCAAGACCCTCTCGGACCTGACTTACAACAACATCAAATCCAGTTGGATCAAGCACTGCCATTTCAGACAACGTTTTGCGGTCGAGTTCGCAACCAATTTTTTCGAGACCCGCAATAAATTGACTGTAACGCAAACCACGCTCACGGCACGCTGCATTGATCCTGATAATCCAAAGGCGTCGGAAATCTCGTTTCCGGCGGCGACGGTCTCGCTTGGCGAACACTCCTGCTCGAATTATGGACTCTTTTGCGGTACGCAAAAGCCGCCGACGGCCGCCAACTGACCCCTTCACTCGCTTCAGTAATCGCCGCTTGGCTCGCAATCGTGGGACCGCATTTTTAGTTCGCATGGAAAAACCTTCTCGACTTTCGCAATCTCTTTATTTCGGAAATCAGCATCTCGCAGAGGCTACAGCCTGCACGAAACAACCTTTACATAAATGTCAGTAACTATTTGAAGCAAGTGCCTCAATGATGTTTGGAGTGTCAGACTTATCTAAAACACCGGTACCCCGAAGATTTCGTTTTCTTTTGGCTGACACACGAACTTGAAGATGACTCGTTCCACTTCGACGGTGCTTCACCTTCCCCTTTGCTGTCACCCGAAATCTTTTCTTCGTTCCTTTATGTGTTTTTTGCTTTGGCATAGTGTCCGTTCTCTTACTTTTAGTTCGTACTGTTTTTGATTGTACCGTCCACTGAGACAGCCGACCTGCTATCAGCGGAAAACATGAATGCTTACTTTGGGGCTATCGTGCAGATAAGCCTGCGTCCAGTCTGTTGGGGTGGTGATTCTACTTTACCAATCTCTTCAAGCTGTTCGATGACATGCCGCATAATCCTCTGGCCCTCATCGATATGGGCCATTTCTCGACCACGGAAAATTACTGAAACGGTAACCTTGTCTTTATGGCCCAAGAAAGTTCGAGCCTTGTTTATTTTGAATTCAATATCGTGTTCACCCGTCTTTGGGCGTAACCTGATCTCCTTAAGTTTTGTTTGATGAACGTGAGTCTTATGCTGCTTTTTCTTCTGTTGGTATTTGAACTTTCCATAGTCCATGATCCTGCATACAGGCGGACGTTCATTAGGAGCTACTTCAACTAAATCAAGACCCGCAGTCCGTGCCTCGGACAACGCATCATCAGTTGGAATAATTCCCAGTTGAGCTCCGTCTGCAGATATGACACGGACCGGGGAAATCCGGATTTGTTCATTGATGCGTTGCTGTTTCTCGATGGCCAAAAACTCCAAACCCATGGTGGCTGTTGCCTGGCGGGCTGGACATTTCCACGCACCTTACACCACGGCACAGCTCCTTTTCTTGTACATTCTGGAACCAGCGATGCAGTGCAGCGACTTCGAGCCTGGCAAAAATTATTCGCGCCAAGGGTTCCAACCGAAGAGCCCTAGTATTCCAGCATAGACAGGGGGTAGTCAAGCGGTGGCCCTACGAATCGAGGCCTGGGACGTCTTCCCGCAAGAAACCCTAATCAAGCGTGAGATCAACCCCATCAACATAGCGCCTATCTGCCTCAGAAAACCTCTCCAAATGACGTGATTCGACCACAAAAGCAAGACTTAGCCTTCGGCCCTCAGAAGTCCTGAGATGGTAATGAATCCAATGGAAAGGCAAATTGTCGGCCTCCCCAACGGACGCAACTCGCATGATCGTTGTTCCATCGTCACGACTAGACGTTGACGCAGATAAAAGGTGTCCAAATTGCTCACCGAGAGTCTTCTCTATGTCATTTTCAAAATCCGAAAGCGTGAGCTCTTCTGATTGCAGAGGTAATGGGGTCAGCGTTACTTGACCAACCAGCGCGCCTTGATCCACGAACCGCATCATAAGATATTCGCTGTTATCTTCTATTACTTTCCAATTCTTTTCGTAGATAACGTCAAATCGATCGTGAGGATCACATACCCAGCAAAACCCCGGCTTCCCCGGGCCGCGGCGAGATCTACCATGCTGCTGCACAACACCAATTGAACTAGCAGTGACAACTCGTGGTCGAGATGTCTTTTGAGAATGACAAGTCATTTCGATGACTGCCTCAACGTCAATGCCCGGGGCGATATAAGTCACGTCTCGAGATTCTTTAATCACCACGGTAAGCATCGACACAGTACCAACCAAACTATCTCTTGAGTTCCAGGCATAATGCCCATCGACTGTGATTGATGTTGGGGCTCCGTTGATTGCACCTTCAATCTCTCCTTGAATATGCACTGTGGTGCCCGCGTCAGTGCGATCCATTATCGTTGCCCTCAAGCCACCAGAATGAACCGTATCAATACAGAGTAACTCTGCTGTGACAGCCTGGTTAATCTCCCATTGAACCCCACGAGTCTGATCACTTGGTGGCGCTAATGCACCGAGGTAATAGGGGTCAAATGCTACCGTCAACAAATCGACTTCGGGCTGCGTAAGGAATCCTTCGCGAAACCAAAAATCGAGCCCCTTACCATTTGTGCGCACATGAATGTTGGCTTGCTTCCCGGAAAGTTGTGTGTTGACACAATCCTCACCAACAACGGCTTTTGCGGCAGCCCGCTCGTAGTGTCTCACGACCGTAAAATTCTTCTTTGATTCTTCAAAGCTTGCATTCTGTCGATAGACCAGATTCGAATGAGCATGAACCGGTTGTTCAATAATTTCTAACGAGTCAGCTCGCAAATCGCTTCCTGCAGGAAACTTCAATTTCCCACGGACTGAAAGCTCAATCTCAAAGGTTGAGGACGTATCGTGGACCACCTTCTGTTCATCCGCCCAAACCCGGTTTGGACAAAAATGAACAGAACCAGAGAGCCCAACTAAGGTGAAAAGAACAATGTGTGTCAGTCGTGAAAATTGTCGAGGAAAATCGACCATATGGTGGCCCTTCAGACGCTTATCCCATACAAACGCATAATCCCGTTATCCACCAAAACGACATGCTGCTCATGTAGCAAATCGGCTTCTAGCAGTTGATTTCTGTAACGAACCCACACAAGGCTGCATATTGCTGAAGCCCGCCGAGCCACCAGTGGGCAAATAGCCCCAGAAACCTCGGAGGCCCGAAAATTTCTTACAATCAACTGACGTTGCGAGCTGGACACATTCGAGCGAGACAACTAAGATAACACTGTGTACCAAGTGTCCACTTGTAAAAAACACTGCATTTTAGCCATTTTCAAAAAAATAAATATCTTGACTGAAAACACTCCCCGGACCGAAAGGAAACAATAAGTTACTTGTAGGCAACGACTTACGCCAAATCCCAACAGCCCCTACTACTGGCACAATCTGAATTTCTATTGATTTCTTAAATTATCTGCTGTTTCAACAAACCATCTGTCTCGCTGCGACGTATAAATAAGGCGTCCGCAAACAAGGTGTGGTCGGGATCAGGGTCGATTCCAAAGCGTGGGCGCAGGATTAGTTTCATTGCCTGTTTTGGTGATGCAAAGGCTTCGGGTCTCTTGGCGATATCGTGAATGAGCAAAGGGGTGAGTTCGCGTTGTTGCCAATGAATCTGGAAGTACAAAGCATTTCCACCATGGAGGAGTTTCATGCGTTCAAACATTTTTAAAGACGAAATTCAATCTTTTATTCGAATACACGACGACAACACATGTGCTGGTGGCTCGCAACCCACACATACATGCGGCGACATTGCTTCGGATGAGGAAGTCCTGTCGATCGAAGATCTTGCCCGACAATTTAATGTTTCAACAAAAACCATCTCTCGCTGGCGAGATCATGGGCTTGTCGCCCAACGCGTTGTAATTAACGGCCGCAAACGTGTTGGCTTTCTTGCCAGTGCTGTTGATCGATTTGTCCACGAGAACCCAGCGAGAATTCAGAGAGGAAGTCGATTCAGTCAGCTGAGTGATGACGAACACGACAAACTTATTGGATGGGCCCGTCGTCTTGCATCTGCAGGCGCCTGCCCAGCTGATGTCCACCGACGCATAGCAAATCGTCTCAATCGAAGTGTAGAAACAATTCGTTACACGATTAAAAGATACGATCAAGAACACCCTGAATCGGCAGTCTTCCCAAACGCTGATGGCAAATTGCGTCCTGAAAGTTGTGCACGTATTTTCCGCCATTACCAGCAGGGAGAATCCGTAGAGTCAATTGCCCGTCGATACCATAGAAGTCGAGCGAGTATCTATCGTATTGTTCTCGCTCAACGAGCCACGGCAATTTCCCAGCTGCAACTTGACTACATGCCGAATGCTCTCTTTGCCAGAAAAAGTGCTGATAAGGTTGTTTTTCAGCCGTTTCCTGACAACGCAGATGCTCCCAAACGGGTTCGACGACCAACTGGATTACCAGCGTACCTTGCAAGCCTTTACGAAGTGCCTTTACTCACACGTGAGCAAGAAGTCTGGTTATTTAGAAAGTTCAATTACCTGAAATATAAGGCGGCACTTCTGCGCGAGCAGTTGCAGCCAGAGCGCCCAAGTGGACGACTGATGGATCAGATTGAACTTCTCTATCAGGATATTGTTGAACTTAAAAATAAAATTGTACGTTCAAATCTTCGCCTTGTTGTCTCTATAGCAAAGCGACGCGTGTCAGCTTCGGATAGTTTTTTTGACCTTGTTAGCGATGGCAATATGTCATTAATGCGGGCAGTTGAAAAGTTTGACTACGCACGTGGTAATAAATTCAGCACCTATGCATCGTGGGCGATCATGAAAAACTATGCCCGTACGATTCCGAATGAACATAAAGTACGAGATCGTTTCCGTGCTGCTGACATTGAGTTGCTACATGCTACAGCTGATGAGAGCACCGACGAAAGCTATCGAAGGATGGCTGAATCTGACAGGCTTCAGCAGGTGGAAAAATTTCTTGACCGGCTCGACCAAAGAGAGCAAACAATTATTGTTCGTCGATATGGACTGAATCATGAACATGCTCCTCAGACTCTCAAAGATGTAGGATCAGCTCTTGGAGTCACAAAGGAGCGTGTTCGGCAAATTGAAGCAAAAGCTCTGGAGAAGCTAAGAAAGGCCGCCGAAGCTGAGGCAATGCTGCCTGAAATAGGTTAATCGTTAATTTGGAGTCGAAACGAACCCTGCCACGTGAATAAACACGCAA
>Ga0181597_10006716_pt1 | contig 10644 bp, 8 predicted proteins | sample 041ome_5_FD_148647 | JGI IMG/M metagenome (GOLD analysis project Ga0181597, IMG submission 148647) | Coastal salt marsh microbial communities from the Groves Creek Marsh, Skidaway Island, Georgia - 041403US metaG (spades assembly) | ecosystem: Environmental > Aquatic > Marine > Intertidal zone >...
GCCGATGTTCTCCTTCGGCGCGAAGAAGGAAGTCGCCCCGCCGCCGCCGCCGCCGCCGCCGGTGAAGAAGCCGATGTTCACCATGAAGAAGAAGGTGCAAATTGAAAAGCCGGCGGTTTCGGCGCCCGCGAAGCCCGCAGCCAAGCCAATGTTCACCATGAAGAAGAAGGTGCAAATGGTGCAACAAGAAGAAGAGGAGGAAGAGGAAGTTCAACCGCGCAAGCCGATGTTTTCTTTCGGTGCCAAGAAAGCGGCGCCTGTGGAACAAGAAGAGGAAGAGGAAGAGGAAGTCAAGCCGATGCGCAAGCCGATGTTTGCCAAGCCCAAGCCGCCCGCGCCCAAGCCCAAGCCCGTAGAGGAGGCGGCCGCGCCGGTCAAGAAGCCGATCTTCTCCTTCGGTGGTGCTAAAAAGACTGTTGAAGAGGCGATGACGACCGCGTCTTCCAGCTCTGGTGCTACGTCTTCCGCCATCAAGGTGGCCATTGCCGAAGTGGATGCGACCATCGCCGCCATGGAGATGGGTTCTCCTCGCCAAATGAACGCCAAGGTGAACCGTGATAAAACTATCCTTTCCAAGCTTTCTGCCGAAGATCGTGCGACTTACCTCGCACAAATTGACAACTCTCCTCCTCCGGCTAACAACAACAGTGAGTCGAAGGCGGTCTTTGTCAGCCTCAGCGACGCTCCAGTCGCCGTGACGAGTTCTGAAAGTGACATTTTGAAGGCTCTCGAAAGCGAACGCGCAGCAGCGGCCGCTGCGGCCGCTGCCAAGGCCGCGAAAGCTAGAGAAGCGGAACTTGCCAAGGCTGCCGCTGAACGTCAAAAGATGCTTCAAAAGAGTGCTGCGAACGCCGTCGCCGCCAAGCCTGCCGCCAAGCCCGCCGCTGCCGCCAAGCCCGCCGCTACCGCCAAGCCGGCTGCCGCCAAGGCGAGCAGCGCCGATGCTAACGCTGCGGATGCGCAAAAGTGGATTGATTCATGGAAGAGTGGGGGCAAGTCCGCGGCGAAGCCGACTGCTGCCGCTGCTCCGGCTGCTGCCGCTGCTCCGGCTGCCCCGGCTGCCAAGCCGGCTGCGAAGGCGAGCAACGCCGATGCCAACGCCGCGGATGCGCAAAAGTGGATTGATTCTTGGAAGAGCGGTGCTGGTGCGGCCGGTGCGGGCGACCAAAAATCTGCTGAAGCGCAAGCTTGGATCGAGAACTGGAAGGCGAACGTCAAGTAATTTGGCTGTTACCGTCGGGAGCGAGCTTGAAGTGAAATCTCGCGAAATAGCAATGATTAAAGATTCATTTTTCATTTTTTAATACAGCTACGAATGCGGGTTATTTTACAATGGTTTCTACGTTTAAACCGGGACGGCAGGCTCAGGAATCGCCTCGAATTCCGGTGTATGATGATGTTTACGTTTCCACAAGAGTAATTTCATTCCTCGCTTGACCCATTGTTTGCCAGAAAAGTAACACGAAGCCACATTCAAGCAAATCGTCCCGAGCGCAAACCACAACGACGCCTTCGTGTATGAAGCCTTCTTACAAATAGAAAACGATGAATCAATCACGACGGAGAAACATTCCACCACGGAACTGATCACAAAAACAATCATGACAGCCGTAAACGACGCAAACGATACAAACTCAGTTCCCGGCGGTGGCCCGTGACGAATGGCGTAAAGTCCCAACAACAACACCGTATATGCAAAAAAAGACGCGTAAATTCCAACAATACCCTTGAACTGAAAGAATTTCGTGTACGAGCACCCTTCATCGCCACAATCATTCAACGACTCCAATTCTGGTCCAGCTAAACCTTCCGTCTGCCGCGCCATGAACGCAAACGTCGTCGCCGAAAACAACTACAGTTCCAATCCCAAAATACGCCCGTCAGTCACGAGTTTCACCCACAAGAACAGCGCATTCCCGATACACCGTACCATCAACGCGCACGCATCGCCACGCGCGAGCGTCACGTCGCCAGACATCGCGCGAGACCCCGCGCGCGCTCCCCCAACACCAAACGCGATCGAACACCCACGCGCGCGCACTCGCGGCAAAACCACTTACGCATTCGCACAACAGCAGCCGAAACTTAATGTTCGACGTCACCTTATAGTTCACCACCGTCACCACCTTTTGCGCGTCTACCTTCAGCGACGGCGCGCGCGCGCCCAGCGTCGGCGTCGGCGTCGGCATCGGCGTCGTCTCCACCGCCACGCCGCCCGCACCGCGATCATCCTGCGTCGATGGCTCGTCCATGGACGATGGCGCACGCACCGACGTCGCGCGTCCGAGCAATGGTTCGTCCATGATATCGATCGCTCCTCGGTGCCGCGCTCTGCCGCCCGCGCCCGTCGTCGCCGCCCGTCGTCGTCGAACGCCGACGCGACCATCCATGGGTCGAATCATCGATCGGGGTGATCCGTGGGCGATGTCCCATCTGCATAGTATACACCCATTTGACCTAACATATGACCTACAACACCATCGTCTACGTATACTACTTTCCAAACCCTCTATCTATCTGTGAACCGTCAACGCACCCGCGCGCCACGCGCCCTCGTCGTCGCTGTCGCAGATCTTCGACGTCGGCGCCGCGCGCGCGCGCGGCACTTCTCGACGAGCGGTCGCCCGGCGACGAGAAGTCACACATAAACCCTCGCGCGTCCTTGCGATCGGGTTCATCGACCACCCCGCGAACACGGGTTCGCACGGCACCGTCGATCGACCGACATCACGACCGAGAGGGGGCGTCGTCGGGCATTCGCGCATTCATTGTCGCGATGACGACGCACGACGCGCGCGCGCTGGAACACACGCTGAGCGAGCCCTGGGGCGCGGTCGCCGCCTCCGCAGCGCTCGATGAAGACCTGGTGAAATCTCTCGTGACGCGGTTCGCCATCATGACCGCGAGCGCGCGTCGAGGGGCGGTGTACGCGGGCGCGAGCACGCGCCGCGCGGTGCCGTTCGCGAGGGCGCTCGCGGATGCGGGGGCGGACGATTCGGATGAATGGGTGCGCGCGATTTCGTGTGCGGTGCGAGGGGCGGCGGAAGGGGATAATAGGTTTGATCTCGATGGATTGCGCGCGAGCGTGCCGGCGGTACGTGCATGAAAGACGCGTGCGAGACGACGTTGGGCGCGGGCATTTTGAACGGCACCCAAACCCTTGTGATTGACTTGACTTGACTTGCGCGCGCGCGCGACGCCAGTCGCGTTGGGTGTGTTTGCGCGCGCGTTTACCATCGACCAACGTTGCGTGTTCTGACGTAAATGAAACGTGTTGATTACTCTTAAAGGTTTCTCAAGCGGTGACGTCCATTCGTGAGGCGATTCACGACGCGGAGAAGGCTAAGGGCGTGACGACGTATAGACCAAAGGAGGAGATGTACTTGCCGGCGCGCGACGACGCGGGGGCGAACGCTGCCGCGACGACGCACGGGCATTTCACGCTCCGAGAACGACGACAACCGAGAAAGAAGGCCACTGTTGCGCGAGCTGGTCAGTCTAGTTTTGATGCTGCGCCTTCAAAGGCGGGCGACGCGAGCGGAGGACGTACGTCGACGAGTTCCATGTTTGTCCCAGCGCGCAAGCCCACGGGTGGTACATCATTTTTGCGCGATACTGGTCGCGTAGGTTCGTTCAACGCCGCACGTAGTGGTGCAAGCGCACGCGCAGGTGGTGGCATGCCTCGACCGGGTTCGAAAACTATGGTGATTGACGTCACTGAAGCCGCCGAACTCGGCAAATCGGCGCGCTCGCGAGAACAAGAAGCAAAGGAGAAACGCATTCAAAAACTCATGGAAGAACGTGAGGCTCGTAAGCAACAAGAAGAAAGTCGTAAGAGACAGCGAGATGAAGAAATCGCGGCTAAAAAGAAGGCTTACAAGGCTGAAATCGAAGCCAAGCGCGCGCGGAAGGAGCGTGACTCGGCGTGCGTCGCGACGCCGTCGCCGACGGACGAACCCACGATGTGGGGGTGATTCAGACCGCTTCACACTTAACAAACAAGTACAGACACAAACACACAAATAAGTTTTCCATTCGTGGGAACATGCTCATTCGTGAGCTGTAAGAACAAAAATGTAGTCGGACGCGATGGCGCTCGCGCCTCGCGTTTCGGAAGTCTTTTCGGGTATTGAAAATTGTATTGGTCTGGGCACATGTCCGGCAAAAAATTAGGAAAAAAAATGTAGCACGTAGCACCCATGTGAAAGACAACTCCGCGGTTCGGACTGAATCACTATGCACTCCCGTCGTACACTCATCGCCCGCCGTCGCGTACATCCAGCGCGCGAAGAGACGTCGTCGACAGCCCCCCCCTCAGCGTCACACATTGCCTCGCACTCATGTCACCCCTCCGCCGTCTCGCCGCCCTCGCCGCGCGAACGCCGTCATCGTGTGCAACAAAATCCTTCCGCACTGGATACGCCACGACCCCGAGCACGCCTGCCTGGAATATACGAATTCCGCACATATGACATCCAACCAGGCGCGCTCGGCGACTACTTGGCTCTGTGCGACGCCTCTCGCGCCACGCGACAGCGTTTGAACCCCGGATTCTTGGGCTTTTTCCAAACCGAAACCGGCGGTGACGTCAATCGCGTGACGCACGTGTATAGATACGAAAATTACGACGAGCGCGATCGCGTTCGAGGCGGCATGGCGCGAGACGCGGAGTGGGTGAACTTTTTGCGCGAGAGCAAGTCGGCGCTTCGTTCACAGACATCGGAGATTTTCTTAGAAGCAGCGAAAGCTACGACAGCGGCGGGACTAGGAGTGAATGACATGGTACGTCGCGCCGCGCAAGATGGCGCGAGAGCGCCGGGAGTGTTCGAATTACGTCGATATCAGCTCGAGCTTGGATATAATCCCATTCCAAAGCTCATCGACCACCTCGCGAGCGGGCTGCCGAGTAAAATTCAGAGCGACAAGGACAAAAAGGGTGAACTGTGTGGTATGTTCTACAGTGATGTGGGTAAACTCAACCAATTCGTTGAGTTGTGGCGATACGACAGTTATCAAGATCACATTCGCGTTCGAGAGGCGGCGAGAGGCGCCAGCGCGTGGCGCGCCGCCATCGGTGAAATCGCACCCATGGTTCAGATGTTTGACACACAGTTGCTCAAGCCCGTGGGCCTGTCGCCGATCCAGTAATTTATTGCATTTTTATTTATTTCTTCGCGCCACCAAATGCTTGGTGATCGTACCGTTAGTAGAAATTTGTTTGTTATGTAGTGCAGCAGCAGAGTAAATTGTTGACAAAAAGCGCGCCACCACGCCTCACACGTTGCCGTCCTCGATCGCCGAAACACGGTCGAGAACGTGAGTGCGCCGGTGAAGAGCTTTAACTTTGTCGTTATTTTACCACGCGCGTGACATGTTGTGTTCGATAACTCGAGCATCGGCGGCGACGAGCAACAGTGGTTGCTCTATCCGTCGGGCACCTCGTCTGTCGCAATCTCGCGGTGCTTGCGGCACGTGTACGCATAGAACACGCACGACACGACGCCATGCGTCAACGTCAGGTGACGGTGACGTTATCGGTGTCGTAGTTGTCGATCACGGCTCTCGACGCGCGGCGTCAAACGCACAGTTGGAGGCGTTCGCTGAGGCGTACGCGGAGGCTACGGGGCGCGCCATCGTAGAAGCGGCACACATGGAACTGGCGGCGCCTACTATTGGAGAAGCTTTCGGAAAATGTGTTGCTCGAGGAGCTAATTTTATTGTAGTAGCGCCGTTTTTCTTATCGCCGGGACGACATATTCAGGAGGACATTCCCCAACTTGTAGCGGAGGCAGCGCGCGAGCACGAGGGTGTCAAGTATTTAATTTCTGCACCGATTGGCCTGCATCCACTCATGACGGAAGTGATTGATTCACGCGTGCGACACTGTTTGGCGCATATCAACGAGGGTGGGCCCCAGTGCGATGTGTGCGAGGGTTCCAAATTTGGGTGTCAGCTTCGCCACTCAACGAAGTAGTCAAGTTCGCCACGGCGCACAAAAATATGATAGCATGCGTCTTTGATTCAATTACAAATGTAGCTCACAGCAATAGCATTTCTTCAACATTTTAGTTTTTTCTAGCGGCGTGGTAGAGTTCGATGTAATCTAATGCTGGCCTATTCCAGGACCAATCTTGTGACATACAATTCGCTTGCAGCGCCGTCCATTTTCCGCGGTCGTCGTAGAACAAGTCAATCGCACGGTTCAAGGCGTAATCAATATCGTGCGCCTCGGTACCATCGAATTGGAACCCATTCGGTGTCATACCTTCCCACTCAGCCTTGGCGTGGTCATGGTCATAATCGAAAACGGTATCCGCCAAACCACCCGTACGTCGCACGACTGGAACAGTGCCGTAACGCATTGCAATGAGTTGCGATAATCCACAGGGTTCGAACATGGACGGCACAAGCAGCATATCTGCGCCTGCATAAATGAGATGCGAAAGCGCTTCATCGTAGTACAGGTGCAAGCAGGCGTCATTGAAGTGGTTTTGCTTCAATGCGTTTGCCAAATCCTGAAATTCTTGTTGGACGTTTGGATCTGGAGCACTACCGAGAAGTACGACTTGGCAACCTCTTTCGAGCGCTCTATGTATGGCGTGCTTGATGAGATGGATACCTTTTTGGTGCGTCAATCGGGTGACGACACCGACCAAAGGTACATCGCTCTTGTTCGAAATGTTGCTGCGTGAGCATAACGCTTGGCGGCACGCCGCCTTACCTTCTGCAACATTCTCCATGCCATAAGAGATCGGGAGCGCCTTGTCGTCAGCCGGATCCCAAATATCGGGATCGATACCGTTGACCACGCCATGGAATTTGCTGAGCTGATGCGAGATGGAGTCGTGTCCAGAAATTTCTTGGGCGTAAGATCTCGACACCGTCGTGCCTATTTGGCTGTAGTCCATCGCTTCGCGAACCAACGACTGACCAAAGTCGAGGTTATGAATCGTGAAAACCACTCGAGGATTGCCTAGGCCATAGTTGTGATAATCTTCCCAATAAACTTTGGCAACTGGTGCGGTTTGCCAGTCATGGCAGTGAATGATATCCGGCTGTCGACCACTCTGTAACATCCACTCGAGTGCGGCGCGGCTGAAAAATCCGAATCTCTCAGCGTCCGTCAAGGGCATGGGAAGGTAGTCTGTGCCGTAAATCATGCCCACCTTGAACATACCATTATCCGGATCAATGAAATACGTCTTGACACCTTCAACGGTGCCGCTGTAAACGTGGTTGTAGCAACCACCCCAGTTGAATCCCTCTTCCTCCTTCAAATCTTGAATGTGGTCGTACTTCATCACGTCATACTTGGGAAGAACCACCTCAACTTTGTGTCCTTCTGCTTGCACGGCGAGACCTAGCGAGGTGACCACGTCACCAAGACCCCCGACTTTCGCGATAGGCGCCATCTCTACGCTGACGCTCACCACATGCAACGGCTTCTCCTTCACCGCCACACCAGCGGCATCTTTGCCGCCGAGCACGGGAATATGGTAGTCCATGTTTCCACGGTTGTCGTAAGTCGCACCGTCGTGTAATCCGTTGCTGAAAACAAAATCCATGACAAATACATCGGCAGGCGCGTTCAATTCGACCACCATACGCTTTTCACCGTTGACGAGAACCTCGGACATTGGCAATTTGAAAGTCTCCGTGTGAGACCATCTGTTCCAGCTTCCAATCATGTACACCGTAGACGAACCAGCGAGGCAAGTGTTGTTCGGATTATAGTACACTTCAAGCGATTGACCGGCTTGCGCTTGCGCTGGGCTGGTGTAGAGCACATGTTGACGCTGCTTGAGCGTTACTGCACTCGCCTTGGCCTTCGCCTCAGCCTTTGCCTTGCTGCGTCTCTCATTCTTGATTCTATCAGCCTCTTCTTTGGTGGCTCGAGCAGTTGTCAACTCTTCAAACTTTTCCAAAACGCCACTCATCCTAGCAATTTCAAGCTTTTGGGATGCATTTCTTACGGGCGCGTGGAAATCTTGCTTGTCTGCATTGTCGTACGTGGCGCCGCCATCACTGAAGACGAAATCCATGACCGCAGCGTGGGCGGGAACATCAACCGTTGCGACAAACATTTTGCTACTGGCGAGCTGCTGCATTTGCACTTTCGCTGCGCCAGTCCAGTCGTTAGAGCCATAGTGCAACACGATGTTGCTTTTACCGTGGAGAACTCTGTTGTCGGGGCAGTAGCTGACCGTCACCGGGAACCCAGGCACCGGTACAGCGGGATCCAACGTCCACAATTTCGGATCATTCGGAGCGATACCACCGAGATGCTTTGACAAACCGGCGATTTTCGTCGCCGATGAATTGACAGCGGTCTCCCAGTCTTTTGCGGCAGATGGAATCGCCGCGGAGATGTGTTCAGTTTCCGCATACGTCAATCGCAATTGAGCCAAAAGTTCCTGCTCGATTTCGAACTCTTCGTCAAGGTCAACCGGAGCAGCGACACTTGCTTTAGCTTCAGCCGCAGCTTCAGCCGCAGCTTGGGCTTGAACAGCAGCTTGGGCTTGAACAGCAGCTTGGGCTTGAGCAGCAGCTTGAGTTTCAGCCGTAGCTTGGGCTTCAGCCGCAGCTTGGGCTTCAGCCGCAGCCTGAGCTTCAGCCGCAGCTTGGGCTTCAGCCGCAGCTTGGGCTTGAGCAGCAGCTTGAGCTTCAGCCGCAGCTTGAGTGTCAGCTGCAGATTTTGCCAGAGCTCGTGCTTGCGCTTCAGCCTTGGCCTTGTTCAACTTCTCCGCTTCAGCTTGGGCTTCAGCAAGCGCCGCACGTGCCTTGACCAATTTTTCAGCTTCAGCCTGGGCTTCAGCCAATTCCGCCTGAGCCTTGGCTAACGCTTCGGCTTCAGCTTGAGCTTGAGCCTGAGCTTGAGCTTGAGCCTGAGCTTGAGCTTGAGCCTGAGCTTGAGCTTGAGCCTGAGCCTGAGCTTGAGCTTGAGCTTGAGCTTGAGCAGCAGCCTCGGCTTGAGCCTTGGCTTCAGCGGCGGCGGCAGCTTGCGCTTGCGCTGTAACCTGAGCTTGAGCAGCAGCCTTGACCTCAGCTTCAGTCTTGGTTTGCTCGTTCAAAATCGATTCCGCAGCCAAAATAGTATCCCGAGCTTCAGCTTCAGTCATGGAATTTAAATCAATGACGATGTCTTGTTCTCGGGAGGGGAACGCGTCTGGCATCTTGGACGACCTCGCCGCTAAGAAATCTGCCTCTCGTTCTTCGGCGAATCGGAGTCTATCCTCGAGCGCTTTTCTTTCCGCAACTAACTTCTGCTCTTGAAGCATCAGTTCTCTTAGAACTTTACTGGCTTCATCATCACCGGTTAAAGCGAGGTCTTCAACAGCGGCGGCCTTTGCAACCGGCTTCGGCTGTTGCGGGAGCGGCGCTCGCGCGGCTGCTTCAGCCTTGGCCTTAGCTTGGGCCTCCATTCTAATCTTGGCCATTTTCTCTTCTACTTGAGCCTTTACTTTTGCCTTTGCCGCTTCTTTCACACTCTCCAATTTTGCTTTCTTGTCCTCGGTGGAGCTCATCGACTTCAATTTGGCAGCTTCGGCATCAGCGGCCTCTTGTGCCTTGGCTTGTGCAGCAGCGGCGGCAGCAGCGGCGGCAGCAGCTTCAGCTTGGGCTTTAGCTTTGGCGTCCGCTTGAGCCTGAGCTTGCGCGGCGGCGGCGGCTTCGGCGCGCAAGAGCTCCTCCTCGACGGCGCGCGCCTCCGACTCGATGGCGGCAACTTGCGCGGCAATCTCAGCGGCTTCAGCATCAGCCGCTTCATGCACGGCAGCTTCGATAGCTAAGTCAATGTCATGTTGTTTTTCAGCCTGAGCCGCAGCCTCGGCTTGCGCCGCCAAACGTCGAGCTTCGGCGTCGGATTGCGCTTGCGCTTGCGCTTGCGCTTGCGCCTTTTTCATCTTGGCCTCGCGTCCTTCGCGCAATCGCCTGTTCTCATCCTCCAACGCTTGCAACTGACGCAACGTTTGCTGCTCCAACTCCAAACGCTCCAATTCTCGCGCCAAAGCTTCAGTCTCGGCATCCGGAGCCATCGCCACGCGCATCGTCGGCGCCGCAGACGTTTGAGACGCTGGCGTCTTCGCCGACGGCGCGACCACTCCCCCACCATTCGCCTCAATCTCGCGCAACTCCCCCTTCAACGCCGTAATCGTCTTTCTCAGCGCCCGCACATCCGCCGCTCGTGGCGCTTCACCCGTCGTCGTCGGAGATACCATTTCCCTCAATTCCCGTTCCCGCGCCGCGAGCGTCGCCCGCAGATCCTCCGCCGACGACACCGACGCGTCACCAATCGCTCGCACGCGCGCATCCCGCGTCGTCGTCGTCGTCGTCGTCGTCACGATGTCATCACCACCACCACCACCACCACCACGCATCGCCGCTCGCACCACACCACCACGCCCCACCCCCGTCGTCCTCGTCGTCCTCGTCGTGCCACCTCGTCGCTTATCCACGACCCGCGCCCGCGCGCCGTGCGTCGTCGTCGTCTGCATCGTCGTCTGCGTCGTCGTCGTCGTCCCTCGCGTGAAGACCGCGACGTGCGCCGCGGCGTGCGACATCGACCACGCACCCATGATCACGCACCCCCACCACCACCGCGCGTCGTCGTCCTCGTCCTCGTCCTCGTCCTCGTCCTCGTCGTCG
>Ga0181597_10006719_pt1 | contig 10638 bp, 10 predicted proteins | sample 041ome_5_FD_148647 | JGI IMG/M metagenome (GOLD analysis project Ga0181597, IMG submission 148647) | Coastal salt marsh microbial communities from the Groves Creek Marsh, Skidaway Island, Georgia - 041403US metaG (spades assembly) | ecosystem: Environmental > Aquatic > Marine > Intertidal zone...
AGAGCCGGATGAAAATGCAGAATATGCAGAAATCATTGAGATTGATTTAAACGAAATCACTGAGCCGTTACTTGCATGCCCTAACGATCCTGATGATATTAAACCCTTGTCAGAAGTTGCTAATACTGAAATTCAAGAAGTATTTATTGGGTCTTGTATGACTAATATTGGTCACTTTAGAGCTGCTGGAACTTTGTTGCAAAAATACAATGGAACAAAAGCTAGATTATGGGTTGTTCCTCCAACAAAAATGGATGAAAAGCAGTTGATGGAAGAAGGTATCTATAATGTATTTGGCGTATCAGGAGCTAGGACTGAATTACCAGGATGTTCACTGTGTATGGGGAATCAGGCAAGAGTTTTAGCAAATTCTACTGTGGTATCTACGTCTACTAGAAACTTCCCAAACAGATTAGGTGATGGTGCTGATGTGTTTTTAGCCTCTGCAGAGCTTTCTGCAATTGCATCTGTTTTAGGAAGATTGCCTACTGTTGAGGAATATCACAAATACATGGATGATATTAATCCATTAGCAGACGACATATACAGATATCTGAACTTCAATGAGATTGATACATATGTGGAGAGCGCAAATTCAGCAAGTATCCCTGCTGTGAATATTGTTAATCCTAGTTAGGCTTTAGCTTTTTCTCTTTGTGCTTTGACTTCGTCTTGTCTGGATATCTCTAAATCTTCGAGATAATTTTCACCAAGCGGTGTTATGTATTCACCTGTAAATATAGAGGTTTCAAATTCTTGAATCTCTGGATTTCCAGTTTTACAGGTTTCAATTAAATCCTCTAAAGTTTGATACACAAGCCAATCTGCTCCTATCTCTTTTGCCACTTCTTCATCTGTTCTGTTAGACGCAATAAGTTCACTGGTTGCAGGCATATCAATACCATATAGATTTTGATATTTAATTGCAGGAGCTGCAGAAGCAAAATACACTTTATTGGCTCCAGCCTCTTTTGCCATTTCAATAATTTTTCTGCTGGTAGTTCCTCTTACAATTGAATCATCAACGAGCATTACATTCTTACCTTCAAATTCTAGATCAAGGATATTTAACTTTCTTCTAACAGATTTTCTTCTCTCTTCTTGGTAAGGCATGATAAATGTTCTTCCAATATATCTATTTTTAACAAACCCCTCTCTATATGGAACATTTAAATCAACTGCAAGCTGAAGTGCTGCGGTAGTGGAGCTATCAGGTATTGGGATTACAACATCAATATCGTGATCAGGATTTTTCTTTTTTATTAATTCAGCAAGCTTTGATCCCATTCTCATTCGGGCTTTATAGACTGATATTTCATCAATGTTTGAGTCTGGTCTTGAGAAATACACATACTCAAATATGCATGGTCTTTTTTGAGGTGCTTCGGCACATTGTTGTGAAAAGAAATTACCCTTCTTATCGATATATACAGCTTCCCCAGGCTCTACATCACGAAGCTTTTTAAAGCCCTGTGATTCAAAAAGTGCATCTTCGGAGGCAATAATATACTCATCTCTTTTAGCACCTTTTCTTATACCAATAGACAAGGGCCTTATGCCGTTATTATCTCTAAAAGCAAGAATTCCATGGCCAGTAATTAGCGCTAAAACAGCATAGGCACCGTCACATCTTCTGTGGGTTTTGGTAACCGCCTTAAAAATATGATCTGCTGAGGGATAAATTTCTCTTTGTTTTCCAAGCTCATGAGCAAAAATATTAAGCAAAACTTCTGAGTCAGAATCTGTATTAAGGTGTCTCATTTCAGCATGAAACAATTGAACCGCTAACTCCTTAGAATTTGTGAGGTTTCCGTTGTGAGCAAGACTAATCCCGTAAGGCGAATTAACATACATTGGTTGAGCAAATTCTTTACCTGCCCCACCTGCAGTTGGATACCTGACATGACCTATACCATAATTACCAACGAGTTTTTCCATATGTCTTTGCTGAAAGACATCTCTAACATAACCCATTGATTTTCTGCTTTGAAGTTTGTCTTGGGAGTCACAGACTACCATACCAGCAGCATCTTGACCTCTATGCTGAAGCATTAAAAGGGAGTCATATATTTCTGCTGCTACGTTAGTCTCAGCAGAAATCCCAACTATTCCACACATCAGGAGTCCTCTTTAGTAGGATTAATATCTTCTGCATCTGGAGCCACATTTTCTCTTATTGGTTCTATGACTTCCAGCGCTTCTTCGACTAAGTTTCTATTATCTATTAATTCTCTAAAATAAGCTTCAATTTGAGGAGCATATTTTTCAATTATTGGTGTTATTTTTGATTTATTAATTAAGTCTGTTGATTTAATGCTTGAGGGTAAAAGCAAAAAGATTACAAATAAAACAATTAAACCTCTTGTGAGACCAAACAATACTCCAAGAAATCTATCAAATCCTGAAGCACCAGACCATTTGATGAGAGTACCAATAAATTTAATAACCATTCCGCCAAGAATAATACAGATCATAAAAACAACAATGTAGGATAATATTTTTGAGATTTCTTCATTGCCAATAAACTCATTAATCTTTGGAGTTGCTAAGTACTCCAAGCTAACAGCTGCAATAAAAGCAACAACCCATAAAAATAGGGACAGAAATTCTTTTGTAAAACCTCTTGTTAAAGAAATAAGGCCCGAAGCAGTTAGAACAACCAGTATGAACCAGTCGGTTACATTAAGCCCTAAAGCTTCCATCTTGATATTTCCCCATTTGTTGACTCTGAAACTTCTTGAATTAATTCTATATTTTCAGTGATATCACTCTCCTCTATAAAAGGTCCTACATAAACTGCATGAAGATTTTTATTTGAACCAAATACTTCTGTAAATGCAGGAAATCCTCCTTCATTAACTTTAGTAACCATTTTTTTTGCATTCTCTTCTGAAGATAGAACATGCACTCTTAAAACAAATAAATCAAAATCTGATCTCTCAATATTCGCAACATCTGAATCTATTTTTTTACTTGGCTTAATTATTTCTTCACTTATTATTTGAGAAGTATTCTCTTCAATTTGCTTTTTGGTAACTACTTCCTTTTTAGGCATATCGTCTGCAATCTTGAATTCTTGTTGATAGTCAACTTGAGGGGTTAAAACAACAAAAAGAAGAATTAGTAATGCGCTAATGCTAAAAATAAGACCTACAAATCTCTCAGTATTCATTAAGCTTTATATATTTTTTTTAGTAGTCCGTGAACTTTGGTTCTAATATTTCTTCTGTGGACAATCATATCAATTGCTCCATGTTTTAACAAAAACTCTGATTTTTGGAAATCGTCAGGCAAATCTACTCTAACAGTTTGTTCAATAACTCTTCTACCCGCAAAACCAACCAAGGCATCAGGTTCTGCAATATTAATATCACCAAGCATCGCCAAACTAGCAGAAACACCTCCATAAATAGGATCAACCATTACAGAAATATAGGGTAATTTTTCTGCCTTAAGCTTTTGTAAGGCGGCCGAAGTTTTAGCCATCTGCATCAAAGAAATCATTGACTCTTGCATTCTTGCTCCACCGCTTGTGGAAAAGCAGACAAACGGACAACGAGACTTCATAGCCTCATTTACTCCCTGAACGAACTTTTCTCCTACTACTCCTCCCATAGAGCCACCCATAAATCTAAACTCAAATGCAGCTACAACAACGTTCATCGAATCAAGAGCTCCTTTACCGATAATAATGGCTTCATTCTCTCCTGTATTTGAAACAGCATCTTTGATTCTTGAGGTATAGTTTTTTGTATCTTTGAATTTTAAGGAATCTTTAGTTTTTATATCAGCTGCTATTTCTTCAAAATAACCATTATCTAAAAAAATTTCTAACCTTTTTCTAGCGCCAATTCGAAGATGATGGTCGCATTTAGGACAAACAAAAAGTGATTTTTCTAGATCAGGAGCATATAAAACAGACTCACAAGAAGGGCAAGAGCTCCAAAGTCCATCAGGCACCTTACTCTTAGACTTGGATGTCATTATTGAAGGTATAAGCCTTGTTAGCCAGTTCATGATATAGCGGTTTTCATCTCCTTAAGATATTTACCTATTCTATCAAATTCTTTTGATTGAGAGCTATCAGCAATCATTTGAACAATGGATGAGCCTACCACAACCCCATCAGAACATGCCGCTAAAGTAGCAGCATCCTCAACAGACTTAATTCCAAAGCCTGCCATTGTAGGAGCGTCTGAGTATTGTTGAATTTTTTTAATATTAGTTTTAATTTCTTCTATATTAAGATTAGAGGAGCCTGTTACACCTCTAAGAGTCACATAATATATAAAACCGGTGCTATTTTTAGCTATAGATTCAACTCTATCATCTTTAGTAGTGGGTGATATTAATGAAATAGTATTTATATAAGGATTAGTAATTCCGTAAGTCTCTAAGTTGAGCTCTCCTGGAACATCCACAACTAAAATTGAATCAGCACTATTTTCACCGATTGATTGAACCAAATCGATATGAGATATAAAAGTATTCAAGTATCCCATTAAAACTATAGGCGTTTTGGTATTGGTTTCTCTAAACTTATCAACCAGTTCAAGTATCATCTTTAGTGATATATTATTTTTTAATGCTCGGTCATGAGCTTTTTGTATGGTTGGTCCCTCAGCGATTGGGTCAGTAAAGGGAACGCCGATCTCTATAACATCAACTCCTGAATCAACAAATAAATGCATCAAATCTAGCGTGGTATCCAAATCAGGATCACCAGCAACAAGGTATGCTACTAAGGCTTTTTTATTATTTTCTTTAAGATTTTGTAATTTTGATGTCAGTCTATTCAAAACTCTATCCCATCGATTTCAGCAACGGTATTTATATCTTTATCACCTCTACCAGAAACATTTACAACTACATTAGCTGATGAATCTAATTCTTTCATTAGGTGGTCTAGATAGGCAAAGGCATGCGCTGTTTCAAGCGCAGGCATAATTCCCTCTAGCTCTGTTACTTCATGAAAAGCCTTAAGAGCGTCATCATCACTTACTGCAACATACTCCGCTCTTCCAACATCTTTCAACCAAGAATGTTCAGGTCCTACGCCAGGATAATCCAAACCAGCTGAAACTGATTTAGTATCTTTTACCTGACCAGATTCGTCCTGCATTAGGTAGCTTCTAGCACCATGAAGAACTCCTGGAGAACCATCATTTAATGGTGCTGCATGCTCACCTGTTGAAACACCTTCACCTCCAGCTTCAACACCAATGAGTCTTGTTTCTTCGATATCGATAAATGGATGAAAAATCCCCATAGCATTTGAACCGCCTCCAACACATGCAACTACAGCATCTGGCATTTTTCCAAATAAATCTTTGGATTGCTCAATTACCTCTTTACCAACAACAGAGTTAAAGTCTCTAACAATCATTGGATATGGATGAGGGCCTGTAACGCTGCCAATAATGTAATAAGTGTCATCAACATTGGTTACCCAATCCCTTAGAGCTTCATTTAATGCATCTTTTAATGTGGCTGAGCCTGAATCTACAGGATGGACATGAGCTCCAAGTAATTTAATTCTATAAACATTTAAAGATTGTCTTCTAACATCTTCAGCACCCATATAAATATGGCACTCTAATCCTAGTCTTGCTGCAACAGTTGCTGTAGCAACGCCATGCTGACCAGCACCTGTTTCTGCAATAATTCTTTTTTTACCCATATTTTTGGCGAGAAGTATCTGGCCTACAGTATTATTAATTTTATGGGCACCTGTATGATTTAAATCTTCACGCTTGAGCCATATTGAACCAGATTTGTAATGATCAGTTAATCTTTGAGCGAAATATAATGGTGAAGGTCTACCAACAAAATGAGAAAGATCTTTATAAAACTCATCTATAAAGTCTTTATTATCTTTTAATTTGTTATAAGTTGTTTCCAATTCTTCAAGAGCATACATGAGAGTTTCAGGGACAAATTTGCCACCATACTCGCCGAAAAATCCTTCTTTGTCAGGAAAATTAGAATTACTAAACGCCATAGTTTCTGATTGTTTTTAAAATATCTTTTATCAAAAGGATGTCTTTGATACCTTCTTGAGATTCAACCCCAGAGTTAAGATCTAAACACCACGAATTAGTCTTTAATGCATTATCGACATTTTCAGAATTAATTCCACCTGAAAGAACAAAATTTTGAAAATCATTATCAATATCTTTTAATAATTCCCAATTAAATGACTCACCAGTTCCTCCGTAAGTTCCATCTTTATGATTTTCTAGAAGGATTGCTGAGGCAGAATTATATTGAGATATTTTTTCTATATCATTTTCATCTTTGATTCTAATTGCCTTCCAGTAATCCAATCCAAAAGTTTCACAAAAATTTTGATCTTCATCTCCATGAAATTGGAGAATCGGATTATTAAAAAATGATGAAGTTTTATAAATAAAATCTTCATCAGTATTAACATAAACGCATACAGGTCTAGTGTCTTTAAAATCTATATCTTGTATTTTTTCTAGGAAAGCTTCATCTACAAATCGTGGGCTTTTAGAGTAAAAGATAAAACCTACATAATCCAGATTAAAATTTATGAGCTGTTTTAATATGTCGATATCTGAGACACCACAGATTTTTATCTTTGGATTAATCATCTTTTAAACCTATCTAATAAATGCTTGGTCGGACTTTGGATATTAAATTTTAAATCATATTTAGGTCCAAGGAAAAATAATCCTTTTGCTGAAACAGTTTTTCCAGCATAACTTCTATCGTGTTTTGACAGAATTTCTTCTACAGAAAGATTTATTTCTCCCTTAGCAATATCTAATAAGGTGCCAACCATTATTCTTACCATATTATGTAAAAAGGCATTTGCATGAATGGATATAAAAATAAATTTATCGTGTTGCTCAATTTCAATATCTCTTATTGATTTAACAGGATTTTTTGAGCTGCAGCTTGAACTTCTAAAAGAAGTAAAATCATGTTTTCCAATGAACATTTTTGCCTGTTGATTGAGGACATCTAAATCTAAATTATTATTATCCCAATGAGAGCAATTATCAAAAAATAATGGTTTACTTCTAGAGTTATAAACAAGATAGGTATAACTTCTCTCAATAGCAGAAAATCTAGAATGAAAATCATCAGGCACTTTAAACATTTTGGTAACAGCGATAGTGTCTGGAAGGTTTGAATTCATTCCGTCAATCCAATTTTTTTCTTCTCTTTTGATGTCAGTTGTAAAATCAAAGACTTGTGAAAGTGCATGTACGCCAGCATCTGTTCTACCAGCATAATTTATAACTTTTTTTTCTTGAGTAATCCTTTCAATAACCTCTTCAAGGTTTTGTTGAATTGAGATGGCATTCTTTTGCCTCTGGAAACCTGAAAATTCAGAACCATCATACTCAGTTGTAAAGGCTAATCTCACTTTTCAGAAAATTTATCAAGCAAGGCTTTAGCGTTATTTTTTATTTTATCGCTCTCAGTTGATTTAATTAGATCATCTAAAATAGATTTTGAGTTTGTTAAATCACCCATCTCAAAATATGTCACTGCAAGATCTAGTTGTTGCTCCTCTGCATTATTTTGAATGCTAAGGCCTTTTGGTAAACCCGCAACAGATGAAGAAGTATCAGGAGCTTCATCAAAATCATAATCTATTTTCTTTGTCTGTCTTGATTTGAGCTGAATATAAATAAGTGCTATTAAAATTCCAGAGAGAATTGATACAAAGGCAACAAAAAGAAGATCCATTAATCCAAAATCTTGAACATCAGAAGATTTTACATCCTCCGTCTCTTTAATTAATTCCTCAGCAACTTTGCTTTCAAAGGCCATTTCAAGTGTTTTAGTATTATTTTTAATAATATCTGCTGGATCATTTAATTCTTCGTTATTAATATCCAACTGCTTAGCCTCATCTTCATCAAGAATCTCTTTTACTTTCTGTTCTGGTGCTTCTATTATTTTTGGAGCAGTTAAAACTAGTAAGGATTTTACTGCTGGTGCTATAGATAAAGAATATGATTCATTCATAGCAAGAATTGAAGCTTTTGCCTCGCTGTGCGACGTCTCAGATATGCTCGAATACAAAGGAATAATTAAATCTTTGTCATTTCGAACTAAATTAATATTTCCTTCTATAAATGCATCCTTGTTTCCAAGATAAATTGACCACATTATTTGATATATTGAAGCATCAGACATATCTGCCTTAATTTTAGAAGCCAAGCTCCACATTGTTGAAATTTCATTAGCTTTAATTACTCTTAGCTCTTTTTTAATTTCTTTAGCAGCAGGAGGAATCTCCACTGGAGGTACATCATTTGATTTTTCAATAATAGCTGGTTTATATACTTGAGTGGGTTTAGGTTTTTTTGAAGAGGAGTTTAGTTTTGAGGGTAAAAAAATAAATATATCTTTTGATATTTGACCCTCTATAACTAACTTAAAATTAAAGTAATTTCCATCGTAAGAGTTATTCAAAACTATCGAATAGGTCTTATAAGAAGAAAAGTCCTCTAATAAGGTATAAGAAATATTTTTTTGATTTAATGGTTCGTTAGACTTGTACTCTTTTAAAATTATATCTTTGTCAGAAATTCTGGAGCTTTGAATCTTAAACTCAATTACTCTTTCTCCTTGCGTATTAAGCGATAATTTAGGAGAAGATAAAAAAGCGTCGGCAACTATATTTAGAGGAAGAAAGATTAAAGATAATACAATAACTCTTAACACAATTTATTATTAGTAATTAACTTTTGAAGTATCTGAACAGCATTAAGAGCAGCGCCTTTTCCGTATACGTTATCTGCAACAATCCACAGCGAAACCCATGAATCTCCTTGAATTTGTTGTGAACGTATTCTTCCAACATAAACATCCTCAGAGTCATTAGCTTGTTCATAAGGTGTTGGATACTCCAAAGTGTCAGGATTATCCATAACACATACCCCATCACTACCTTCAACAGAATTAATAACCTCTTCCCTTGAAGCTGAGTTTGAAAGTTTTAAAAAGACCGCTTCTGAATGACCATTAAAAACAGGAACTCTGGCACAAGTTGCCTGTACCTCAATATTTGGATCTAATATTTTTTTTGTTTCCCAGACTAATTTCATCTCTTCTTTTGTAAAAGCATTATCTAGAAAGATATCACATTGAGGTATTACGTTAAATGCAATTGGTTTTGGATAAACTTTTGATTCTGCGGTCTCACTTTGATAAGTTTGAGATCTCAACTCTTCTACAGCCTCTTTACCAGTTCCTGAAACCGCTTGATATGTTGCAATATTTAAAAATTCAATTCCAAACTGTTCATGAATTGGTTTTAAAACCATTAAAAGTTGAGAAGTTGAACAATTCGGATTAGCAATTAATGTTGGTTCATCAAGATTCTCAACGATAGCGCCATTAATCTCAGGGATAATTAGCGGCACATCATCTTCGTACCTAAACTCAGAAGACAAATCTATTACATAATTACCGGCTTCTACAAATTTTCTAGCATACTGCTTTGCAACAGAGCCACCTGCTGAAAAAATAGTTATATTTGCAACTGTTGGATCAAAATCATCAAGACTTCCAATAACATAATCTTGATTTTGAAAATGAACAGTTTGGCCAACTGTTGAACTACCCAATGGAAATAACTTGTCTACTTTGATACCTTTTTTTTCAAGTAATTGAAGAATTTTTTTACCCACTACACCAGAAGCGCCAACAAGCGCCATATTTAATGTTTTATCCATTTTTTAATATTCCTATTAATATTGATGCTACTTCAGAAGTTTTTACATACTCATCGTTAGTGCTTATATCCTTTGTTCTATAACCTTTAGCAATAAATTGTTTGATAGCACGGTCAATGCTATCTGATAACTCTTTTTGGTCTAATGAATATTTTAAAGCCATACCAAGCGAAGCAATCATTGCAATTGGATTAGCTACATCAATTCCAGCAATATCTGGGGCGCTGCCATGACAAGGTTCATACATGCCCTGAGATGAGCTATTTAATGAGGCAGATGGAAGCATGCCAATTGATCCTGATAATGTTGCCGCTATGTCAGATAAAATATCTCCAAATAGATTACTTGATACGATTACATCGTATTGATTTGGGTTTAGGACTAGTTGCATTGCAGTATTGTCAGCAAGTTGATGTGAAAGCTCTACATCTGGATAATCTTTTGCCATATTTGAAACTGTAGACCTCCAGAACTTTGAAACCTCAAGAACATTTGCCTTTTCAACTGAACAAAGTTTTCCACCTCTTTTTTGTGCTGATTCAAAAGCCACCTTAGCAATACGTTTAATCTCATTTTCGTTATAAACCATCGTATTAAATGCATATGGGGGATTTTCATCTTCAACAATTGCCCTAGGTTCGCCAAAATATATTCCACCTGTTAGCTCACGAACAATCAGAATATCTAAATTTTCAATAATATGATTTTTAATTGGAGATGCTGCTGCAAGCTCATTAAATAAAAATGCAGGCCTTAAGTTAGCAAATAACTCTAATTCTTTTCTTAATGATAGAAGCGCTTGCTCTGGTCTATTGTCCCAATCTAGGTCATCCCATTTTGGTCCACCAACGGCACCAAATAATATTGCATCACTTTCTTTTGCCTTTGTTAAAACGTTTTCTGGTAAGGGCGATCC
>Ga0181597_10006720_pt1 | contig 10638 bp, 10 predicted proteins | sample 041ome_5_FD_148647 | JGI IMG/M metagenome (GOLD analysis project Ga0181597, IMG submission 148647) | Coastal salt marsh microbial communities from the Groves Creek Marsh, Skidaway Island, Georgia - 041403US metaG (spades assembly) | ecosystem: Environmental > Aquatic > Marine > Intertidal zone...
TCTAATGTTACTTTGCGCCAAAATATTATGAATTAAATAATACTTCGCTAAGAATAGCGATTAACTAAAACCAAAAGGAATAACATGGCTAAGATTAAAGTAGATAATCCTGTTGTTGAACTAGACGGCGACGAAATGACACGCATCATTTGGGCTTGGATTAAAGAACGTCTCATTCATCCATACCTTGATGTTGACCTTCATTATTATGACCTCAGCATTCAAAAGCGTGACGAGACAGATGACCAAATCACCATCGACAGTGCGAATGCAATTCTTGAACATGGTGTTGGCGTAAAATGTGCAACAATTACACCAGATGAACAGCGCGTTGAAGAATTCGGCCTAAAGAAAATGTGGCGCTCTCCTAATGGTACTATCCGTAACATTATCGGCGGTACGGTTTTCCGTAGTCCAATTATCTGTTCCAATGTTCCTCGTCTGGTACCAGGTTGGACAAATCCAATTGTTATTGGCCGTCACGCATTCGGTGATCAATACCGCGCGACAGATTTCCGCGTCCCGGGAGCAGGAAAATTGACTGTAAAATTTGAACCTGATGATGGTGGTGAAACTATTGAACACGAAGTGTACCAGTTTGAAAAAGCTGGCGTTGCTATGGCAATGTATAACCTTGATGAAAGTATTCGTGATTTTGCCCGTTCAAGTATGAATTATGGTCTTAACGTAGGATGGCCTGTGTATCTTTCAACAAAAAACACTATCCTGAAAGCATATGACGGACGTTTTAAAGATTTATTTGAAGAAGTATATCAGAATGAATTCGCTGATAAATTTAAAGCAGCCGGCATTTCTTATGAGCATCGTTTAATCGACGACATGGTAGCATGTGCAATGAAATGGAACGGTAAATTTGTTTGGGCGTGTAAAAACTATGATGGCGACGTTCAATCAGATACTGTTGCACAAGGTTTTGGCTCACTTGGCCTTATGTCTTCGCGTCTAATGACACCAAACGGTAAGGTCGTTGAATCGGAAGCAGCACACGGTACAGTGACACGTCATTACCGCCTGCATCAACAAGGTGAAGAAACATCAACAAATCCAATAGCATCTATTTACGCTTGGACTGGTGGTCTTCGCCACCGTGGTACACTAGATGGCAATGAAAAACTTATTAATTTTGCTGATGCGCTTGATGCAGTTTGTGTTAAAACTGTTGAGCAAGGTGATATGACTAAGGATTTAGCTTTACTAGTTGGCCCTGAGCAAAACTGGTTAACGTCCAAGCAATTCTTTGATAAGATTGATGAAAATCTGCAAAAAGAAATGTGTTAATAGCTTCTATGTATTTTTTAAGAAGGCGGGTATAATACCCGCCTTTTTTATTGCTTTAAAGGCTTTCCAAATCTTTTACTTCCGTCTGACCGAAATCTAATGAAGTTTTTTCAGAATACGTTTGTTCAATACGTTCCTTCAAACTGGGGAAGTGGTTCAGCAAATGATGAAAATCTTTGGCATCCAAAATCAAAAGGTGAGTTTTCTCGACTGCAACGTAATTCGCCTGAAACGTCGCTCTTTCCATTAATGACTTTGCGCCAAAGAAGGCTCCTTGTCTCAAATGGTTCTCGCCTTCTTCGTCTTTTCTTCTAATTGTACCAGATACAATCAGGTAAAGTTTCTCTGCCTTTTCACCGTCATAAACAATTAATCTACCGCTTTCAACAACCTGAGAGCGAAGCCGTTTAGCAATACTATTTATAAGGTTTGCATCTAGTCCATGAAAAAGTGGAACATTAGCAACTAAGCCCCATCGAATAACAAAATCCCGTCGGTGAATTTCATTTGCAAAACCGGACGCAATAATACCAATAGGTAAAGCATATACACCAACCCCCATAATCATAATAACAACACCAAAAACTTTACCCCAAACCGTGAGAGGCACCACATCACCATATCCAATTGTTGTTAAAGTGGCAAAAGCCCACCACATAGCCGAAGGAATATTACCAAATGCTACGGGTTGGACTGTGCGTTCAAGATAGTACATGATGCTAGAAGCGAAAAGGACCAGCCCAAGTATGATAATCAAAGTCGCGATCAAAGCGCGTCGCTCAGCATAAAAAACTTTCCCCAAAGAAGTAAGTGCCGGAGAATAGCGCATTAATTTAAATAATCTTAGAAATCTGAAAATACGCAAGAATCGTAAATCAAATCCTACAAATGAGAATAATATTGTTGGGGCAATTGCGATAAAATCTATTACCATTAGAGGAGAAAATAAGAATCTTATTCTAAAGTTATTCTTGCCTCTTACATTTGGTTTTGATCGATATTCAACACAAGTCCAAACGCGTAGAAAATATTCTATTATAAAAATACCGAGTGAAAAGAGCTCAAAATACAAAAACTCTTTTGAATATTCTATGCTAATTGGCTGAACTGTTTCCATCGCAACCGCAAAAATATTCAACAGAATTAAGATGACCATAAAGGCATCAAAAAAATGACCCGCTGAGTGACCACTGCCGCCAATCTCAATAATGTTAAATATATTTAGTCTTAGACTATTGTCTTTCTGCATTTAATTATTTCAAATATCCTGAAATGTTACCCGATTATATTTTCTATAGCTTTTATGGCTTCTTTCGCATTACTGCCGTCTGGACCGCCTGCTTGCGCCATATCCGGTCGACCGCCCCCACCTTTACCGCCAACCGCGACGGCACCAGCACGCACCAAGTCAACTGCGCTAATTTTTTCTTTTAAATCATCGGTGACAGCAGTTAAAACCGCTGCTTTACCTTCATTGACAGCGATAAATGCAATTACACCGCTTCCGATACGTTTCTTCGCATCATCAGCAAGGCCACGCAGTTCTTTTGCCGGAATGCCTTCAAGAACTTGGCCAAGAAATTTAACACCCGCTATCTCTTTAAATTCATCACCATCAGATTGAGTCCCACCACCGAGAGCAACTTTCTTTTGAAGTTCAGCGATTTCTTTTTCCATAGTTTTGCGCTCATTAAGTAAAGTACTTAACCGCCCAACCAAATCAGATGATGTTGTCTTTAACGTAGATAATGCATCAATCAACAATGCTTCTTGATCTGCTGAATAATTACATGCAGCATCCCCAGTTAAAACTTCTAATCTACGAACACCAGAAGAAACGGCCCCTTCAGATATGATTTTAAAATACCCTATATCACCAGTACGCTGAACATGAGTGCCACCACATAATTCAACGGAATAATCTTTACCGTCAACCGCTTCACCCATTGCAACCACACGGACTTCATCGCCATATTTTTCACCGAATAATGCCATAGCTCCAGCTTCAATCGCCTCATCAGGTGTCATTAAGCGTGTTGTTACCTCAGTATTCTGACGAATAATGCCGTTAACTTCATCTTCTACCCTTTTAATTTCATCTGCTGTTACGGCCTTTGAATGGCTAATATCAAAACGCATTTTATCAGCGGCAACCAAGGACCCCTTTTGTGTCAAATGGTCACCAAGATTATTTCTAAGCGCCGCATGTAAAATATGGGTAACGGAATGATTGGCTCGGATTTTATCACGGTTAATAACATTGACGTTCATTTCAACAATGTCATCATTTTTAATAGAACCCTCAATAACTTTTCCCAGATGCACATGTAACGCGCCTAGTTTCTTTTCCGTATCCGTAATTTCAACAAGTGCGCCCTGTTCGGTTTTAAATGTTCCGATATCACCAACCTGGCCACCACTCTCACCATAGAATGGCGTTTGATTGACAAGAATTGCCACGTCATCACCTGCTTTTGCCTCGTCAACAACATCATCATTTGAAACAATCTGTAAAACCTTACCTTCTGTATGAGTAGTGCTATACCCAACAAACTCTGTTGCACCAAATTCTTCTTGTGCTTCAAACCATACAGCTTTGGTCGCGCTAGAACCCGACCCTTTCCATGCACCGCGTGCCTCCGCTTTTTGTCTTTCCATAGCGGCATTAAACCCAACTTCATCAACCGACATATTTTTCGTGCGAAGAGCGTCTTGCGTGAGATCAAGTGGAAATCCAAATGTGTCATATAGTTTAAACGCTACTTCACCGTCTAATTCACCATTTTCGACAAGGCCATCAATTTCTTCATCAAGGAGACGCATACCGAGATCTAGTGTTTTACGGAACCGTTTTTCTTCAAGAAGCAAAGTTTCGCCTACCAATGCTTCTGCACGGATGAGTTCAGGAAAAGCTTGCCCCATTTCCCCAACGAGTGCCGGAACTAAACGATGCATGAGCGGTTCTTTGCAACCAATAATATGAGCGTGACGCATTGCACGACGCATTATCCGTCTAAGTACATAACCGCGGCCCTCATTCGATGGAAGAACGCCATCGGCGATTAAAAATGAAGTAGATCTTAAATGATCCGCAATCACACGATGAGAAGTATTATGTTCACCAAACGGTTCAACGCCGCTCATGTCCGCTGAGGCCGTAATTAATTTTTTAAATAAATCAGTTTCATAATTATCATGTGTACCCTGTAAAACCGCAGCAATACGTTCTAACCCCATCCCTGTATCAATCGCAGGTTTAGGAAGGTCAATTCTTTTTCCGCCCTCTTGTTGTTCATATTGCATGAAAACAAGGTTCCAAATTTCAACGAAACGGTCACCATCTTCCTCAGGCGTGCCTGGAGGACCACCCCAAATATGATCCCCATGATCATAGAATATTTCAGAGCAAGGACCGCAAGGGCCTGTATTCCCCATGGACCAAAAATTATCAGATGTTGCAATACGGATTATACGTTCATCCGGAAGGCCACTAATTTTACTCCACAAATCAAACGCGACATCATCATCGTGGTAAACCGTTACAAGTAGCTTATCTTTATCAATTCCATAAACATTCGTGATCAATTCCCAAGCATGATAGATCGCTTTTTCTTTAAAATAATCACCAAAAGAAAAATTTCCGAGCATTTCAAAAAATGTATGATGACGCGCCGTATAGCCTACATTATCTAAATCATTATGCTTACCACCCGCGCGTACGCATTTCTGGCTAGTTGTCGCACGTTTATAAGGACGCGTTTCCATACCCGTGAAGACATTTTTAAATGGCACCATTCCAGCATTCACAAACATTAATGTCGGATCATTATCCGGCACGAGCGGGCTACTGGCCACCACTTCATGACCTGCATCCTTAAAATAATTTAGAAAGGCGCTACGGATTTCGTTGGTACTCTTCATTTTTAGTCCACTCTTTGATCTTTTATGATGACTTTTACACTTTATCCCATATTGCAGGGGATTATTCAAAGTCTTTTACCGTTCAATATCATCTAAGTCCAGTTTGCAAAACAAAAAAAGGTACCGGAGACCGGTACCTCGAAGTTTGCTGGGATAGTGTAAATATATTGAGCGTGAAGTTTATTCGTCTTCTAGCTCTGTGTCACGAATAGTACCCTCTTTAAGCATCACATCGTCAAGGATACCTGCATTAACGCGAACAGCATTTTCAATTTCAGCGGCCATTTCCGGGTTGTCTTTTAGAAAACGTTTAGCATTTTCGCGTCCTTGACCAATACGCTGACTATCATAGGAATACCAAGAACCTGATTTTTCAACGATGTTCGCCTTAACACCAAGATCAACCAATTCACCCATTTTAGAAATGCCCTGCCCGTACATAATATCAAATTCAACAACCTTAAACGGAGGTGCCACTTTATTTTTAACCACTTTTACACGTGTCTGGTTACCAACGATTTCTTCTTGTTCTTTAATCGCGCCGATACGGCGAATATCAATTCTAACCGATGAATAAAACTTAAGCGCATTACCACCTGTTGTTACTTCTGGGCTACCATACATAACACCAATTTTCATCCGAATTTGGTTAATGAATACAACCATACAATTTGATTTCGAGATAGAACCTGTAAGTTTGCGCAATGCTTGGCTCATTAAGCGTGCCTGTAACCCTACATGACTATCACCCATTTCGCCTTCTAGTTCAGCACGTGGCGTAAGAGCAGCCACACTATCAACAACCAAGACATCAACGGCACCTGAACGTACCAATGTATCAGTAATTTCCAATGCCTGTTCACCTGTATCTGGTTGTGAAATAAGCAATTCATCAAGATTAACACCTAGCTTTCCTGCATAAACAGGATCAAGCGCATGTTCCGCATCAACGAAAGCTGCAGTACCACCGGCCTTTTGAACCTCGGCCGCCACATGAAGTGCTAATGTGGTTTTACCAGAGCTTTCAGGACCATAAATTTCAATAATACGTCCCTTCGGTAGACCGCCAATTCCAAGTGCAATATCAAGTCCGAGCGAACCTGTTGAAACAGAATCAACATCTATAGAGGAATTTTGCCCCAATTTCATAATTGAACCCTTACCAAACGCACGTTCAATTTGACCTAGTGCTGCGTCTAGCGCTTTTTGCTTATCCATATTATCTTTTCCAACCAGCTTTAAATTTGATGATGCCATTTTATATCTCCTTATATCCCATATGCTTTAGTTGCTTGCAATAATAGATATGTACATGATTTGTTCTTATTTGTAAAGAATTTTTTAAGTATCTGATAATAAATGATTTAATTATATATATTTATTTTTTGTTCTTTTTAAATGAGAACAAAATTATCGTTTTAGTAAGAATTGAATATTAAAAAGAAAGAATCGGCAAAAAATAATCGCTAAAGTTAATTTTCCAATACCTCTTTAACCTGTTCCGCCAGTTGTTTAAGACTAAACGGTTTGGCTAGAAAATTAAAATCTTTGTCCATAATATTATCATCAAGAGCATCTTCAGCATAGCCGGAAATAAAGATGACCTTTAAATTTTTATCAGTTTCACGAATTTTTTTAACTAATCTTAGACCGTCCATCTGCGGCATCATCACATCACTAATCAATAAATCTAAATGAGCGTCTGTTTCTTCCATCAATTGTAAAGCGGAAACCCCGCTATCAGCTTCATAAACAGTATACCCTTTATTTTTCAAAGCACGAGAAGCAAACATTCGGACAGCATCCTCATCTTCAACTAGAAGGATTGTACTATTTCCAGTAAGATCCTTTGCCTTTTCCTCATTCTTAGCTTCATCATCGTTATCAACAACAACATCATTTTGTTCTGCAACATATTTTGGTAAATATATTTTAAAAGATGTCCCTACACCCAATTCACTTTCGGGAAAAACAAAACCATCCGTTTGCTTAATAATACCGTATACCGTCGAAAGTCCTAAGCCAGTCCCCTTACCAATCTCTTTAGTACTAAAGAACGGCTCAAAAACTTTATCCAAATGCTCCTTTGCAATACCCGTTCCCGTATCAATAACTTCAAGAAGAACATATTCACCTTTTGGAAGTAATTTATACTTCTTATTTATTTTAATGGACTCATCAACGCTTATATTGCGGGTTTTGATTTCTAATTTCCCGCCTTCCGGCATCGCATCACGGGCATTTACGCATAAATTGATAAATTCCACACCGTCATATTTTTGCCCTGTACGCTTTATAATGTTATCCTCTATGATGGATATGGGGATTTCTAAATGATTAAAATAATCAATAAAGTTGATCAAATACAAACCGCCCTAAAAAACTCTAAATTCAAAAAAACAAATATGAGTTTGATGGTTAAAAAATTAGCGATTTTTATTTTTGGCTTAACCCTCTACCATAGTATTTCAATAGCCGCACCACCTTGCGCCAAAAGATTACCTGATGATTTAGAAAAGTTTGCTGGTTTGTTCAATCGTTTGGATGCTGTATCAGATCAGGCGTCATTATATGGATACTATAAATGCCTTTCTAGAAGAGATGATATTGAGGGGCAATTCCGAAGGGGGGTGGCCTATGAAAAAGGATACGGTGTTGATCAAAATCTGCTCAAAGCTGCGAGCTGGTATAGAAAGGCAGCATTTGCAAAATATTCGACTATTAGAGTAGTTAGAGGAATTGATGAACCATTTTATAGAAAGTCCGATCCAGATGGGCATCCGGAAGCGCAATATAGGTTGGGGTTAATGTATTTGGAAGGACGAGGGAAAAGGCAGCACGACGGATTTGCCCTTTCCATGTTCAATATGGCTAGAAAGCAAGGGCACACTGAGGCGGCTAAAAAAGCTACTGAAGTAAGAAAAAGAATAAATGCAGCGAAATTGAAGCAAAAAAAGAATGATTAATTTTTCACTTTATAAATTTTGTTCGGGACGTTTTTAGCAGAAGGTAAAAACTTTAATGTTTGAAAGTTTAGGTAGATTTTTAATGAGATTTGGTGGGTACCTTACCATCGGATTCATTCTACTATTTTCATTCATTTACTTTTTTAACGATGATATTCAAGAATGGCGTAAAGGAGAGTTTAATGCCCTATCCGAAGGTGTTCATGAATATGAAGTTGAAGGTGTTCGCTTTCGTGTGCAAGGTGAATATTTATCTCCTTATTATAGGCTGCTGCATCCTGGAAAAGTTAGAGTACTAAGACTTGAAGCTAGCATGCCGAATATGATGCCTAGGTCTAGGAAGATGGATCCTGGTTTAGATGTAGGAGATTCTGATAGAATAAGGTTCGATATTAGTAAGCGTGCGAAAGAGGGAGTAATGACTGAGTTTGTGCCTGTTAGTTACCAAGACTCATTAAGGAAAATAACTTCTGAAGGTTGGGTTAGCTATAGAAACGATTTAGGTTTTTTATATTACAAAGATCTGGGTTCAAATAATGCCAGTCGCATGAGATGTGATTATGTTGATAGAGTACCTAATCCGGGATGCCATGTGACATTTTACTTATTAGATGGACTGGAAGTAAATATAAACTTTTTACTATCCGAACGACAGAAGTGGTTAGAAATAGAAGATAAAGTCAGAACAAAATTAAATGAATTTATTATAAATGGGAGCACTTAAGATATATCAAAAAATATCTATTAAAATCCTCACTATAAACGAAAAGAACCGCATCATGAGTGCGGCTCTTTTCGTTTTCTCAGCAAAAATTAACTTACATATCTCTATGCACTCTTTCGTAATTTCTCATGACGTTCTTGAGATTCGATTGTCATAGTCGCGATCGGGCGTGCTTCTAATCTCTTAAGACTGATTTGTTCACCACTTACTTCGCAATATCCGTATTCTTTTTCTTCGATACGTTTAAGCGCTGCGTCAATTTTCATAATTAATTTACGTTGACGGTCACGTGTTCTAAGCTCAACTGACCAATCAGTTTCTGCTGAAGCACGGTCAGCAATATCCGGTTCTTTTAAGCTATCTTCTTGCAGATGGCTTAACGTTTCACGGGAGTCATTTATAATTGAGTTTTTCCAATCGACTAATTTTTGACGAAAATACTCTAACTGAAGATCATTCATAAACTCTTCTTTTTCGGAAGGTTCGTATCCTTCTGGTAATTCAACAGACATTGTTACCTCAAATAGTTATTGCCCAATAAAGTTGGCACAAACTACTTAAGTAAGCTGCAAAATTCAAGTAATTTTATTATAGGATAATATGAAGATTTTTTGACAGTCTATTTATGAAATATAACCATACTCATTTAAGGTATTCGAGTTTAGCGAGTTCTACTTTTGCCCTAAGCTCTATATCGTTGATTATTTGCACTAATCCTGGGTCTAAATTCTTTTCTCTTTCGGCGGCTAAAGCATTGATTATTCTAGATAACCTATCTCTGGGAATATGTCCCAACAAAAGACCATGACGTATGGCTTCAAGATGTTCGATTAACCCTTCTGCCCTCTCAACCCCTTTCGATTTGCCATCCGTTGAGGTTGGCAATTCTTATAAAGCAAGAAGACTGTTCACAGAAGTTAACGGGGCCGTACCACTCATCGCGTTCGACGCTTCCGTCTCTTCTGGACCAAGAGCCGCAATAATATTTTACGAAGAGTGTTTAAAAATAAATCCGCAGAATTCACAAGCCTTGAATAATATTGCGCCAGCCTATTACTCTATCAAAGAATATAAAAAAGCCGAAGATGCCATAAGGCTATCCATTCAGCTATCGCCTAAAACTAAATATCAGCATATGTTTTTATCTAGTCTTCTTCTGCAAGACCAAAGGCTCACTGAAGGTTGGAAAGAATACAAATGGAGCCATTATGGGAATAATTTTAACCTAACCGTCAAAAGCAATAATATACCTTATTGGAATGGGGAATGCTTAAAAGGAAAAAAAATATTTGTTTGTGGCGAACAAGGTATAGGGGATGAAATATTATTTACCTGGCAACATAAAAACCTCATTAAAGATGCTGAGAAAGTAGGTATAAGCTGTCAATCACGTCTCGTTCCTTTGTTCAGAAACAGTTTCCCTAAAGCCCAAGTAGATCAATATTATTTCAAAGTGAACCGCGAATTGGACATAGAATATATGTATTTTCCGAATTTTGATTTAAGTGAATATGATTATCAAATTATAGCGGGTGAAGTTGCTACACATTATTGGAAAGATTATAAAGATATTAAAGCCATAAATGGCTCTGCGTTATCTCCGAGTGTTCCCCGTCAAAACCTATGAGACCATTTAAAGTATTTGCATAAGAGAGGTTTTGATCTCATCGTAATGACGTAAGGAATGAAGATGAGAACTAAACCTACTAATTCAAAAGCCACCAAGAT
>Ga0181597_10006729_pt1 | contig 10624 bp, 6 predicted proteins | sample 041ome_5_FD_148647 | JGI IMG/M metagenome (GOLD analysis project Ga0181597, IMG submission 148647) | Coastal salt marsh microbial communities from the Groves Creek Marsh, Skidaway Island, Georgia - 041403US metaG (spades assembly) | ecosystem: Environmental > Aquatic > Marine > Intertidal zone >...
AAGCAAATACTTAGACTTATAAAAATTTATAAAATTATAATGAAAAATTCATTAGATAAAGATATTTTAAATTTTAAATATCTATGGCTGGTAAATTTTTTTAGAATTTTATTTCCAACACTATGGTTTAGAAATTCTTCGTTATCAAGAGGCGAAAGAATTAGAATGACTTTCGAGGAACTCGGACCAATTTTTGTGAAATTAGGCCAAACAATATCCACAAGAAAAGATTTATTGCCTGATGATATTGCTGAAGAGCTTGTAAAGTTACAGGATAAAGTACCGCCGTTTCCTGGAGAAGAAGCAAAAAAAGTTATCGAGGCATCATTGGATAACAAAATCGAAAATATCTTTGAAGATTTTGAGATAGAGGCCTTGGCTTCAGCTTCAGTAGCACAAGTTCACGCTGCCAAATTAGATGGAAATGAAGTTGTCATTAAAGTGCTAAGACCTGGTATTGAGAGAATTATAACTAAAGATATCAATTTAATGTATTTTATTGCCAATATTATTGATAAAAATTGGGAAGAAGCAAAAAGATTAAAGCCTGTTGAGATAGTATCTGAATATGAAAAAGTAATTTTTGGAGAACTCGACCTTATAAAAGAAGCATCAAATGCAAACCTTTTAAAAAGAAATTTTACTAATTCAAGTTATTTGTATGTTCCTGAGATATATTTTGATTATTCCAAAAAAAACGTTTTGGTTATGGAGAGAATTTTTGGTATTCAAATTAGTGATAAAGAAGAATTAAAGAAAAATAATATAAATATTAAAAGATTAGCTGAAAAAGGTACCGAAATTTTTTTCACGCAAGTGTTTCAGCATAATTTCTTTCATGCAGACATGCATCCTGGAAACATATTTGTATCTTATGAAAATCCTAACGATCCAAAATATTGCGCTGTGGATTTCGGTATTATGGGCTCGCTATCTGAAAGTGATCAAAAATATCTAGCATTAAATTTCCAAGCATTTTTTCAGAGAGACTATAAGAAAGTTGCTGAATTACATGTTGACTCTGGATGGGTTGGAGAAAATACAAGAATTAGTGAGCTTGAAAATTCAATTAGAAGCGTTTGTGAACCTATTTTCGAAAAGCCCTTGAAGGACATATCTTTTGGCAATGTCCTTTTACAATTATTCTCTGTTGCGAGACAATATGATATGCAAGTACAGCCGCAGCTCGTCCTTCTTCAAAAGACCTTACTAAACATAGAAGGGCTAGGAAGAGATTTATATCCTGACCTAGATCTTTGGGTAACAGCAAAACCTTTTTTTGAGAAATGGGCAAAAGATAATATGGGAATATCTTCTATTATTAAGAAAATTTCAAAAAATAGCCCTAAGTTTTTGAATGAAATATCAGATTTTCCAGAAATGATGTCCTTAATAAGAAAAAAATTAAATAATAATGAATTAAACAGCGAAATTAGTAATTTAAAATCAGAAATAAAAAACTCTCGACTAAAAAATGCAATTTTATTTATAATCATTCTCTCTATGATTTTTTACGAAGTAATTCAATAAAATGATTTCAAACTATGATCTAAATACTCTCAACGAAGCTCAACGAGATGCTGTATGTAACTTAGAGCAAAATAGTTTAGTTATAGCTGGTGCCGGAAGTGGAAAAACAAGGGTGCTTATACAAAGAATTTTATGGCTTGTCGAAGATAATGAATACTCTCCATTTTCCATATTGGCTGTAACCTTTACAAATAAAGCCGCAAAAGAGATCAAAACAAGATTAGCCAAAACTTTAGATATTGCTATAGAAAGTATGTGGGTAGGAACTTTTCACGGTATATGTTATAGAATCTTAAGAGCAAATTACCAAAAAGTATCATTACCAAAAAATTTTCAAATAATTGATACTGATGATCAAATTAGAATTATCAAAAGAATTATGAAAGATAATGAAATTGATAATTCGCAAATACTTCCAAAACAGGTTGCATGGTACATAAATAAGAAAAAAGATCAAAGTATAAGAAGTAACAAAACAAAGGACGATGATTTTATTAGTATTCAATATAATAAAATATACAAAATATATGAAAAATTTTGTAATGACAGCGGTTTAGTTGACTTTGGAGAAATAATTTTAAGAACACTTGAATTATTTCAAAAAGATAATGGAGTTAAATCACATTACCATAGATTATTTAAAACAATATTAATTGATGAGTTTCAGGATACAAATACAATACAATATGAATTGATAAAAATCATGGCAAGTAAAGAAACATCTTTATTTGCAGTGGGCGACGATGATCAATCTATATATGGATGGAGGGGAGCTAAGGTAGAAAATATAGATAAGTTTCAAAAAGATTATAAGGGCACAAAAATTTTTAGATTAGAGCAAAACTATAGATCAACCGGCAATATATTAAATGCAGCAAATAGTGTGATTCTTAATAATAGTTCAAGAATGGGAAAAAACCTGTGGACAGATGATAAAAATGGAGACTTGATAAAAATATTTTGTGCTAGTGATGAAGTTGATGAAGCGAATTTTGTGATTGAAACAATACAAAGTCATATTACTGAAAATTATGAAAAAAATGAAATCGCAATTTTATATAGATCAAATGCACAATCTCGAGTTTTTGAAGAGAAATTAATAATGAAAGGTATTCCATATAAAATTTATGGAGGATTCAGATTTTTTGAAAGAGCAGAAATTAAGGATGTAATCGCTTACATGAGAATTGCCGTAAGTAGCAAAGATGATAATTCTTTTGAAAGAATTGTTAATACACCCCCCAGAGGAATAGGTGAAAAGACTAAAAACTTACTTAGAGAATTCTCAAAAACAAATAAAACTTCTCTGTATGACTCAATTCCCTTGGCTATAGAGCAATCTATTTTTTCCAAAAAGGCAGGCGATGCGCTTACTGATTTTTATAATTTAATTCAAACTGTTAAGAGTGTATTGGAAAAAGACGATCTGCCTTATCAAATAAATGAAATTATTAAAATTTCTAAAATGAAATCGACGTATGAGAAAAACAAAACTGAACAAGCAAGATCTAAGTTAGAAAATTTAGATGAATTAGTTTCAGCAGCACAAGAGTTTTTGAATGCTGACACTGATGAAAATGAAACAATTATTGATGCTTTCTTGGCTCACACATCTTTAGAGTCTGGAGAGGGCCAGGGAAGCGAATGGGATAAATGCATTCAAATGATGACTCTTCATTCATCAAAAGGCCTAGAATTTCCAGTAGTTTTCTTGGTAGGATTGGAAGAAAATTTATTTCCAAGTAGAATGTCATTAGAAGAAGATAATTTGGAAGAAGAGAGAAGGCTTTGCTATGTTGGTATAACAAGAGCCAGACAAAAACTTTACATGACACATGCTCAAATGAGAAGACAATATGGTTCTGAGAATTATTGCATGCCTTCAAGATTTTTGAGCGAGATGCCGAAAGATGTTGTTGAAGAAATTGGGTTTAATAGTAAAAATTTATTTAAAAGAAGAAATTTAATAGATAAAAAAAATACGTATAAAGAAAATTCTATTATGGGTAAAAGAGTTTTACATAAAAAGTTTGGCGAAGGTGTAGTGATATCAGCTGAAGGTTCAGAAGCAAACACAAGAGTCCAAGTTTCTTTTGATGATGCTGGTATTAAATGGCTGATATTAGCTGTTGCTAATCTTGAAGTAATTTAATCAGGAGATAACTTATGAAAAGGAGAGATTTTTTTAGAAATTTTAGCAGCATTGCTTTACTTGGAGCACTGCCCATAGCTGCAAAAGCAAATAAAGTGAAGCCTGAATATAACTGGAAGATGGTAACTACTTGGCCAAAAAATTTCCCAGGGCTTGGAACTGGAGCCCAATATCTTGCCGATACAATAAATAAATTATCTGGAGGAAGGGTTAAGGTAACAGTATATGGCGCAGGTGAATTGGTGCCAGCTTTTGAAATTTTTGATGCTGTATCAAATGGCGTAGCAGAGTTGGGTCACGGGTCAGCATATTATTGGAAAGGAAAAAACGATACATTTCAATTCTTTTCAACTGTGCCATTCGGAATGACGGCCAACGAAATGAATGCATGGTTATACAAAGGAGGAGGGCTGGATCTATGGGAGTCAGCATATAAAGACTTTAATTTGGTACCAATGGCAGCTGGTAATACAGGTATTCAAATGGGAGGATGGTTTAATAAAGAAATAAATTCTTTAGGAGATTTAAAGGGGCTCAAAATGAGAATTCCTGGACTTGGTGGCGAGGTATTAAAAAGAGCCGGGGGAACTCCAGTAAATTTGCCTGGAGGAGAATTATTTACTGCATTGAAAACCGGCACAATAGATGCTACTGAATGGGTAAGCCCATATAATGATTTAGCATTTGGTTTGCATAAAGCTGCAAAATATTATTACTATCCTGGTTGGCACGAGCCAGGGACCACACTCGAATGTTTTGTAAATAAAAATAAATTTCAAGAACTTCCAAAAGATTTGCAGGAAATAATACGTGGGGCAGCAAAGATGTCCAATATTGATATGTTGTGCGAGATTATTTCAAAAAATAATGAAGCTCTTGAAATTCTAAAAAATAAACATAAGGTGGATATTAGACCTTATCCAGAAGAAGTTTTAAGTGAATTGTATGAAATATCAAAAAAAGTAGTCAAGGAATTGTCCTTATCGAGTGATTTTGCAAAAGAGGTGTATGATTCTTATACTTCATTTCAGGAAAAAACTAAAAAATGGAACGAAATATCTATTAAATCTTATTTAAATACAATTAAATAGAAAGTCTGTACCAAAGACCATTAATAATTTATACTATATTTTAATTATAAGAAGATATTATATCTGAAAACAAAAAATAAAGATGTGGGGAGAAAATGCAAGAATTATTATTAAATCAATGGCTTAACTACTCAATTTTACTGCTTAACTCTATTGTTGCTGGTCAAATTTTATGGTTTGCAATTAATACAGAGAAGTCGAAATTTCTACAATTTTTAATATTCACTTTAGGAACTGCATATGCCGTAGCTATTGGTGGCATATTCAAAGCTCCAGGCTTTATAGTTAACCCTGAAGTAGAAGTATTTTGGTTATTTTTGAATGCGCTACTTGGTATTTATATACTATATTGTTTTATAAAAGAATCACCAGTACCTTTAATCCCATCTTGTTTAGGTATGGTTCTTGCGCTAATTGGAGCAGTAACTGTATTCACAGGAATTTTAGAATTTGGTATGAGATACATGCCAACAATTTTATTTTACACAATATGTGTATATTCCGGTACAGGTTTAATTATATACCAGATTAAATTTGCTAAAAATCAAAGAATGCAAAAAAGATTGATTGGTGGAGTTGCAGGAATTATTTTCACTGTAGTCTGTTTTAATGCTTTTGATACTTACACCCTTGTTCGAGACACAGCATATACTGGCGTTTCTGAGGGATGGGAAGGCGGTATCACTGAGCAACAGGATGAGCTTAGTAATTAGTTTTAAATTATATAATTAAAAATTTAGCCAAAAATTTTATTGGGCAACCAAGTAGTAATTTCTGGAACAATTATAATTAAAACAATAGTTACTAATTGAATAAGAATAAAAGGTACAACTCCTTTGTAAATATCGATCGTTTCTATATCCTTAGGTATAACACTTTTTAGGTAAAATATCGCAAATCCAAATGGTGGTGTCAAAAAAGAAGTCTGAAGATTTATAGCAATTAAAATTCCTAGCCAAATTGGATCTAACCCCATAGATAGAAGTATTGGAGCTACCACTGGAATCACAACATATGTTATTTCTATAAAATCCAAAATAAATCCTAATAAAAATATAGCAAACATAACAATAGCTAGCTTCGTATAAACATCACCAGGTAAACTTGATAAGGCGTGATTTATAAAAATATCTCCTTCTAATCCTCTAAACACTAGAGAAAATATAGTAGCTCCAATTAATAAAATGAAAATCATACTTGTTATTTTTGATGTTTTAACCAGAACCTCTTTTAATATTTTTAAATTGAATTTTTTATTAATCAACGCTAGTACTGCTGAACCAATAGCTCCAAATGAGGAAGCTTCTGTAGGGGTCGCAACACCTAAAATAATCGATCCCAATACTATAAAAATTAAAAATAACGGAGAATAAAGCGATAAAATAACTTCCTTAGCACTAAAAGCTTTTTCTAATTTTTTATCAGGAATTAAATCTAATCTAAAATTTGCAATGTAAAGTATATAAACTATATAGAGGCTTACAAGAATTAGACCGGGGAAAATCGCACCTGCAAATAGATCGCCTACAGAAACACTTTCTTGAGAAAATATACCAAGCATATTTTGAGCTTCTTGATATGAAGATGATATTACATCTCCTAACATTATCAATATTATTGACGGAGGAATAATTTGCCCCAAAGTACCGGAAGCCAAAATTGTCCCAGTTGCTATTTTTGTATTATATTTTTGTTTCATCATAACTGGCAAAGACAAGAGACCCATTGTCACAACAGTTGCTCCCACTATCCCAGTGCTGGCTGCTAATAATGCACCAACAATTATTACGGAAATACCTAAGCCACCTTTTATATTTTTGAACAAAGCAGCCATAGAATCCAAGAGATTTTCAGCAATTTTTGATTTTTCCAACATTATTCCCATAAATATAAACATTGGAATAGCAACCAAAGTTTCATTTGTAATAATTCCAAATATTCTGCTAGGAAGAGCAAATAAAATAGACAGATCAAAATTATTAGTTAGGCTACATACCAAAGCAAATAGGATGGATACTCCAGATAAAGTAAAAGCGACTGGGTATCCAAGCATAAGAACAAAAATTACGATCACAAAAAGAGATATTGCAAGCATTTTTAAGTTCCTTTGTTAAAGTTTTTTATTATTTCTGAAAATGATTGCAAAAGTAATAAGACAGCCATTAATAATATATAGCTTTTTAATATATATAATATTGGTAAGCCACCTGCTTCTTTTGAAGACTCTAAAAGTTCAAAAGAAGAAATTACATAATTAAAACTTGTAATAATAATTAGTATGCAGGTAGGAAGTAAGAAAAAAAATGTGCCAAATAAGTTTATATTTTTCTTTAAATTATTTGAAAATTTATTATAGAAAATATCTATCCTGACATGCATATTATTTTTTAGTGTATAAGATGCACCAACGGCAAATATCAACGCATGAAAATAAATAATTATTTCTTGTATTGCAATGCTGCCAAAATCAAGAGCGTATCGCATAAATGCAACAATGAATGTAGTAAAAATTAAAGGTATGGCAAGATATGAAGTGAGGATCCCAATTTTCTCATTAACAAGATCAATAATTTCGGATATTTTTTGAATAAATATCATATCTTTAAAATATAAGTTGAATTAATTCTGTCTAAAAGAATAGATTTGAATTCGTCAGGGTTGAGTTGATGAGTTATTTCCCCATCTGTAGGAAAAAATTTGTCATGAAGCCTTGATAACCAAAATCTTAATGCCGCATGTCTTAATACTTTTGACCATTCATTTACTTCAATATCTTCTATCTCTCTAATCGAATTATAAGATTTTAATAAAGCTTCTTGCCTATCTAGGTCAATTTTTAAATCTTTAGTTAAACACCAATCATTTACAATTATAGCTAAATCATAAAGGTAATACCCATTGCATGCATAGTAAAAATCTATAACGCCTGTTAGATTGTTATCTAAAAACATTGCATTATCCCTAAATAAATCTGAATGAATAACACCTTTAGGAAGATTTTTATTTACACAATAAATTTGATTTTTTATTTCACTATTAATTAAATTTATATCTTCAGCACTTAAAACTTTACCTAACTTTTTTGAAACTGTTTCAAACCAATCACTGCTTCTTAAACCAAGATCATACTTATCAAATTTCTTAGAATGAATATGGATTTTTGCTATGGTTTCTCCAATTTGTTTGCACATATCTAATGTTGGAATTTCTTTAGAAATAGTTTTACCAGGCAATAAACTAAAAATTGAGGCTGGCTTATTTTTCACTTTAATTACGGTCATGCCATTATTTGTCTTTATTGGAATAGGGCAATTTATTTGATTATTTGATAACATATCCATTAGCTCTATAGCATATTCTAAATTTAAGTTTGGTTCTTCAAAAATAGTTAAAATGAATTTTTTTTGAGAAGTGGTTAAATAATAATTGGAATTTGTAATACCTTCATTAATACCTTCTATGGCAACAAAATTACCTATATCGTATTGATCTAGTAATTGTTCTAGTTCTTCTTTTGTAAGTCGTGTATAAACAGACATAGGATTCTTATAATATTTTTCAAATGATTATAGAATATTGAACGTATGAATGGAAAACAAAAAGAAGATTATTTGATATTAATAGATGGTACAGCCTACTTATATAGGGCATATCATGCTTTGCCGCCCCTAAAAAATTCAAATGGTGAAAATACAGGAGCTATTCATGGCTTTTTAAAGGCACTAAATAAAATTATTGAGGATTTTAATCCTAAGCATATTGGAGTGGTTTTTGATGCAAAAGGAAAAAATTTCAGACACGCAATATATGATAAATATAAAGCAAACAGATCCTCAATGCCTTCGGAATTAGTAGAGCAAATTCCAAAATTATACGAAATTTTAAAATTTATGGGTTATCCACCAATAATAATTGATGACGTTGAAGCAGATGATGTTATAGGTACATTATCAAAAAAATTTAAAAATATACCAGAAGTAAAAATTTTTTCTGGTGACAAAGATTTTGCCCAATTAGTCAACGAGCATGTCACAATTGTTAATCCCATTTCATTAGAGATCATGGACCAAAAAGCAGTAAAGAAGAAATTTGGTGTAGAACCAAAAAATATAATTGATTATTTAGCACTTGTTGGTGATAAGTCAGATAATATCCCTGGTATACCAGGAGTTGGAGGAAAAACCGCATCAAGGCTAATTAACCAGTATGGTAATACTGAGGAAATTATCAAACAAAAAGATTTAATTCCTGGAAAAATAGGAGAAGCTATAAAACTAAATCCGGATCAGTTGAATCTTTCAAAAATATTGGCAACGATAAAGTTAGATGTTGAAATACCAATAAATTTAAAAGATTTAGTCAAACAAAAATCAAAAAAAGAAGATTTAATAAAAATATATAAAGAATTAGAACTGAACTCTTTTTTAAAAAGCGAATTTAAAGAAGATGAAAAAAAACCTTCAAAAGTAGCAACAAAAAAAGAAATTTTTAATAATTATAATGTAATAACAGATGAAAAATTATTTCTAAAAATTTTAAAGGAAATTGATAAAAAGAAATTTATATCTTTAGATCTTGAAACCACAAGTTTGGATTATATAGAAGCACAGATTGTTGGAATATCAATAGCGTTAGACTCGAAAAATGGCCATTACATTCCTCTTAAGCACGAAGGTCAATCCAAATACAAGCAACTGCCTAAAAAATTTGTATTGGAAAAATTAAAACCATTATTAGAAAGTAATGAAATAAAAAAAGTTGGCCACAACCTAAAATATGATAGAAATGTTTTATGTAATTATAAAATTATTCTCAGAGGAATTGAGCATGATTCCATGCTTCTATCCTATATTTATGACTCTACTGCAATAAGGCATGGGCTTGATAATGCGGCTGAAAAATACTTATCATATAAAACCATACATTATGAAGATATTGCTGGAAAAGGAGCTAAACAGATCCCATTCTCAAAAGTAGATATTGATACAGCAGCAAAATATTCTTGTGAAGATGTATTAGTAAGCTATGAATTATATAATTATTTATGGAAAAAAATATCTAAGGAAAAAAATTTAGTTGAAGTTTATAAAAATATAGAAATGCCTTTAGTTCCAATATTATCAAATATCGAAAGAAATGGTGTTTTAATAGAAGCAAAAACACTTAATCAGTTGAGTAAGGAGTTAGATAAAGAGCTCAGGACTATTGAAAAAAAATGTTTTAAAATTACCAATAAGGAATTTAATTTAAATTCACCAAAGCAATTACAAGAAATATTATATGTAGATTTAGAAATACCAATATCTAAAAAAACACCGACTGGAAAGCCATCGACTAATGAAGATACTCTGCAGTATCTGTCAGAAACATATGAGCTACCGAAATTAATTTTAGATTACAGGTCTTTAAATAAGTTAAAAACCGGATATACAGACAAGCTTCCACTCCAAATCTCAAATACTACAGGAAGGATTCATACGTCTTATCAACAGGCAATTACTTCTACAGGAAGACTATCGTCAACTGAACCAAATCTCCAGAATATTCCAATTAAGAGCTTGCAAGGAAAAAAAATTAGAAATGCTTTTATAGCAGGAAAAAATAAAAAAATTTTTGCAGCAGATTATTCTCAAATTGAACTTAGAGTGATGGCTCATTTATCAGGAGATAAAAATTTACTAAAAGCATTTAAAAATAATATTGATATTCACTCATTCACCGCTTCAGAAATTTTTGACGTTGATATAAATAATGTTTCTCAGGAGGATAGAAGGTCAGCAAAAGCTATAAATTTTGGCTTAATTTATGGCATGTCGTCTTTTGGTTTATCAAAACAACTAGGAATTCCGAT
>Ga0181597_10006736_pt1 | contig 10620 bp, 6 predicted proteins | sample 041ome_5_FD_148647 | JGI IMG/M metagenome (GOLD analysis project Ga0181597, IMG submission 148647) | Coastal salt marsh microbial communities from the Groves Creek Marsh, Skidaway Island, Georgia - 041403US metaG (spades assembly) | ecosystem: Environmental > Aquatic > Marine > Intertidal zone >...
TGCAGGTCCAGTGGCTGGTCGAAGGCCAATAGGCCGATGCGTTCCAGGTAGTCTTTCGATTGATTACAACTTTCTATAATCTGCCCTGCCAGATCTTCATCCGGTCCCGCCTGTACCTGACTGAGACGACTAAACATCATCTTTTCATTGATAATGAAAGTTTGGCGAATACCAGACGCCTCCCAGTTGACTAGCAGAACTGCTTTACTGGTCAACAATTCGTGTTTCTGCGCTACTTTGACCAGCGCAAATGGAGGTGTGGTAATACTTTGTACCGGAATTTCCATTTGCAGCAAGACTCGAACCCAGGGATCCAGAATTTGATTCTTGGTGAGTGCACTAAATAGCACTTTGTCGTTCTTTCGTCCGGTCTTATCCCTGCCTACAACATTGGCAGAGCGATATTCCAGGCCTCGAAAATGTTGATCACATTTTCGATTCAAAAACCCCTTGCGATCATATATAGAAACATGAGGTAGCGAATCAGCAAGAAAGTCCTCTGCTACTGAATCTACAACGAGGGTAATAGGTGTCGGTGCGGCCTCCGCCAAATAGTATCGGAAGTTCTCATAACCGACATCTTCATCTGAGAACCAAGCATCATGAACCAGCGTATGTTTTTGTAATACAAACACTGAAAGCCCCTCTGAATTGATCAGGGCTATGCGCTTTGACTTTTTCTTGTTGTCATTAAAACCGATCATGATTAGCGCTACTTGAAATTACAGATTACTGATGGAGTCATAAACTGGCCCCATCACTGATAGCATTACCCAACCGAGGATGCCACCAAGAAAAATCGTCATCGTTGGCTGGATTAGAGCCTGTACTTTATCGATTGAGTCCTTGATATCTCGATCATAAAAGTAACTCACGTTTAATAAGGCTTCGTCTAATTGACCGGTAGTTTCCCCGATGCGGATCATCCTTACTACCAGAGGAGGAAACAAGCCTGTATTGGCGAAACTCACAGATACTGCCTGACCATCCTGGATGTCTTCCCGGGCCTTGGAAAGCGCGTTTCTGATTGCCACATTACCAACAATTCGCTCAGTGATTTCGATACAACTAAGCACGGGAATCCCGGCCTTGTACATCATGGCAAAAAAATTGGCAAAGCGGGACAGGATGATTTTCTTTAGCACCGGGCCGATTTGCCACGTGCGCAGTTTCAAGGAGTCCAATTGATAGCGTACTTCTTTGCTTACCGCAGCCATACCTCTGATCAGCAACGCGAGAACGAGCGGCAAGATCGTAAATAAATACCAGTAGTTCACCAAGAAATCGGAAGTCGCAATCAACGCACGAGTATGAGCTGGCAACGTTGATCCAATTCCTTCAATGAACGACACCAGCTGCGGCACCAGGTAGATCATCAGAAACCCAACAACGAAAAAAATCGCTGCACCGACGAAGGCAGGAAATATCAGCAGCTTCTTGGTTGTAGAAATTAATTCGTCCTGCCACTTGATCATATTATTCAACGAAAAAAATACATCAGGGAGCTGACCACTTTCTTCACCGGCGGCGATGAGATTAAAAAACATTTCATCAAAAACCGAAGGGTGCTCAGCAAGCGCTTCGGATAGCTTCTTGCCGCTCTCAATATCTTCAATAATCTCTGCGATTACGCGACGAAACCCCGCCTGCTCAACACTGTCACGCAGATCCACCAGTCCATCAATAATGGAGACCCCAGAACGTGTGAGTTGCTCCATGTGAAAACAAAAATTAATCAGGTCGATACGCCTGATGTCATTGTTTGTAAACAGTGATTTCTTTTCTTGAACAAATTTTGCGCGAATAAGATCCATACCCATTCGGGCAAGACGGTTTTCCAAATCGGACTCGTTCACAGCATCCAATCTGCCGTTGTGATATCGCCCGCGACTATCGACTGACTTATAAGCAAATAACGGCATGGATCAACTCACTGACCGGCCCGCCCGGTGAGATCTACTACCCGCGTGATCTCCTCCAGGCTTGTCACACCCTCGACTACTCTGCGGCAGGCATCATCGGCAAGGGTCTTGAAGCCGGTTGACACTGCCGCCTTCATTAATTCGTGGGGCGGGGTATTCTGCGAAATCAGCTTTTTCAAATAGTCGGAGATACGCATGATTTCAACTATCGCCGTGCGCCCTTTGTAGCCAGTGTGTTCACACGCAGCGCATCCCACGGCGTTATAAATAGTCAGGTCCGGTACAGTCTCATCCAGCCCCAACAGCTTCTGCTCCAGCTCGCCTGCTTGCACCTGCTGCTTGCACTTGTTGCAGAGACGACGCAGCAGTCGCTGCGCCACAATTCCAATGAGGTTACTGGACATGATGTCCGGCAAGACCCCGAGGTCGCGCAAGCGCGGAATGGAACCAACAGCAGAGTTTGTGTGCAGCGTAGAATAGACCTGGTGCCCGGTCATTGACGCGCGGAAAGCCATCTCGGCGCTCTCCGCATCGCGAATCTCACCCACCAGAATCACGTCCGGGTCTTGCCGCATCATGGAGCGAATACCTTCGGCGAATCCCATCTTGGCTGCTTCATTGATCGAAGTCTGCCTGATCATGGGCATGGGATATTCCACCGGGTCTTCCATGGTCATGATATTGATGGCTTCGGTGTTGATGTGGTTAAGCACTGAATACAACGTTGTGGTCTTACCGCTACCGGTGGGTCCAGTTACCAGGATCACGCCCTCAGGCTTAGCCATCATCATCTTTACGGCATGCAGGTTAGAGTCACTCATGCCAAGAGAATCCAACGGCACAATGCCCTTGCGCCTATCCAGCACCCTGAGCACAACGTTTTCGCCGAAGCTGGTTGGCTGTGCCGCGACTCGAAAGTCAATCTGTCGACCCATCAATGACATCGACACCCTGCCGTCTTGCGGCGTGCGAGCTTCGGCGATATTCATACCGCTAATTACCTTCAGGCGCACCACCATGGCGGCCCAGTAACTCTTGTGCAGGCTACGCACCTGACGCAGCACACCGTCAACACGATAACGAATACGCAGAAATCCTTCTTCCGGCTCGAAGTGAATATCCGAGGCATCTCGCTGTACCGCATCGGCCAGCAGGGCATTGACCAGTCGTACCATAGGATGGTTGTAGTGGTCACCAGTCTGAATAGTTTCTATGTCGACTTCACCGGTTTCGATTTCTTGCAGGATTCCATCAATTGACAGATCAAAGCCGTAGATTTCTTCGGTAATACGGGCAATGTCGGCATCGCCACCTAGCACTGGCATGATTTCAATATCATTGCCGTGCAGCGCTCTCACTTGGTCTAGCGCTACAATATTGAAGGTATCCGCCATGGCCAGGGTGAGTTCATTAGACTCCGGATCATATGAAATCGGCAGAATCTTGAATCGACGAGCAAGGTCTTGGGGAACCATAGAGATGGCATTGGCATCGATTACCGCATTGCTCAGATCAACACTGCTGTAGCCTGTGTTCTCACTGAGAGTATCGCGAATTATGGAATCAGTGACGAAGCCCAGCTCGATGAGTACCGCACCAATGCGTTTGCCCTGGGATTTTTGTTCTTGCAAAGCGATACGCAGCTGATCCCCTGAGATCATGCCGGCATCTATAAGCACCTCACCCAGGCGTTTCTTGGGTCCATCACCCCCATTCTCACTCATTACGAACCTACCTCAGCAAGACTGGCCAGGCGACTCCTGGCGATTGACAAGTCAAAACTCGCAGCATGTGAATCGGCGAACGTGATCGCCTCCTGATAATAGGTGCCGGCTGCGTCAGCTTGATTAATCCGCTCCAGGCTCACAGCCAGATTAAACGCGTAGTCAGGATTCACCGGAATGCCATTGAGTTCATCAGCTTTAGCTAACTGCAGTGCATTGAAGTAATAGCGCTGGGCTTCATTCCATCGGCGCTGGGTGGCGTAGAAATTCCCTACCGCATATACCACAGCAGCCACATTGCCCTGCTGCGTCATCAGTCGGCGAAATTCGCGCTCCTGATCTGCGATACTGCCAGCCGGTCGCAGAGCCAGCAGCCCGGCGCGGGCGACGCTATCGCTTGGATCCCGAGCCAGCAGGCCAGAATATAGTTGCATTGCCGCCACCGCATCCTGATTTGCACTCGCTATAGCCGCGAGACCCAGCATCGCATCGCGCTGCTGGGGTGACTCCTCCAGCACCTGTTGATACAGAGCCCGGGCAATGGACAGCTCGCCGCGCTGATAAGCTTCGTAGGCCTGTCGCAGCATCGGGTCCACCGTGGAGGCTGACTCCCTGCGGACAAAGCTTATGCCAGGAGGTAGCGCTACGGGCGTGGTGTTTTCGGTTTCGGATGCAGTGTCTAAGGGTGCACTTGTAGTCCCCGCGCCCGCTACCATAGCTAAGGCAGCGGATTCAACGACTCCCGCAGATGCATCCTCAGGTGTAACTACCCGCTCTTCAGCAGTAGCAGACTGCGGGGCTGGAATGACTTCCTCATCCAACACCGCAAGCGTGGCTGCCTGAGCAGGCAGAGCTTGGGAAAGCTCAGCTGCTGTTGCAGGCGTCGTGGTTTCTGGCTCGCCAATCACTGCTGTCATTACCTGATCCTGAAGGCCCATAGCAGATTGTGCAATCGCCGGTTCTACTCCGGGCTCGAGCTCAGATTCGACCGAAATCGCAACAGTCACATCGTCGACAAAATCTTCATTGATGAAGTCATCAGAAAAGCTGCCGGTATTGGAAAGGTATTCCGTGGGCACATTAAATTGATTTGATGGTGCAGTGGCTAAGAAAAATACATAACCCACACCTAGCAAGGCGATCACTGCAGCGATCTGCAGTGCCCATATTTTGGTTGAGCGCCGGATTCGGAAGCGCATACCCCTGCGCTTGGCGGCAAACACTGAACGTGCAGCGCGACGATCAGGCGCGGAGCGAGCACTGATACCCTGATCAGGCTTCTTCAGCTTGCTACCGGGTTGAGCAGCATCAGTGTTTTGCGGATTGATTGACACCTGTCCTGGCTCAGAAGTGGCAGTTGCCCCTTCATTTTCCAGGTTCTTAGAAGCGGCCGAGCTGCTCGCCACCGAGCCCGCCGCAGGCTTGGAAGTGACATTGCTATTTTCTTGCTCGCCAGTCGGCATTGAGACTGAGAACTCATCAAGCTTGGGCTCCTTCCCAACCGCATAGTCGTGCCCAGTTGGCGCAGGCCTCAAAATAGATCGAGATTCGTCTGGGGCATCCTTGGGCTTGCTAGCGCCAGCGAACTTAGTGTTAGCCCTAAGTATCGCGGCTTCGAGATCTTGTTGCACATTGTCAGACGTCGAGGGTTTAGTCGCAGATGCGCTTGACGGTAATTCAGCTGCTTTTTCAGACTTTGATTCAGCAGTTCCAGCGGACTTCAACTGCGATTCGGCGCTGTAATCAGGTGCAGCAGACACATCAAGGTGTTTACGAGCGCTACTCTGAGCTGACTCATCCATCGGCTCAAGGGAGAGAGCTACCGTGGCCGAAGTCGCCTCCTGTTTTGCTGCTTTCGTGCCAACTTCCTTGGCAGCTATTTCCTGAGGTGGTTCCGCAGGCGATTCCCCTAACGGATCACTTGCAGGAGCTTTTGATTCCTTGGTTGTCGAGAGGGCTGCATCCTCTGACTCGGCAACATTAACTGCCCCGTCATCAACACGCGCACCAGGACTCTCTTCAAATTCCAGCTGGGTGTCAGGGATCGAGCTTGTGGATACTTCCAGATCAGGCGTGGCGGTGCCGACGGGCTCTTCCTGTGATGCAGGTAAACCAGTCTCGTCGGGCTTTTTATCTTGCTGCTCTGCCTGCTTTTTGGACTCTTCAGCCTTACGCAGCGCGTCCATCAAAAGGCTCATGGATACAGTCTCGCCTTGCGCCTTCTAAAAAGGCTGAATATTACTCTGAAGTCTGGAATTGCCAGTCGTTGGGTTTGGCAAAAACTGACGGAATTCTTCGAGATCACCGTTCAGGCTGGGCTGTTTAATCACCACGGGGCGAATAAAGATTATCAGCTCAGTCTTGATAGTGTTGTCGTCACGGTAGTTAAACAGATTGCCGATGATTGGCACGCGATTTATGCCAGGAATGCCATCCACATCACTATCAATCGTGTCCTGCATGAGACCACCCAGAATAGCAATCTCGCCGCTGTCTACTTTTAACACCGACTCAATTTCCCTGATCTGAAGCTCTGGAATGGCATTCACCACTTGAGAATCAGCCAAGATCGGATTGGGATCATTAACGAATCTCAGGATGCGCGAAATTGTCGGCCGCACATTCAGGGTAATCTGGTCGTTTTCAGAAATTTGTGGCGTCACTGCCATGGTAAAACCCACTGGTACCGTGTGCACCTCACTGGTAAATGTGGGTGGTATCGCTGGGCTAGTTGCAGTTGCCGGGAATCCCTGCTCGACATCAATCGTGAAATAAATGCGGTTATCCACCACTCTGAGCATGGCAGTCTGGTTGTTTAGCGCCATTAATTTCGGGCTAGACAGCACCCTTAAATCCCCAAATTGCGACAGCGCTCGAATTGTAGAGGTCACGGCATCGGGTCCCGCACTCTTGTCGATGGTCAATACATTGGCGGGTGCATTGTTGAGATTGAGGCCAGTGAGATTCTGGGAAAAACTGATCTGACCATTGTCCCTCGCCAACATCGACCAATCGACCCCCGCCTGAAAGCGATCGCTCAGATTCACCTCGACCACAGTGGCTTCGATCATGACCTGGTAAAGCGCTCGAGTCCGCACAGTTTCAATGAAGTTATAAATTTCTTCATGCTCCTGCGTGGTAGCCTGAACGGACACCAGCCCACTTTCGGGGCTTACCACTATGGAACTCACCGTATCTTCATCACCGGCGCCTTCCCCCAGAATTGTTCTGAGGTTAGCTGTCAAAGTCGTCCAGAACTGGTTGGCAGACGATTGCGTCAGTGTTGTGGTGGAGTTATTACCTTCTGATCCCTGGCCATCGCCAACACCGCCGGTGACGGCTGAAGAAACACTCACCTCCGCTGCAGTGCTGCGCAGAATATTTACGTAATCGATGCGATAGTTGCGCCAGATTGGCAGATCGGGCTCAACCACCAGGTAGTCAGCTCGATCGAAACGCCAGCGAATATCGACCTGGCGCGCGATTCGTTCAAGAATTTGTGGCAGCGTCTGATCAATTGCATTGATACTGACCACGCCCGCAAGGGACGCCGGCACGTCGATATTGATATCGGCGTCACGCGCCATTGCAAACAACAGCTCCCTGACCGGCACGTCCTGCACCACAACCGAGTAAAGTTCGAGCGGCGGCTCCACCTGCGGCGGTATGACTACTGGAAGGTTCTGTACGACTTCGGGAATGTCTGCCTGCTCTACAGGCTCAGCCTCGCCGATATGTCTGCCTTCTACCTCAAATTCAGAAGAGGAGGAAGGGGGTGGAAATGGCATGTTATTACATGACACGAAGACGGCAAGCACAGCCGACATCAGGGCCAGGCGCATGGATAGTCCGTTATTCATTGCGAATTACTCCAAGATCAGCGCCGCGATTGAATGGTTGGCATTGCATTCCACGCTATTCATATTTTGAACGAAAGGTTTGTAATCGAAAAGATCGCCGGGCAGTTGATTGATAACGCGCTGCCCAACGCTCAGACCAGCAAAATTTCCGTGCTTGATGGTCCAGTAGCTCTTGCCGTCAATGATTGACATGCAGAGATAGCTCTCATCCAGCAAACCCACCTGGTTCAGCGTGTCAAAGAAGGACTCGGCAAATTCAAGGTTACCGGTAGAGCCAGACAAGAATTGTATGGTATAGCCTTCCCGGTCAGCTGCCTCCAGCCAGTCGATAGCGGCTATCACCCGATTTCTAACGTGCTTGCTGTTTGCAAATGTGAGGCCGTCAGACTGCGATTGTGTGATTTCTTCGAATTCATTTTTTATCGCTGTATCTGAATCAAGCTCAGCTGAGGCTTGCGCCGACTGCGATATTCCAACAGAGCTTTCAGCATTGCTGGGAAATGGGCCTTCGCCATCGGTAAATACGCCCGCCCGCATTGGGCCGACTCGCCAGGGTGCAGATGTCTCTGCGACGGCCTCCTCAATGATCACAGCACCCTCTGATCCCTGCTCTAGCGCAACATTTAGCTGCATAATATTTGCCGAGTCGACAGGCTCAACCAAGGCTACTTGCCCGACACCCTCGGCCATTTCATCCGCTGCGATTTCCAATCGGCTTGCCATCCGGGTTTCTGCAACTGCGATTTCTACTTCATTTGCGCCGCCTTGAATTTCTGTCAGCACATCCTGATAAATTTGAGGCCCCTCGGATGCCGCAATTTCTATGTCATCGCCAGCAGAACCAGCATCGAGTGTACTCAAGGGTGCTGCGCTATTTGCACTATCAAGCACTCCCATGGTCAGCAGCGGTGCAGAATCAACCGTTGCTCGGCTCACCAATTGTTCCTCTTGATCCATAAGTAAAGGTGAGTAAATCACTCCCGTTGCTAGCAGCACTGACAGTGCGACAGCAGTCATTATGCGCGCCGGATAGGCCAGCAGTTTTAACGGGAAGAAGCCGTAATCGCTATCACGGATTGCAGCCAGGGCATGACGCCAAGTCACTACCGGCGGGACATCCGCGCTCAGATTCTCTGGTGAAGCCAACACATTATCAGCAAACGCCGCGAGCAACGCCTTGTCTGCCAGTATATTGACCCGCCGCGTCAACCCGCCGGAAGCTCGGGCTATCAAGCGCTCAGCGCCTTGTGTAAATAGCTTGGGAGATGGGCAGCCAGCAGCCCCCAATCGGAAGCGTATGTATTCGCCGGTTTCATCGGCAGTCAGTGGCGGCAAGTAAAAACTGTGGGTGATGCGTTCCCGCAGCTGTCGAATATCCCTGCCGCTAAGATTGCGATCCAACTCCGGTTGGCCAAACAGGATAATCTGCAGCAGCTTGTCCCGGTGAGTTTCAAGATTGCTGAACAATCGAATTTCTTCCAGGGTAGCGATCGGCATGCCCTGGGCTTCTTCAATAATGACCAATACCTTGCGGTTTGCGGCGTGCTGCTTCAGCAGAAAATTCTGCAGCTGCTGCATCACCAGCAGCTTTGAGGTATCCGGCCGAATTGGTAGCTTCAATTCAAAGGCAATGGCGTAGAGGATCTCCTCTGCACTCAGGTTAGGATTAGCCAGATAAACCACCTCAGTAGTCTCCGGCAATTTTTCCTCCAGCATGCGGCACAGCATGGTCTTGCCGCTGCCCACTTCGCCTACAACCTTGAGTATGCCCTCGCCGGTCTCAATTGCGTAAAGCATCGCGTCCAGCACGACACCGCGACCGCGATTGCCACCGGAATAAAATAGGGACGTGTCTGGGGTAATGCGAAACGGATGTCGCTCTAATTGAAAGTAATCCAAGTACATAAATGGATGCCCCAAACCAAAAGAATAAAACTGGTGTTTTCAGACATTGACCTGGCGCCGCCATCGACCGACGGGAAAAAAACTAATCCAGCACGCAGGCCTGAATTACACCAGTTCATACAGGGTATCGGTACAAAGCTTTAATAATTAACGGCTGATGGCCGTTTTTTGAGGATTTGGGGGGATTTCGTCAAATTAGGAAAAATCAGGGATATCAATCGCTTATTTCAGCGCCCATTTCGAAGTCGGGTAGACTTTCAGGCTCGGATATCGCAGCTTCAACCCAGGCTTTAACTGCTGGATTATTGAGCAGTCGCTCAGCATAGGCCTGGGCTGGTGCCGAAAGCTCAATGCCGTAAGTCCGAAATCGGGAAGCGACCGGCGCAAAAAAGCTATCGGCAATAGAGAACTCCCCAAACAGGTAATCCTCGTCGCTGGCTCTGCCCTTGAATGCCTCAGCCCAGAGCGCATCTATGCGGTGGATTTCTTCCTGCAGCGCGGCACCAATATTGAGCCGCCGCCGCTGCCGGCAGTTCATGGGTAACTGATTACGGATCTCAAAAAAACCAGAATGCATCTCGCAGCAATAGGCCCGGCACACTGCCCTGGTTGATAGGGGCTCGGGGAGCGCGGCTCCCTGAAGATACTTTTCAGAGATATATTCCGAGATTGCCAGTGAATCCCAAAGCGTCAGCTCGCCATCAACAAGCGCAGGCACTCTCAGGCTGGGCGAGTATCGCGCCAGGGCACGCTGATAATCCGCAGTAAACAGAGGAATCCTGACTTCTTCGAACTCCACCTGAAAATGAGTGAGCAACACCCAGGCGCGCATCGACCAGGATGAATAGTTTTTGTTGCCAATGACTAATTGCACCAAAGTACCTCGACATCAATTTTCGTAGCTATTTGGCGGTTAAGCACCATTTATGGCATGTTGTTAAGATTACGGCTGGCGTGGAACTATAGCCTAGGTCGATCTGACATCAAAAGAGCTGTCAGCAAGCAGCAGGGGCTGTCAGCAATTCGTCCACATTGCCAGCAAGTCGAAGCGACTCCATATAATCGCGACTAACAGGACTCCACCCTTGAATTCATCGAGATTTAGCGGCGTACTTGCACCAGTTATTACCCCCTTTAACGAAGATCTGCGCCCAGATTATGCGCGCTTTCTTAAACACTGCCAGTGGCTGGTGAGCCAGGGAGTCGGTC
>Ga0181597_10006738_pt1 | contig 10618 bp, 8 predicted proteins | sample 041ome_5_FD_148647 | JGI IMG/M metagenome (GOLD analysis project Ga0181597, IMG submission 148647) | Coastal salt marsh microbial communities from the Groves Creek Marsh, Skidaway Island, Georgia - 041403US metaG (spades assembly) | ecosystem: Environmental > Aquatic > Marine > Intertidal zone >...
TAGAAATTCGGCGGTACACTTATTAACTTACAGGACGAGGTGCTACTGAAGACATCGAAATGGGAAAATAAAGAGTGCTTACTTTCAAGCGGGCTGCATGATACCTCTAAACCACTGAATGTCAAACGGAATTGGTGGGGTCATGGGCTAAAAGGCAGATCCCGCCGCCGGTGTCGAGTCGGTGCTCGAGCAACGGCGACGGCATTGGGTTACTGATTTACGGCTTGCGGAACTTAAGGGTAAAGCGATCTGTCGCACCGCGCACACCAGGCGTGCCGACTTCTTGGCTCAAATCTTCTTCGGGATGAAAATGCATGTCGCTATAGTCGACGAATTCGAAGCCTGTATCGAGGAGCTCTTTGATGACTAGCACTGGGTCCAAACGACGTCCGACAGGACGCGAGGTAGGCTGCATGTGGCGACGCGTGTGATCGACAACGCCGTAGATGCCGCCAGATTTAAGGGAGTCGAAGACAGCCTTATTGAGGTTGGCGCGACCCTCGGCAGAGGGATTATGTAGGTTCCAGAACGTGAGAACCATGTCGAAGCCGTCCTCGCTGAAATCAAACTCAGGAAGATTGCCAAGGGAGATGTCATCGTTGATCGCGCTGGCACAGCCCAAACCCGGCAGGCTCATGACCCCGCTTCGATAATCGGCACTGACGCCAACCGACACGACAAGCTCGCCGCCATTTGCGCACAGCGTCGGACCGACAAACTTCGACCAGTAGCCCGTCGCCGGCGATATTTCCAAGACTTTCATGTCGTCTTCGAGGCCGAAAAATTCTAATACCTCGCCGGGCTTACGATTGGCGTCGCGTGCGACTTCCGCTTCGCTTCGAATATCACCTTGCAGCGCCATTTCAATTTTTGCGCGTGTCGTTGCGGGATCTGCGGCGAGGCTTGCGCCAGTCGTCGCTGTTAGTGCGCAAGCGAGGGTTGCCTTGAGGGCTAGGGATGAGGTTTTCATAGGCTCTCCTAAAATAAGTAGCGGCTAGTCTGCCGAGTGTGGGCTGATGTTTTTCGATTGTCCTGGGTGAGCGTTTAATTCCACCTCACCCTATGGCTAAGCATACCTTAAAACTGCTGTTTCAAAGCCTCTATCGTGGCGATTTATCGGCCTACGCTTCTTTGCTGCGTCGCGCGGAACCTGTCTTGGCGGTCTATCCCTGGTTGTTACTGAATCCATAGGGAGGGCAGGCGTTCGATCAACCAATAAGTCGCTACGCCGCCGAGTAGGTAAGACAATGTGCTAATCGATGTCATCGCCGCACCACTCGGGCTAGTCATCACCCCGATTGTAGAGAGTCGACCGGCGCTTGCATAAAGGGAACGCGCGAGGGTCAAGCTCACCAAGATAATAGTCAGCTGACCTGCTTCGACGCCCAGATTAAAAAAGAGGAGTGCGGCAGGGACATCGCCCGGATTTAGGCCTAGATTGCCGAGTGCGCTAGCAAAGCCGAAGCCATGAATGAGCCCAAATATAAAGGCGACAACCCAAGGGTAGTGGTAACTGAGCGAAAAGTGACCACGCTGAGCGAGAAGCGCCTCGCGGGCGAGAAGCACGATGGACAGTGCGATCAGGATCTCAACAGGGGCAATGGGTATGCTAACGAGGCCAAGGCTTGCGGCGGCAAGCGTTACACTATGCGCGAGTGTGAAAGCGGTGATCGTTTTTAGGTATCTTGCTGTCTTATTATTTTTGCCGTGTAAAAGGGTGCTGCCGCTGCTCGCAGGGTTTGCCCCGCCCAAAAGTAGCATGAGCCCGACGACGAAAAGCAAGTGATCAAAGCCGAACATAATATGCTCGATACCTAATTCGAAATACCGCAGCGCGAGCCTACCTAACGCCGCACTCGGTGCGCGCACTTCGGCCAGCGAGACTTCAACGAAGACGCCATCGCCGCGAAAATAACTCGAATGGCTGCTGCCGTCGCGCCAGTTTGCTACAAGCACTACGCCCGCAAGCGGCCACGGGAAAAGGAGGGTGTCGTCGCTGGAAAGCGCTGGGTTACAGCTGAAGCGGTAGCTGCTCGCGGTAGGCGTAAGTCCGCTGCAGCGTTCTGGTAGCACATTGTCGATGTTAAATAACGGAGGTACTTTGGCGTCAACGATTGACAGGCTGTATCCAAACTCGCTTTCGGCGGTGCTCTCCGCGTGTTCATCCAAGAAGAGACGTGCGACGCCGGTAACATCGATATCATGTGCGCGGCTCGCTGGCGCGATCATTAATAGAACAACAAACACGCTTGCAAGTCTTGAATAGGCCTTGGCAAACGAGGAAGCTGAAGGCGTCAATTTCATCGCACGTTGCTCGTCGGGCTCATAACGATGTTGTATTGCTCGACAAGCTTTTGGACTTGCTGGCGCTGCCGAGCTTCTTCTTCGGCAGCAATCCAGTCGAGTCGCACGCGCTCGGCCACTTCATCGAATGGCGGTGTGGTCTCGGGCGTCGATGTGACCACTCTGAGCCAATGCTTGCCGCGATTGCTTAAAAAAGGCCCTGTCCAGTTGTTCGCCGCAGGAGTGCCATGAGATGCCACCACCTGTGCTGCAAACTCTGCTGAAAATATTGAGGCTAAATCGCGCTCGCTGAGCGTCGGCAGAGGCCTACCAAGGGAGGGCTCTGCCGCAAGCGCCAACTGAGCAGTGCGCAGATCATCTCGCGACAGCACGACCTCCTCAATGTCGAACAGGGCGAGCTGTCTGTAGCGTGATAGATTATTGCTAAAAAAGTCGCTTAGCTGTGCGGTGCTGGGTTGTATGATCTCGGCACTCATCACATGCAGCATTTTTTGGGCGAGCAGCGAGCGAATGCGAGAGTCATTGTCTAGCCCGCGTGCAAATGCCTCGATTACCAGCGCCTCCTCTTCGATATAGGCGGAAGTTATCTCGAGGCGTTTGCTTTCCGACAAAGGCTCACCGCTGTTGAGTTCTTCGAGAAAAAGACGAGCCTCTATCTCAGAACTGTCGATCAGGAGGGTAGTCTTCTCTGCAGGCTTGAGCAGGGCGCTGGCCCCAAAGAGTAGGGCGGCGATAAAAGTAAATAGCACTAAGGGTTCTTGCAAGGTTTTTTGAAAGAGTCTTTCCATAGGTTCTTGCCTAGGTTCTTGCATAGGTTCTTGCCCAGGTTCTTGCAAAGGTTCTTGAAAGGGCTCTTGAATGGGCTTTTGAAAGGGCTCTTGAACAATCTTGGCTGGCATGGCGGATAATCTTCTCGTCTGCTCGCTGAAAACGGCTTAGTTACTATGTCTAGTGCTATACAAGGTAAAAACAGGTCTATATAATGCTGTTTTTGTAGAGTGTGGTAAATCCTATGTTGCGAATAGCTGAAGAAGCCCTAACATTTGATGACGTACTGCTGCTGCCTGCTCACTCCACCGTCCTCCCCAAGACAGTAAGCCTCGAGTCTAGACTCACCGCATCGATTGCCCTCAATATCCCGCTTGTCTCTTCTGCGATGGATACGGTCACCGAAGCGCGTTTGGCTATTGCGATGGCGCAAGAAGGTGGCATTGGCGTGATCCACAAAAGCATGACTGTGGAGAAGCAAGCACGCGAAGTACGGTTAGTCAAAAAATTCGAGAGTGGTGTCGTTAAAGACCCAATCACAATCGCGGCGTCGGCTACGATAGGTGAGCTCATTGCCTTAATCAAAGAGAATAACATTTCCGGCATGCCAGTACTCGATGGTAATGACCTTGTCGGAATCGTGACTAGTCGCGATGTTCGCTTTGAGGCTAACTACGCGCTGCCAGTAAGTTCGATAATGACGACGAAAGAGCGTCTGGTCACTGTGCGTGAAGATTTCGACCTCGCGGAGGTTAAAGAGCTTTTGCACCGTCATCGTATCGAGAAGCTCTTGGTTGTGAATGAAGCTTTCGAACTGCGTGGTCTCATTACGCTCAAAGACATTCGCAAATCCGAAGACTATCCCAATGCCTGTAAAGACGAATACGGGCGCTTGCGCGTCGCTGCAGCCGTAGGCACAGGTCCTGACACTGCCGATCGTGTCGATGCGATCGTAGAGGCAGGGGTCGATGTTGTAGTGGTCGACACCGCGCATGGACACTCGCAGGGCGTTATCGATCAGGTGCGAGCCATTAAGACTAAGTACCCGAATCTGTCGGTAATTGGTGGCAATATCGCGACCGCTCAGGCGGCTCTCGACCTCGCCGCTGCCGGCGCCGATGCAGTGAAAGTAGGTATAGGCCCCGGTTCGATCTGCACAACAAGAATCGTGACCGGCGTAGGCGTGCCGCAGATGACTGCGGTGGCAAACGTGGTCGATGCGTTAAAAGATACTGATGTCTGCGTGATCTCGGATGGCGGCATTCGTTTCTCTGGCGATCTTGCGAAAGTCATCGCCGCTGGCGCTAATGTAGTCATGGTCGGCAGTCTGCTCGCGGGCTCTGAAGAGGCGCCTGGCGAAGTAGAGCTCTATCAGGGGCGCAGCTACAAAGCCTATCGCGGCATGGGTTCGTTGGGTGCGATGTCGCATTCGCAAGGCTCAAGCGACCGCTATTTTCAAGACACCGATTCGGGCGCCGAGAAACTCGTCCCCGAGGGTATCGAAGGGCGTGTGCCTTATAAGGGACCGATGTCGGCAATCGTACATCAGCTCATGGGTGGGCTGCGCTCGAGCATGGGTTATACCGGCAGCGCAGACATCGAAACCATGCGCACCAAGACGCAGTTCGTGAAAATCACGGCGTCGGGCATGAGTGAATCACATGTGCACGATGTGTCCATCACCAAAGAGGCACCTAACTACAGGATGTCGTAAGGAGTGGCAGCGGTGGGGCAGGGTTTGCCTCACCGCTGCGCTTCTCGATCAGCTCGCTGGCTTTCCCCTCTAACACGCGCTTTCAACAGCACACACCTAAAACGAGATGGCTTTCGCTATGACCTCTGCCAATATCCACAGCCAAAAAATCCTTATCCTCGACTTCGGCTCTCAGTACACGCAGCTCATCGCGCGTCGCGTGCGCGAGCTTGGCGTGTACTGCGAGATTTGGGACTACGCCGTCGACAAGGTGTTGTTTGATGAGTTTGCCCCCAAGGGCATCATTTTCTCTGGCAGTCCTGAGTCGGCTAATACGCCGGACTCACCGCGGCCGCCCGAGTTTCTTTACGAATCTGGGCTGCCTATATTAGGTATCTGTTACGGCATGCAGATCATGGCAGAGATGTTTGGCGGCAAGGTTGAGGGTTCTGCTAAATCCGAGTTCGGCTATGCCAAAGTTGACGCCTGCGCGCCGTCGCGATTATTCGATGGCATTCAAGACGGCGTCGATGCTAATGGCATCCCTCAGCTAGACGTATGGATGAGTCACGGCGATAAGGTCACTCAGGTGCCGCCGGGCTTCGAGATTATCGCGAAAACCGAGAGCGCGCCTATCGCTGCGATGGCTAATGCCGAGCGCAATTATTTCGGCATTCAGTTTCATCCAGAGGTCACTCATACGCTGCAAGGCCTGCCACTTCTCGAGCGCTATGTTCGGGATATCTGCGGCTGTGAAGCGCTATGGACCTCGGCAAACATCATCGAAGACGCTATCCAGACTGTTCGTGCTCAAGTTGGCACCGACACTGTGCTGCTCGGTCTTTCCGGAGGCGTCGATTCCTCTGTGGTTGCTGCGCTGCTTCACAAAGCGATTGGTGAGCAGCTCGTGTGTGTTTTTGTAGACAACGGCCTGCTGCGCCTCAATGAGGGCGATCAGGTGATGGCCACTTTCGCTAAGAACATGGGTGTTAAGGTCATTCGCGCCGACGCCGAAGACCTGTTCCTCGGTAAACTCGCCGGTGTCGATGACCCCGAAGCGAAGCGCAAAGTGATTGGCAATACCTTCATTGAAGTGTTCGACGCCGAGGCTAGCAAGCTCGACAACGTGAAGTGGCTCGCGCAGGGCACTATTTATCCCGACGTAATTGAGTCGGCAGGCTCGAAGACCGGCAAGGCTCATGTCATCAAATCTCATCACAATGTAGGCGGCCTGCCCGAAGACATGAAGATGGGGCTCGTTGAGCCGCTGCGTGAACTGTTTAAGGATGAGGTACGCAAAATCGGCGTAGAGCTGGGCCTACCTTATGACATGGTTTATCGCCATCCATTCCCAGGTCCTGGTCTCGGCGTTCGCGTGCTTGGTGAAGTAAAGAAAGAGTACTGCGACATCCTTCGCCGTGCTGATGCCATTTTTATGGAAGAACTTCATCGCTCGGATTGGTATAACAAAGTCAGCCAAGCATTCGCTGTGTTTTTACCCGTTCGTTCAGTTGGTGTTGTCGGTGACGCGCGCCGCTACTCGTGGGTAATTACCCTGCGCGCAGTAGAGACCATCGATTTTATGACCGCCCGTTGGGCGCATCTACCGCCTGAGCTGCTCGAGACGATTTCCGGAAGGATTATCAACGAGGTCGCTGATGTGTCGCGCGTGGCTTACGATATTTCTTCTAAGCCGCCGGCTACTATTGAGTGGGAGTAATAACAAGCCCTAAAACCCCCATTCCTTCCCTGTTTCCCTTGTTGTAAAGACGCATTTCTTCGTTTTTGTTGTAAACATTGTTGTAAAGTTCTGCTACTTTTGAAGAAGATTACTTTTCCAAGCTAGGAAGTGTCTAGTAAAAGCTGGGAAGTCCAGATCAGGCTTATCAAGAGCGTCTAGTCGGTTTAGGATCATCCGAAATAACCTTCGCTGCAGTCTTGCAGCAGACCCCTCAAGGAATTCTCTCATGCGCAAAATCAGCCTGTCGGTATTTGCTTTCGGTGCACTCTTCGCGGTCGGCGGGCTTTGTGCTCAGGATGACACTCTCAGCAATCCCCTCGACCTCGCCGGCGCAGACAATATCTTATTTCTGCCTCAGGCGGTCCGGCAAGAAGCCTTCGCCAGTGTGAGGCTGCTGTCCCCGACCCGCACGATCTCGGCAAGCGCAGAGCCGCTGGCGTTTAACTCGCGATCCGCGGACTGGAGCAAGCTCGAATACGAGGTAGAAGGCGAATCGTTCTCGCTAGAAGACTATCTTGCCCGCAAAGCGTCCCGTGGCCTGATGGTCACCCAGGGCAGCGACGTGCTGCTGGAGCGTTACGCCGAGGGCAACACGGCGGAGACGCGGTGGATCACGTTCTCGGTGACCAAGTCGCTGACCTCGCTGTTGATTGGCGCGGCGATTCAGGATGGCTACATAGAGAGCGTCGAGGAATCGGTGGCGGACTACTTGCCGCGCTTAAAGGGCACGTCCTATGCCGAGGTGAAGATCAGAGACGTTCTCAACATGGCGTCGGGCGTGGCGTGGGACGAAGACTACGCGAGCCAGACCTCCGATGTCGCGCAGGCAGGCGCCTATAACGGGCCGCAGCTCATCGACTATCTCTCGAAGTTACCTAAGGTAGCGGAGCCTGGTGAGCGCTTTAACTACAACACGGGCGAAACGAACCTCGCGGGCGAACTGCTGCGCTCGGCGATTGGCAACAATGCGTCGACCTATTTAGAGAATAAGATCTGGCGCCCCTTCGGCATGGAGCATGATGCCTATTGGCTGCTCTCGGAAGAGGGTGGGGTTGAGACGGGTGGCTGCTGCGTGAACGCGACGCTGCGCGACTACGCCCGCATCGGCCGCTTCGTGCTGGCAGACGGGATGCTGAGCGACGGCACGCGAGTAGTTCCTGAGGGCTGGATCGCCGAATCCGTCTCGCCTTCCAAAGGCAATGAGGGTTACGGCTATCTCTGGTGGCTCTACGACAGCGGCGCCTTCAGTGCCCGCGGCATCTTTCAGCAGCGCATCTTCATCGATCCGGCGCGGGACCTCGTCATCGCGGTTCACAGCAACGCCGCGAACGCGGTGTCGGACGAAGACGCGGCGCACACGGATGCGATCATCATGGCGCTTCGAGCCATGGCTCCTAAAGTCTGACCATCAAAAGGGGTCAGACCCCTTTTGATAAGGGGTGCAGGTTTTGATCTAAGCAAATCCACTCTCTTTACGATCGAGGGTGTATCGCAGTACATCTCTAAAAAAGCTGTCAGTTCAACGGTCGAAGAAATAGCTGCGCTCACTCTAGAATCCAGATCGATTTTTTTTATATCTTATGTCGACGAAATTCTAGTTAGTAACCCTGCTGCTGGTTTTGGTAAAGGTTATCCAAATGCCGAAAAACGAACTAAATTGGTAACAGAGGGATCAGCGAAAGTAGGTGAGCCTTGGATATCGTTCTATAGTGCTAAAGAAGTAGAAAACGTACTTTCTAAGAATGGATATTCGATAACAGAAAACGTAACGTTAGAAGATCTCAACTCTCGGTACTTTGCGCCTGTTGGAAGGGGCTTGCCTGAAGATCAATTGTTTAACCTTGAGCATTTTGTGATAGCTAAATCTGAGAGTTAATTCAGGCTTCGCGCGAATCGACTAGTGTTCAGTTGTCTCGGTATGTAGAGGGCTCCTAAAGCTGGGCACTCAACTAAATGGTAATCCACCACGCGAAAGGAGTGTTCACTATGAGGAAACGACGCAATACCATCAGGATATTCTCAGAGGTGTTTCTGGCTGAGTTAGGAGAGATTAAAAAATGAAAAAGGTATTACTCATTACATTGAGTACATTAGTCGCAGCGATTGGCGTTGCTTACATAGTTTTTAAGCCTAATCTGGGTAGGCTTGACATGGTTGCCACATTATTTACTGGCGTAGAGCAATACGAAAATTTTGCTAGCATAAAGGACATGTACCCAACGACCTTGTTGACCGCAGCGAGCACACCCTACGACTTTCCTTCAGGTGAGCCGCTGGGTCTGCCGGACAGGTTTAATTTCGAAGGCTCGGAATACAGCGTAGACGATTTTTTGGCGCTTACCGATACCAGTGCGTTGCTTGTAATTCAGGATGGCAGCGTACGCTTTGAAGAATACTTTCTTACTGGAGGCCGTGATGTTAATTGGCTTTCGATGAGTGTGGCTAAGAGTTTTACCTCGACTCTAATAGGCATAGCTTATGACGAGGGCCTCATAAGTAGTTTAGATGACCCAATCACAGACTATGTGCCCGAACTGGCAGGCTCCGCCTACGACGGCGTCGCGATCGTAGACATCCTTGAAATGTCATCCGGTGCCGCGTGGAACGAAGACTACGCAGACCCCGATTCGGATGTGATGCGTATGGGTAAGATTATGGGGATTGGCGGTTCTTTGGATACGTTCACTGCAAGCATCAAGCCGCAGAGAGCGCCCGGCACATATAATAAGTACAACTCCGCCGATACCCAGGCACTAGGTATGCTGGTGTCGCGGGCGACAGGGCGCAGTCTGACTGAATACATGCAAGAAAAACTCTGGGCACCTTTGGGGGCAGAGTCCGATGCCTATTGGATGATAGATGACTTCGATGTTGAAATGGCATTTGCTGGCCTTAATGCGACAGCAAGGGATTACGCAAAAATTGGCGAGTTGTTTAGGAATAAGGGCAGCTGGTTCGGTAAGCAAATCGTGAGCGAGGACTGGGTGACTAATGCAACACACAGTAGCAAGGCACACCTTCTGCCGGGCGAGAACCCAGCCTCTGATTATCCCATGGGTTACGGCTATCAATGGTGGTTAATGGATGGTGATGAAGGGGAATACTCTGCTATCGGTGTTTACAATCAGTTTATCTATGTTAATCCTACCAAGGATCTCGTTATCGTAAAGCTCTCTGCGTTTAGCGACTATGCGACGGTTGAGACTGAGGAAGGCTATCGTGAGTTTCAAACGATTGAACTGTTCAGGGCGATTGGTAACGGCCTTTAATAAGACTGCGTGCATCACAAGGGAATCATGTCGAATGCGAGCACGACGCGTTGCTCTTTTGCATTAAATGGACGCGTGTAGTGGAGCAAGGAGGAGGGGAATAGGCAAAGGCTGCCTGTAATGACATCAATGCTCCGACGATTCTCACTAACAGCAGCTTCGTTTTCAACGTCTTCTGAAGAGACGACTAAATTGCCACTGTCGGGTTGCGACTTCGGCGGAACGGTAATGTAGATGCTTCCCGTTAGCCAGCCGCTGTCATGCATATGTGCAGCGAGTTTTCCGCCTTCAACCATGCTGACTATCCAGCCGGATAATGTGTATTTCTCAGGCCAGTTTCTAATGAGCCCTTCATTACTGCCTTCGAAGTGCTTTCGATAGTTTTTGATTTCCGTACGAATTATCATTTCAATTTCACGGCCAAGCTCACCGCATTGAGAGAAAACATTGCCAGCGGTTTGTATGCCGTTCGTTAGGAGAGTCTGCGCTCGGTGTTCGGCCGCAGAGTCAGTTAAAAGCGTGGTGGCTATTCTGTCAAAAGTAGCAGGGAAATCCACTATGTGTAGAAGGCTTTTATGATGCACGAAGTTGAGAGGTTTCTGGCAATAGGGATTGCGCAATTCAATGCCGTCTCTGTTGTGCGCGCGCGAAACATAGGAGCCAATCACCGCATTTTTTTCGCCGTTATCTATAAGCTTTTTAAGCTGAGTGAGAACGGCAGTTTCCGACCCCTCCTCGTATAGGCACTTCAATAAATACTGCTGACTTTCGCTGTTCTCATTGAGTGAAAAAATTTCGGCGGCTTCTCTAAACTGTTTGTTTTCATAGAGAAGTTTGGCGAGG
>Ga0181597_10006742_pt1 | contig 10611 bp, 6 predicted proteins | sample 041ome_5_FD_148647 | JGI IMG/M metagenome (GOLD analysis project Ga0181597, IMG submission 148647) | Coastal salt marsh microbial communities from the Groves Creek Marsh, Skidaway Island, Georgia - 041403US metaG (spades assembly) | ecosystem: Environmental > Aquatic > Marine > Intertidal zone >...
CTTTATAATATTCATAATCTCCAGAGACAAAACAAATTTTTTGACCCTCAGTTATAGCTAGTTCAAGTCCTCTTTTAACAAGCTCCTTTCCAAAACCTTTTCCTTGATAAAAAGTTCTTACTGCCAGGGGTCCTAATAGAATACATTGTATGTTGTTAACTAAAACAGGATAAAAGTTTATAGTTCCAATTACATAAGAGGGATTATTTTCTATGTAGGAAACTAATGACAAATTCTTAATGGGTGATGTTTTTCGATATAAGTAAACAGTTCTTTCAAGTCTATTTTTTCCAAAAGCATTGTTTAAAATTATTGTAATCTGATCATTGTCAGTTTCTAACTGTTCTCTGGTCCTAATATTCACAGCCATGATAGTCTCATTAAAAAAATAAATATAATTGCATATACATCTATTATCTAATAAGGCAAATATTTTATCTAGGAAGTTCAGATTTTCCCATTAAATATTCATCTATAGACCTGGCGCATTGTCTACCTTCTTTGATAGCCCAAACAACAAGAGACTGCCCTCTTCTAGAATCTCCAGCTGCAAAAAATTTGTCCACAGAAGTTTTATATTCGGAATCATTAGCTTTTATATTTCCATTATTTGTCAAATCAACACCTATTTTTTGAATTAAACCTTCATGAATTGGATGGACAAATCCCATGGCTAATAACACTAAATCTACCTGAAATGAAAAATTAGATCCTTTTATCTCGGACATTTGCATTTTTCCATTTTCATCTTTCAACCATTCTACTTTAACACAATTAACTTTTGAAATATTTCCATTATCACCTTCAAAAGATTTTGTTAAAACTGACCAATTTCTTTCACAACCCTCTTCATGAGAAGTAGATGTTCTTAATTTCATTGGCCAATTTGGCCAAGTTAAAGCTTTATCTTCTCTAACTGGGGGTTGATCAAGCAATTCTAATTGAATAACAGATTTAGCACCCTGACGATTAGAAGTTCCTACACAATCTGAACCTGTATCTCCTCCACCTATAACTAGTACGTTTTTATTTTTGGCTAAAATTTCAATTGATGGTTCAACATTTTTTCCTGAGACTCTATCATTTTGTTGAGAGAGGAATTCCATTGCAAAATGTATACCTTTAAGGTCTCTTCCATCAACTGGAAGATCCCTTGGTTTTTCTGACCCTCCACAAAAAGCAATTGCATCAAAATTTCTGTTTAAATCTTCAAAAGTAACATTAACTCCGACATGACTATTTACCCTGAACTCAACTCCTTCTTTCTCCATCTGAGCCATTCGCCTATCTATAAGATTTTTTTCCATCTTAAAATCAGGGATACCTATCCGAAGAAGGCCTCCTATTCTTTCATTTTTTTCAAACACAACAACAGAATGTCCAACTCTAGCTAGTTGCTGTGCACATGACAAACCGGAAGGGCCTGAACCTATAACTGCAATTTTTTTATTTGTTTTTTCGTCTGATATTTGAGGTTTAATCCAACCTTCTTCCCACCCTTTATCAACTATAGAACATTCAATTGTTTTTATAGCCACAGGGTTGTCAGTAATGTTTAAAGTGCATGAAGCTTCGCAGGGGGCAGGACAAATTCTACCAGTAAATTCTGGAAAATTATTAGTCGAGTGCAAAATGTCTAAAGCGTCTTTCCATCTATTATTGTAAACTAAATCATTCCAGTCTGGAATAAGATTGTTGACCGGACAACCTTGGTGACAATATGGAATGCCGCAGTCCATGCATCTAGCACCTTGTTGTGATACTTCCTTGGGATCAAGGGGAATCAGAAACTCTCTAAAGTGTTTAATTCTATCTTCAACAGCTTCGTAATCTCTTTCAATACGGTCTAATTCCATAAAACCAGTAATTTTACCCATGTTTATTCTCCAGCAATTCTACTTGGTATAATTTCATCATTTAATTTTTTCTTTTTTTCGTTAAGAGCTCTTCTAAATTCGAGAGGTGTTATCTTAATAAATAAAGGGAGATATGTATCCCAGTTATCTAAAACTAATTTTGCCTTCTGACTTTTGGTGTTTTTAAGATGTTTATTTATAATTAGCTTAAGTCGTGAAACATCAAAATCTAACAAGTCACTATTAATTTCTTTTTCAGTATGTTTAGTTTTAGCTTCTATTTTAGTAAGTTTTTCTAAATCTACCATTGCTTTATTACAGTGCGATTCAAAAACATTTTCTTCATCTAGTATATAAGCTATCCCACCTGACATGCCAGCTGCAAAATTTCTACCAGTTTTTCCTAGAACAACAACCACCCCTCCTGTCATGTATTCACATCCATGATCACCGCAGCCTTCTACAACAGCAGTTGCGCCTGAATTTCTAACAGCAAAACGCTCTCCAACAACACCGCTTAAATAACATTCACCCGAAATTGCGCCATATAAGAGGGTATTACCTGCAATTATATTTTCTTCTGGCTTAATTAGACTTTGACTATGGGGATAGACAGATATTTTGCCCCCAGAAAGCCCTTTACCAACATAATCATTTGCGTCTCCTTCTAAATTGAAAGAAACACCTCTAGATAACCAAGCACCAAAACTTTGTCCTGCATTACCTTCAAAATTAACATTTATAGTATTATTTGGTAATCCATTATGGCCATATTTTTTTGCTATTACTCCAGATAGCATAGCCCCTACAGTTCTATTGGTATTAATAATCTTTGACTTAATAGTTACCTTTTTTTGTTCATATATTGCTAAGTGAGATTTTTTTATAAGAACATTATCTAAAGCTTTTTCTAATCCATGATTTTGAGTTTTCGAATTAAAAAAATCCTGATTTTGATCTGTTTCTAATTGAACAATAAGCTTATTCAAATCAAGTCCATGTGCTTTCCAATGACTTTTTGCACCTTGAAAATCAAGAAACTCTCTTCTTCCTATTAAATCATTGAAATTTCTAACACCTAACTCGGCCATAATTTCCCTAACTTCATTCGCTATAAAAACAAAGAAGTTAACAACATGGTCAGGTTGACCTGTAAAATTTTTTCTCAATTCAGGATCCTGAGTTGCAACACCAACTGGGCATGTATTCAAATGACATTTCCTCATCATTATACATCCTTCTGAAATAAGAGCTGCAGTAGCAAAACCAAACTCATCTGCTCCAAGTATTGCGCCAATAACAACATCTCTACCTGTTCTTAGACCTCCATCTACTTGAACAGCAATTCTATCTCTAAGCCCGTTCATTACAAGAGTTTGATGGGTTTCAGCCAGTCCAGTTTCCCAAGGTCCACCAGCGTTTAGCAAAGATGTGATTGGACTTGCACCCGTACCACCATCATTACCCGAAATTGTAACATGATCGGCGTAAGCTTTACTTACACCAGCTGCTACAGTACCAACTCCTACCTCAGACACTAATTTGACAGAAACTCTTGCCTCTGGATTAACATTTTTTAAATCATGAATTAATTGTGCTAAATCTTCAATCGAATATATATCATGATGTGGTGGAGGCGAGATCAAACCTACACCTGGAGTTGAATGCCTGATCTTAGCTATGAAATCATCAACCTTACCACCTGGTAATTGACCTCCTTCTCCTGGTTTTGCACCTTGTGCCATTTTAATTTGTATATCAGTGGCGTTGGAGAGATATTCTGTTGTAACCCCAAATCTACCAGAAGCAACTTGCTTAATTCTAGAGTTCATGGAGTCTCCATTTGGCATAGGAGAAAACCGAGATGGCTCTTCACCACCTTCGCCAGTGTTAGACCTTCCACCGAGCCTGTTCATAGCTATAGCCAGTGTAGTGTGAGCTTCGGTAGAAATAGAACCTAAAGACATCGCTCCAGTTGCAAATCTTTTAACTATTTCAGATACTGGTTCAACTTCATCAATATCAATTGATGGACTTTTAGAAGAAAATTTAAAAAGACCTCTTAAATTTTTTAATTTGATTGAATGATCATTTATTTTTTTAGAATATTTTTTAAAAGTACTGTAATTAGCGCTCCTTACTGCATGCTGAAGTGTACCAATTGTCTCTGGAGTCCATACATGTTCTTCACCCCTTATTCTAAAGCTCAAGTCACCTCCAACGTCAAGATCGTTTTGAAGTAATGGGGAGTTCCCAAAGGCTAACTCATGTCTGTTTTCTGTTTCTTTTTGAATTTGGTCAATGCCTATACCTTCAACCTTAGAGGATGTCCCACAAAAATGTTTGTCAACAAGTTCAGAAGACAATCCAACTGCATCAAAGATTTGGGCTCCAGAATATGATTGATAAGTTGATATGCCCATTTTAGACATCACTTTGAGCATACCTTTTGTAACTGCTTTAATATATTTTTTGTAAGCTTCTACCTCACTTAACTCATTGTCACTATTTTGGATAATATTTGATAAAGTATAAAAAGATAAGTAAGGATTAATAGCTTCTGCACCATAACCCGCAAGAAGACAAAGATCATGAACTCTTCTTGCCTCACCTGTTTCAACCACTAACCCAACTTTAGTTCTAAGACCTTTTTTTATTAAAAAATGATGGAGAGAACTTGTAGCCAATAATGCTGGAATAGCAATATTATATTTATCGAGTTTTCGATCAGATATTATTATGATGTTACATTTATTATTTTTTATAAGCTCTTCGGCTTCATTACAAATTTCTTCAAGAAATGATTCAATTTTAACTTTTGGATTTTCTACTTTATTATAACAGATATTTAAAGTATGCGATTTCAAGTTACCTGATGTAAACTTCTCGATAGATCTAATTTTCTCAATATCAATGTTGGTTAAAATAGGATGCTCTAATTCTAACAATTTTTGTTTGCTTCCAGATTTCGGATCAAGTAAATTTGGTCTAGGTCCTACAAAAGTCATTAAAGACATCACTAATTCTTCACGAATAGGATCGATAGGCGGATTAGTAACTTGAGCAAAAGTTTGAAAAAAATAGTCATAAAGTAATCTATTTTTATCTGAAAGAGCGGCTAGAGGAATATCTCTTCCCATAGAACCTATCGGATCTTGTCCGTCAATAATCATTGGTTCTAAGAAAAATTTTAAATCTTCTTTATTGTAACCATGAGCTTGTTGAAGATCTAACAGTAATTTACTCTCAGGAATCTGATTATTAGTTTCCAAAGAAAAAGATTTAATTGAAATCTTAGAATCTTCTATCCAATCCTGGTAGCAATTAGCATTAACTAAACTATTTTTTAATTCTTCATCAGAAATTATTCTATTTTCTTCCAAATCAACCAAAAGCATTTTACCAGGTTGAAGTCTCCATTTCTTTAATATTTTATTTTCAGGGATATTCTGCAGTACTCCTACTTCCGAGGACATAATGACTAAATCATCATCGGTTACAATATATCTAGCAGGTCTGAGACCATTCCTGTCCAAAGTAGCTGCTATTTGTTTTCCATCTGTGAAAGCCATTGCTGCTGGTCCATCCCAAGGCTCCATAAGTGCTGAATAATATTCATAAAAAGATCTTCTTTTAGGATCCATTAATTCGTTATCTTTCCATGCCTCGGGTATCATTAACATCATTGCATGAGGGAGCGAATAACCTGCCATTACAAGTAATTCGAGGGCATTATCGAAAGTAGCTGAATCTGATGGGGATTTCTCAATTATAGGCCATAATTTATCAAGATCATCTTTTAATAGATCTGATTTCATACTGTATCTTCTGGCATTCATCCAATTAGAATTACCTTTTACAGTATTAATTTCTCCATTGTGACATAAATATCTGAAAGGCTGTGCTAGTCTCCATGAAGGAAAGGTATTTGTAGAAAACCGTTGATGAAATAATGCAATTGCAGTTTTAAATTTAGGGTTTTGGAAATCTAGATAAAATTTTGATAAGTTTGGTGCTAAAACCATTCCTTTGAAAATAATTGTTCTTGTGGATAGTGAAACAATATAAAAATCATCCCAATCGTCATCCTGAGGTAAAAGATGAAGGCTTTGCTTTCTTATCACATAAAGCTTCCTTAGAAACTCATTCTCAGAAGAAATATTATTTCCCATTTGAACAAAAAATTGTTTAATAGTAGGGGCATTATCTTTTACTGTTTCACCTAAAACACTAGGGTCAACAGGTACATCTCTCCACGTAATTAATTCTTGTTTTTCATTTTTAATTGCAGTTTCAATAGAATTTATAGCTAATTTAGCCCTTCTTTGATCGGATGGTAAAAAAACCATCCCTACACCATATTGTCCTAGTTGAGGTAAAGTAAAATTAGAATTTGAGAGTTCATTTCTAAAAAATTCGTCTGGAATTTGTATAAGAATTCCTGCTCCATCTCCTGCAAGCGGATCTGAACCAACAGCACCTCTGTGATCTAAATTATGAACGATTTCAAGAGCCTGATGAACTATCTCGTGTTTTGGTTGATTTTGAATGTTTGCGATAAAACCAAAGCCGCAATTCTCATGCTCATTTTGAGGATCATAAAGTCCATACTCTTTTGGAAAACCACTTTTGCTAATTTGATAACCAGACATATATTAACCCTTAAAAAACTATTAGCACTTTCGATTATTTAGTATGACAACTTCGTCACAATCAAGAAAGGGATTGGACAGTAATAAATTTAGTTCCTTTTGTAAAACACTTCATTATATGTCAGATATGCAAAATTTGCATTCCAAAAATGATTAACTGATTAACTAATTGCTTCAGCTTCCTTTATCATAAAGTCCTTGAAAGCCTTTATTCTTGGATCATTTCTTAATTCATAATTAAAACATAAAGATATTGACATTTTAGGCCCCTCTAATTGAGGCAAAATTTCAGTTAGCTCAATCATCTCAAATTCCATCCAATCAGGCAATGAAGCTATTCCCATACCTACTTCCGTTGCTTTTGCTATTCCATAAATACTTGAAACCTCTAATATAGGTTTACGTGGTCTTTTATTTTCTTTACCTATTGTTAATAACCAATTTAATCTATGCCTATCAATTGGAGGTTGTGCGTCTTCTCCATAAGAAATTATTTTATGATTATCTAAATCAGCAGTTGTTTTAGGTAACCCATTTAATTTAATGTAATCTTTTGAAGCAAAAATTTTATATCTACAATCTGCTAATTTTATTTGGACATCATCTTGAGATACACTTGGTGTCATTCTAACTTCTACGTCTGAATTAAAATTAGTAACTCTAGGTTCTGAGTCTCTTAAACTGAGAGCAACAGATATATCTGGATAAATTGTTTTAAATTTAGACATTCTAGGGGCAACCCATAAAGCACCAAAGGCATTAGTAGCTGTTACATTCAGTCTACCAGAAGGTAAATCCATATCTTCAAGAATTTGATTATGAGTTTTACTTATATCAGATGCAAGAACTTGAACAGAGGATGATAATCTCATTCCAGCTTTTGTTAGAGAAATTCCATCGGAGTTTCTTAAAAATAATTTAACACCTAATTCATGCTCTAGAGCTTTCATCTGTCTACTTAACGCTGACTGACTCATCTGCAATATATAAGATGCTTCAGTAATATTACGAGTTTGGGCAACAATATTAAATAATCTTAATCTATCCCATTTCATAAAAAAACTACCTTAAAATTACAAAAAGAAAATATTTGTCAATAAACATCCTGCAAGTATCTTTTTTCTTTTTTTAGGTTTTTTATATATAAACCACTCTCTTCACTATCACAATTATGGCATTCTTGGATTATTTTGTGTAACATTGATTCTACATCCTTCGCCATATTTAATGCATCACCACATACATATAGATATGCTCCTTCATCTATCCACTTGAAAAACTCGAGCTTTGATTCGTACATTTTATCCTGTACATATATCTTTTTTACCTGATCCTGCGAAAAGGCAAGGTCGAGTTTATCAAGAACTTTATTTTTTTGTAAATCAACCAATTCATTTTCATATATGAAATCATCTTTCTTTGTTTGTGCTCCGAAAAACAACCAATTTTTACCTGAGCTTTTCAGCAGTTTTCTTTCATGCAAAAAGGAAATAAAAGGAGCAATCCCTGTACCAGGACCTATCATTATTATTGATTTACTTGTATCCTTAGGAAGTTTGAAAGTTCTATTAGGTATCAAAAAAACTTTAATTTTGGATCCTTTAGTTAATTCATCAGCTAAGAAAGTTGTACAAACACCACCATACTTTTTTGATGTTTTTTTCCATCTTTGAGTTGATACTGTTAAATGGATTTTATTTGGATACTCTAATATGCTTGATGAGATTGAATATGCTCTATGCTGGAGTGGTTTCAAAAGCGTCAGAAAAATTTTTAAATCAATTTTCAAATTATTATCTAAATTTAAAAAATCTAAAACATCCATTCCATATTTAAATTTAAATAGTAATGTTCTGTCATCATTTTTTAGACATTCTTCTAGCTCTTTATGATTAATATTTTGGCTAATATAAGAAATGAGTCTATTTGTAGGGGTTAAGATTTCAAATTGAGACTTAAGCAAATCGTAAACTGTATTTTGATAACCTTCTATAGTTGTAGAAGGATTGATACCTAACCTATCAATTATACCTATAACTAAATTATGATTATTAAGGGGAATGACTCCAAGACTATCACCAGGCTCATACCTAATACCACTTCTCCCTAGAGAAATCTTATAGTGCATAATTTCTTTATTAGAATTTTTTCCAGACAAACGTTTCGCTGATAACAACTCTGCTAAATATGGATTTTGTTTATTCCAAACCATTTTAATAAAACCGAATGATAATTCTATATTTTAGAAATTTTGCTTATTTATAATATTAGCTTTAAATTATTTATAAGTTAAATAATATGTGAATTCAATTTTTGAGCGCTAAATGTCATTAGAAATAATTATATTATTATCAGTTGTACAAGGTTTTACAGAATTTCTGCCAATTTCTTCTAGTGCACATCTAGTGTTACTATCTGAAATATTTGGTGATTTTATTTCTAGCAGAAACTTTGATGTTTCTCTTCATTTTGGATCTTTGTTAGCTGTCATCATATATTTAAGAAAAGATATTTTGAAAATTTGTAATGATTTAATTTTTTTTAAAAAAGAAAAAAGTGGTTTTAAAATTTTTAAAAATTTAATTATTAGTACTTTGCCAATAGTTTGTATTGGTCTTTTAGTTCATTTATTTGATTTTGACATAATACGTGGTTTAGAAGTCATAGGTTGGTCAACTTTAATTTTTGGAATTATCTTGGGTATAGCAGATAAAAATCTAAAAATTATGAAGATCATGAATAACCTTAACTTGAAAGATGCGTTCATTCTTGGTCTCGCTCAGACACTTGCTTTAATTCCAGGAACAAGTAGGTCTGGAATTGTTATAACCGCAGGTTTATTTATGGGTTATAGTCGATATGAATCTTCAAAATATTCTTTACTTTTATCTATTCCTGTTATTTTAGCGGCAACGACTTTAGAATGTTTATCTTTTTATAAAGAAACAGGGTTTTTCTTTAATTATGAAATGTTTCTAGGAATTGTAATTAGCTTTATTACTGCATTTCTAACAATAAAATTATTTATGAAATGGATAAATAATGCATCTTTAAAAATATTTGTAATATACAGAATAATTCTAGGAATTATTATCTTGGTATTTGTCTACAATTAAAACTATTTGTTTTTATAGATTCTTATTAATTCACTTTTTAAATCTCTGGGCTCAATTCCCAAATCCTCTAACCCAGGTAAACCATTAACTAATATATTATCGTTTGCCAGCAATTTCATCTGATCAACTGTAAAAGGTGGTTTTGGTAAAATTTGGAGAAAAAAAGCAGGAATTTTCATGAGTTGAGGACTTAATGGAAGCAACACTCTTTTGATATCTTTAACTTCTAATAACATCTTTAAAAGCTCTTCAAAGGTATAAACTAATTTTCCACCAAGTTCATAAAAAGTATTTGTTTTTATTTTTTCTTTTAGCAAGTTTGTAATAGCCATTGCTACATCATCTACATACACAGGTTGAAACTTTGTTGATCCAGAAATAAGAGGTAAAACAGGACTTACAGAAGCCATTTGAGCAAATTGACCAAAAAAATTATCACCCTCACCAAATAATAATGAGGGCCTAACTATTTGACCTTTTGGAAAATTTTCTAATAATCTTTTTTCTCCTGAAGCCTTACTAGATGAATATAAACTTGCCGATAACTCGGAAACACCCAATGCTGAAACATGGATCAATTTTGGAACATCATATTTTGAAGCCATTTCACCCAAAAAAGCTGGTAAATCAGAATGAATCTTATAAAAATCTCCCTTTCTATTTTCATATAAAATTCCACAAAAATTTATAATAGCTTCAGTATTTGAAAAATTATCTTGTATAGCTTTGGTATTATTTAGACTCCAATTAATTACATCTAACTTTTCGCTTAAGTTAAATTTAAAGAATTTTTCATGCAAATCCTTCTTTCTAGTGAACAAGACAATTTTAAAATCTAAATTGACAAGTTTTTTAATGATTGCTTTACCAAGAAAACCACTTCCACCAAAAATCAAAATTTTTTTATTTTTCTTTGCTTTCAAAACACTTACCTTTAACTACCTTTTGATATATGTTAATCATAGATTAATGATAATATAACTAAAA
>Ga0181597_10006772_pt1 | contig 10577 bp, 9 predicted proteins | sample 041ome_5_FD_148647 | JGI IMG/M metagenome (GOLD analysis project Ga0181597, IMG submission 148647) | Coastal salt marsh microbial communities from the Groves Creek Marsh, Skidaway Island, Georgia - 041403US metaG (spades assembly) | ecosystem: Environmental > Aquatic > Marine > Intertidal zone >...
TTAAGATGCCTTATTAATGATTGAACTTATGAAAGATATTCTACTCTAAGAAATATTAAAAAAATTATAAAATATAAAAAATTTGTAAATGTTTACACTGTAAACATTAATATTGAGTTAAAATAACAACATGAACAAAATTTCAAAATCATTTTTCATATTAATTTTTTCAACATCGAGCCTTTTAGCAGAAAACTTATTAGATATTTATAATGAAGCATTAAAAAATGATCCAACCTTTAAGGCTGCAGAATATTCATATCTTGCAGACAAAGAACTAGTTGTGCAAGGTAGAGCTGCTTTATTACCTAGCCTAACTTTAAGTGGTTCAACCAATTGGAATGAGTATTATCAAGATAAGCAGCTTCAACAAGAATATAACTCATTTTCGAGTTCAGCAAGATTAACACAACCACTATTCAGACTTGATTCTTGGTTCCAGTTTAAACAATCCAAATCATTAACAAATGCTGCTGAAGCTGAGTTTGCATACGAACAACAAAATCTTCTAGTTCGAACTGCAGAACTTTATTTTGGAGTATTAAGAGCTATGGATAATCTGAATGCAGCCATGTCAGAAGAAAAAGCAATAAAAAAACAGCTTGATCAAGCGCAACAAAGATACGAGGTTGGTCTTTCTGCAATAACTGGTGTTCAAGAAGCTCAACTAGCATATGATTTAAGCAAAGCATCTAGAATTAATGCTGAAGGAAGTTTATTTTCTGCAAGAGAGGCATTAAACGCATTAATAGGTAGAGAAATCTTTAGTCTTGACGAATTGGGTAAAGGTTTATTAATTGAAAGTCCCACACCAAGCTCAAAAGAAGAATGGGTAGACATAGCATTAAAAAATAATTATCAGCTCAAAGCTGCGTATTTAAGAAAAGATGCGGCCAAAAGTAATGCAAGAAATGCAGCTTCTAATCATTTACCAAAAATAGATATTGTTGGATCTAAATCTGAGTCTGAAACAAACCAATTTAATTATGAAGGTATAAACTTAAATGGTCAGGGCATTCCTGTTCCAGAAATAACAGGTAGAAGAAATTTTGCTATTCAGTTTAGTATGCCAATTTTTCAAAGTGGAGCCGTTAATTCAAGAAGAAAGCAGGCTTACGCACAATACGAGAGAACTAATGAGAACACTTTATTTACTCAAAGAAAAATTATACAAGATGTTCGATCTGGATACTCTAACATTGTTACCCTCGTTGCCAATGTAACTGCTCAAAAACAAGCTGTAATCTCAGCAACTAGTGCACTTGAAGCTACACAAGTTGGTTACAAGGTCGGGACAAGAAATGTTGTAGATCTTTTACAAGCAGAAAAAAATCTTTATAGTGCTGAAAAAAATCTTGCTAATGCTAAGTATGATTATATTCTTGCCAACCTTAGATTAGATTTAGCTGCAGGGACTATTACACCAGGTGACCTTGTTTCAATCAATAATCTACTAAATTAATTTAATGCCAGAATTACCAGAGGTTGAAACAACTCTCAGGGCAATAAAAAAATTTCAAGGTCAAAATCTTACCGATATCAAAGTTCATAATAGAAACTTGAGATGGACTATTGTTAAAGATCTTGAAAAAAACTCAAGAAATCAAAAATTAATTAACCTTCATAGAAGAGCCAAATACATAGTTTTTGAATTAGAAAATACTTATCTATTGCTGCACTTGGGAATGTCAGGGAGTTTGAGAATTTTAAAAAGTGAAGATAACTATTTTTTAAAACATGATCACATTGAATTCATCTTTGATCATGAAAAAATCATTTATAACGATCCAAGAAGATTTGGTTCGCTTCACATTGCAAAAGATATTAATAATCACAAATTAATATCTGGGCTTGGTCCAGAACCTCTCTCTGAACATTTTAATGGAGCATATCTTTTAGAATGCTGTAAAAGATCTAAAACTAATATTAAAACTCTCATAATGAATCAAAAAAATGTGGTTGGAATTGGGAACATATATGCGTCAGAATCTCTATATCTCTCAAAAATAAATCCGCAAAAAGCTTCAGATAAATTAAATATTGAAGAATGCAAAAGAATTGCAAGTTCATCAAAGAAAATCTTAAATGAGGCAATTAAAGTTGGAGGCACTACTCTAAAAGATTTTTACTCTGCAGATGGCAGTCCAGGATATTTTAATATTAAATTAAATGTGTACGGACGAAATGGGAAAAAATGTAAGAAATGTGAAGAAGAAATACGAAAAGTTACTATTAATCAAAGAGCTACCTTCTATTGTCCAAACTGTCAGTCTTAAGTCTGCAGCTTAGCTTTTAATGCCTGCTCAACTTTTGGATGAACAAATTTAGAAATATCACCTTTAAGATCAGAAATTTCTTTTATCAAACTTGAGGAAACATAGATTAAGCTTTCTTTAGGCGTTAAAAAAATACTTTCTATGTCAGGAGCTAATGATCTATTCATGGTTGCTAGCTGAAACTCGTATTCAAAATCGGATACTGCTCTTAATCCTCTAATAATTGCACATGCTCCATAATCTTTGGCCAAGTCAACAGTTAATTTTCTTGGAAATCCAACTACTTCAATCTTTTCATTATTTTCATATATAGATGCAGCTAGATTAATTCTATCTTCTAATGAAAACATTGGATTTTTAGATTCGCTTTTAGCAATTGCAACTATTACTTTATCAAAAAGACCGCATCCTCTTTCAATAATATCCATATGCCCATATGTAATGGGGTCGAAGGAACCTGGATAAATTGCAACTCTCACAGACGAATGATACTAAACAATAATATTTAAGCAATATGTAGCGCTTTAATACCATATTGAAAAGAAAATCAAGTAATTAAAAAAATTTATTTTTAAAGTTTGATACATACATAATTTTTAGCTATCATCTTAAGTTCATACTAACGGGGGAGTAATTTATTTACTCTAAATAATAGGAGTTTAATATGAAATATTTATTAATCTTAGGTAGTGTTATTGCGCTTCCATCTTTTGCTGCTGGTGGTGGTGATCTTGATGCAAGTGACTATACAGGTGTTTCATTCTGGTTAGTTACTGCTGCATTATTAGCCTCAACTGTTTTCTTCTTTATTGAAAGAGACAGAGTTGCTGCAAAATGGAAAACATCATTAACAGTATCTGGCCTTGTTACTGGTATTGCTTTTTGGCATTACTTGTATATGAGAGGAGTCTGGGTAGAGACTGGTGAGTCACCAACAGTATTCAGATATATTGATTGGTTGCTAACAGTACCATTACTAATATGTGAGTTTTACTTAATACTTGCAGCTGCAACTAATGTTGCTGGTTCTTTATTTAAAAAGCTATTGGTTGGTTCTCTTGTGATGCTTGTGTTTGGTTACATGGGTGAAGCAGGAATCATGGCGGCTTGGCCTGCATTCATTATTGGGTGCTTAGCTTGGTTCTATATGATTTATGAGCTATGGGCTGGTGAAGGAAAGTCTGCTTGTAATACTGCAAGTCCGGCTGTTCAATCAGCATACAACACAATGATGTATATTATTATCATTGGTTGGGCTATTTACCCTGTAGGTTACTTTACTGGTTACCTAATGGGTGACGGCGGATCTGCCTTAAACTTAAACCTTATCTATAACCTTGCTGACTTTGTTAACAAGATTCTATTTGGTTTAATTATCTGGCATGTTGCTGTTAAAGAATCTACTGCATAAGTAATAGATACTTAAATCTAAAACCCGGTTTAAAACCGGGTTTTTTTTGAAATTTGTTACCAGGGTGTAACAAAAAATGCATTTAAATAATTTATATTATTTATATTATTTATATTATTTATATTATTTAAATAAATTTATAAAAGGTTGCAAATAATGAAATACTTAATCACAACTCTAGCAATAATAGCTCTTAATGTTCATGCAAACGATCACAAAAATTTACCAAAACCATCTGAATGCAAAGGAAGCCCTGCGAATTATTATGTTGCTAAGCTTATAGAAGGCGGAAGTCTTAATGGCTGGTTGAAAGCTACAAAAATGCACGAAGCTTACTATCAAGATAGGGGCTTTGATGTAAAAGTTGTTCCCTCAATACAATATTTACCAAATGAAGAAAATGGTGGTCCTAGTGATGATGTCTTCAGAATAAGTACTCATGTTATTTATAAAAATGTTTCTGAAGTGGAAAGATGGAGCGAATGGAATAACACTGAGAGAGCTGATTCAGATGAAAAAGATTATGATGCTTTTGTTGCTGAATATGATAAAAATAATGAAGTTACAGCAAAAAGATTTTTGTGTATGCTAAAAAGCTAGAGTTATGGAACTATAGTTTCTCCATCGTAAGCTAATAAGTTACCAGAATCATTTATTGTTGCGTTTTCAATTACATTTGAAAGCAACTCCCTGCTTTGTTCTGGAGTGAATAACTTACCTTTTGCTACATTTTTCTTAAATGGCTCGCTAAGATTGCTGTCTACTGTTCCAGGTTGAAGTCCTAAGACAATTGCATTTGGGTTTGTTCTTTTTAATTCAATACTAAAATTTTTTATTATCTGATTAAGTGCTGTTTTACTTGCCCTATATGAATACCAACCACCAAGTTTATTATCAGAAATACTTCCCACTCTAGCACTTAAAAATGCTAGAACAGATTTAAAATCTTTTCTCATAAGAGGTATAAAATATTTGCCAACTAATGCAGGACCTATGGTATTAATTCCGAAAACCTTCTTCATAGTTTTATCGTCGATGTCTTTAATACTCTTCTCTGGTCCAAAATTTTCAGAATGCAAAATTCCAGTTGCAACAATAATGTGATCTAGGTAACATTCCCCAATATTGAGAGCTGCTTCTTGAATGCTATTATGATCTTCAATGTCTAATTCAAAACTTTTAATTTTTTCACTTTCATAACTTTGTTTTTCTCTTGAAAATGCATAAACAGTCTTAACTGATTGATCATTAGAATAATGTTCTATAAATGCATTTCCAATTGCTCCAGATGCACCAATGACTGCAATATTTTTATTCATCTTAGTCTCCTTATTATCTTCTACACATATTCTGATAGTTTTTTATAGAGATGTGCTGAATAATTTTATGTTCTTCTTTTTTAAAAAGGTCTTGATAAAAATTAAATATACCATTGTAGCTAATATAGCTATAGACTTTTAGAAGTTAAATATCAGAAAAATTATGGGATTTGAATTAAGCGATAAAGCAAAAGAAATAAATGAAAGACTAGAAGCATTCATGGATGAGTATATTTATCCTCGTGAGAAGGACTATGAGGAATTTACAAACAACCAAGATAACCTCTGGCAATATCCAAAGTGGTATGAAGATCTAAAAAAAGAAGCAAAAAAACAACAGCTTTGGAATTTATTTTTACCAAAAGAATATGCTCCATGGAGTCCTGGCTTAACAAATTTAGAAATTGCAGGGCTTTTTGAAACAATGTCTAAATCTGCATGGGCACAACAAATCTTTAATTGTAATGCTCCTGACAGAGGTAATATGGAAGTACTAGCAAAATACGGTACTCCTGAGCAACAAAAAGAATGGCTTGAGCCACTGCTAGCAGGTGAAATCAGATCGGCATATGCAATGACTGAGCCTGATGTTGCTTCATCAGATGCAACAAATATGGAACTAGAAATTAAACGTGATGGTGATGAATATGTTCTTAATGGAAAAAAATGGTGGACAACTGGTGTAATTTCACCCAAGTGTAAGTTTATGCTTGTTATGGGAAAATCAAATCCTGAAAACTCACGTCATACACAACACTCTACAATTATTGTGCCTACTGATGCTGAAGGCTTTTCAATCACAAGAGCCCTAAGGTCTCTCGGGGAGTATCATTCTCCAGGAGGTGAAGGTGATGTTGTATTTAAAAATGTGCGAGTTCCAGTATCCAATCTGATATTAGGTGAAGGAAGAGGATTTGAAATAGCTCAGGGCAGGCTTGGTCCTGGAAGATTTCAATACGCGATGATGTTCGTTGGCATGGCTCAAAGATCTTTAGAACTCATGTGTGAAAGAGCTCAATCCAGAGTAGCATTTGGTGAAGCGTTAATTATGAAAACCAGCGTTCAACATGAAATTGCAAGAAGTCGATGCGATATAGAACAATGTCGACTGCTTGTTCTATCTGCTGCTGAAAAGATGGATAAATACGGAATTGATGCTGCAAGAGATTATATCTCAATGTTAAAAATTGTAGCTCCAAAAATGTGCGAGGATGTGTCTAGCAGAGCAATACAGATATTTGGAGGTATGGGTGTATCTCAGGATACTCCATTAGCACATATATTTACTACAAGCAGATTTTGTCGAATTGCAGATGGTCCTGATGAAGTTCATATGTCGCAGTTAGCAAAACTTACAATTAGATCCCTGTCTAGCTAAAAATTTTAATCAATAAAAAGGGAGCATCAAGCTCCCTTTTTTTAGGTCGTATTATTTTAAAAGTTGTATTTAACGCTAAAGCTATGAGTTTCTGGAGGACCCATGGTAATACCATTAACCCCACTTAACCCACTAGCTGCCAAAGCTAGCCTTATATATTTATGATCGCTTGCATTTTTAACAGAATATGCAAACTCCCATGTATCATTTCTCCAACCAAATTTATAGTTCAAGAATTCATTATGAGCTTTTTTTGCAAGCTCTGGATATGCATCAGGTATGCCTGCCTGCCATTGCGCACTTCCTGAGGGTTGAGCAGTAAATTCATAATCATTGTCATATGAGTAGTCAATTCTTGAAAAGACATTTCCATTACCAACCGGGAAGAAATGCGAAAGACCAACCGTGTAAGCGTCACTTGGAGTGAGCCTAATTGCAGCATTAGTCAGAATATCTGGTGAACCATCATCCATAGTAAAATATGACATACTCAATGTAAGATTTGGTCTTAATTTAGCAACAACATTTATGTCAGCTCCAAGACGCTCAGCAGGAACTGTTGCATTAGCTACAACTCTTCCAAGACCGTCAGCTCTTTGAGTAATATATTGCTGACCATCAGTTTCCATATCAAATACTGTTGCGTTGATTTGAACTTTGTTGTTCATAAGCCTCGATTTAATACCAACCTCGAAGTTAGTTGTTTCCGTTTTATCAAAACCTCTTTGCATATCATCTTCACCTGAAGTTGAATTATAGCCTCCTGCTTTAAAGCCAGTAGCCGCTGAGGCATACATCATAATGTTCTCTGATAGATCTTTTTGAATACTTGCTGACCAAGTTGTAGAGTTATCATCACGTGAGAATTTATCATCTACCTTCTGCAAGAAGGAATTAAATGGCCACATATCTTCAAAGACTGCTTGTCTAGGCAATCCGGCTATTGGCATACCAAAAGCAGCCGCTACTTGAGGGCTAACTGTTCCTGGTAACATAGTCCTTGCATATAAATCAGCTTCTTTAGTCACAGAAGTATATCTAGCTCCCAGAGTATATCTTAGAGTGTCTGAGACATGAACTGTCATTCTTCCAAATACTGCGCTGGTTTTATCAAACCAAGTCATATCTTGAGCGATATAATCACCATTTAATACTAATGCAGCAACAGCACCAACTCCTTGTGCAGCAGGAGCAAGAGCAGCCAATTGAGCCTGAGCAGCTTGTTTTTGTGCAGCCGGTACATTTGGATTTGCAAGAATAGCTTGCAGTTGAGCCAACGATGCATTCAAATTTTGAGACCATGTTCCCCATACTGGAGTCATATGATTACCAATTTTTAATGCTCCTTGGCCATCAAACCCACCTTCCTCACCATATTCTGAATCCATGTGAAAAAAGCCAAGGGTGTATTCCTTATTGCCTATCATATTTGATGTAAATCTAAGTTCTTGGGTTAACGAAGATCCTGGATTTAAAAACTTTACATCTGCAAAATTTATACCTGTATGATCAGCATCCCAATCTCTTTCGGCATCGTATGAATTTTTTGCAATGACGTATGTAAGGGTTCCATTTTCTTGTTCTGAATCTATTTTGAAAGATGTCATTTTTGTGTCTAGCTGAAACCTTGGAGTCCCAGCTGTTGTGGCCATTATATAATCTTTGTAGTCAGGGCCATTTATTGTCCCTATACCTAATTGAGCTGCTATGCCAACTTGAGTAGATGTTGGAACACTATCTACAGCACAACATGTAGAATCTTTTGATGAATCAGTATGAGAGAATACAAGGCTTAAATTTTCATTTTCATGATAAATTCTTATACCCAATACCGAATCATCAACCCCATTAACAGATTTGCCATTTGTAAGGTTAGTCATGTAACCATCTGACTCATTAACATTAGCAGTCAATCTGACAGCAGTTGACTCAGAAAGGCTAAAGCTCATAGCAGAAGTTATTCGCGTTGTATTAAAATCACCATCTTCGTATTGAATAAATCCGTCTGACTCACCTGGTCTTGGCTTTTTAGTTGTTATATTAATAACACCAGCATTAGAACCCTTTCCATACAAAGTACCTTGAGGTCCTTGCAGAACTTCTATTCTTTCAATATCTACCAAGTCATTTAAACCAATGCCTGATTTGTTTAGATAAACCCCGTCAACAACCAATGCAACATCTGATTCTAAAGATGCATCACTTTGACTAGTTCCAATACCTCTTATTCTCATAGAAGCATTAAAAGGATCAACATTATAGTTGACAATTAACGATGGCAATGCTGAATCAATATCTACTGCACTCATGATGTTCATATCTTCGATTTGAGATGCTGTTAGAACATCAATTATTGTTGGTACATCTTGAAGATTGGCTTCTTTCTTTTCAGCGGTAACAATTACCTCCTCAATACCTTCAGATTCTTGAGAAATTATGCTTAATGGTATGAATAGCACACCAAAAAACATCATAGGTTTTAAAAAATTTTTCATTATTAAGTCCCCCTTTAGACTTTAATTTACATTCTAATAATAGAAAGTATTAATATAATAGTCGATTAAGATGTTCATTTACAATCAGAATATGCGTAATTTCAAACAAACAAATTTAAAATTAAATTAGGGTTTTTTTTTATCATAGCCAGAAACATAGTTTGTCTGCCGTAATAATTCATCAATATTTTCTAATATTAATTTTTTTACAGCCCTTACAATTGGATTTGATCTTGAGAGTTCATGTTGTATTAGGTAGAAGCCAATCTTAAATGCATATTCTTCTTTTTTATATGACTTTAATCTAGGATCATTTTCTCCATCAAGCTCAGTAAGAAAAGCAACACCATTACCCGAAGATACAAAAGCATGCGCATCTTGATATGAGTTTGATGAAATTATTATATTTGGATCTTTGAAAAAAGTTTTAACTACGAAGTTTGTGTCTGCTTGATCCTTTCTTTTATATGTAACCCATTGAAAGTCATCTACATTTTTAACTTTTTTTAAATACTCTTTACTGCCGTATATATGCATATTTAATTCACCAAGTAGAGTTGCTATCGAATCCTCTGGGGGGCTAGTGGTTCCAATAAATCCAATATCATACATCTCGGTTGTAAGTTCACTTGAGTCGGAATCATTCATGATATGTATATTTAAATTTGGGAAATTCTTTCTTAGTTTGGTAATAATATTAGTCATATTTTCACCACCCTCGCCCTGTTTATAGATAACTAATGTGCCATTCATTAACTCAGGATTAGGTATAAACCTTTCTTTTAATGCTGAGATTTTAAAATCAATTTTTTGAACTTCTTTATATAAGTCTTTTCCATGAGCCGTTAACGCATAACCAGAGTTTCTTCTTTCAAATAGTTTGATAGCTAATTCTTTTTCAAGTTTCTCAATTTTCCTTGAAACTGTAGAGTGATTTACACCCATTTCTTTGGCACAGCCACTCAAAGTGCCATGATTTGCGCATGAAATAAAATATTCTAAATTTCCCCAATCAAGCATTTCTCTATTCTAATTGTTTAAATATGAACATAATATACTATGGTTGATAAAATATAATCAATATATAAGCTTATTTTTGTTGTATGAAGTCTACTTTTTTTATATTAGACTTTTTATTCTAATAGGTGATGGAGAAAAAACATGGAAGTTCTAAGAACACCGGATTCATGCTTTGAGAATATCAAAGATTATCCTTTTGAACCGGTTTATACAAATATAGAAACTAAAGATGGAACTATCTTAAGAATTCATCACATTGATGAAGGCCCAAAAGATGGTCCTATTTTATTAGCTATGCATGGGCAGCCTGTATGGAGCTATCTTTATGCGAAAATGATTCCAATTCTAACCGAAGCCGGAATAAGAGTTATTGCACCAGATTTAGTAGGTTATGGAAAATCAGATAAGCCAGCTGCTAGAGAGGACTATTCTTACCAAAATCAAGTAGATTGGATGGGAGAGTGGTTAGAAGTAAATGATTTCAAAAATTTAACTTTCTTCGGACAAGATTGGGGTGGTTTAATTGGTTTGAGAATGGTGGCTGCAGATCCTGATAGATTTAATAAAGTTGCTATGGGCAATACTGGCCTTCCTTATAATCCAAATGCTCCTCAAGAAGTCATTGATGAAGTCAAAGCATTTAGAGCATCCAATAAAAAAATTACATTGTTTTCAATG
>Ga0181597_10006774_pt1 | contig 10576 bp, 8 predicted proteins | sample 041ome_5_FD_148647 | JGI IMG/M metagenome (GOLD analysis project Ga0181597, IMG submission 148647) | Coastal salt marsh microbial communities from the Groves Creek Marsh, Skidaway Island, Georgia - 041403US metaG (spades assembly) | ecosystem: Environmental > Aquatic > Marine > Intertidal zone >...
TTCCAAAAATACTTGCAAACAGCCAACCAATAAGTTTCTTTGGACAAGCGTTCGTTGAAATACAATTTTACGATAGAGAGTCACGATGTCCCAGCACCCTGAAGAACCGGACGAAGAGAGCGAAGGCGCGCAACTACTCGAACGCTGGAAAGCGGGTGACGAGGCGGCAGCGCAAGAAATCTTTGATCAATACTTAATGCGACTCACCGCATTGGCACGAACTCGATTGTCTCCCAAAATGGCAAGACGAGTTGATCCCGAGGACATCGTGCAATCCGCCTATCGCAGTTTTTTCAGAGGTGCCTCAGATGACCGCTACACTTTGGAACGAAGTGGTGATTTGTGGAGACTGTTAGCCGCGATTGTCATGAACAAACTCCATGGACAGGTCGAGTTCCACTCCGCTCAAAAACGATCATTCAAAGTCGAAGAAAGCATGATGAGTGGCGGGAAGGATGACAACTCGCGCCCCATCATTAACCCTCAAGCCTTCGTTAAAGAGCCGTCAGTCACAGAGTTGCTCGGCATGACCGAGGAACTGGAACAGGTGATGACTCAACTCCCCGATGTTCAACGACAGATTTTGGAACTCTCGCTGCAAGGTCACGATACTGCCGAAATCGCGGTCGAGATTGACCGTTCGGAACGGACCGTTCGCCGAGGACTGGAAGCCGCTCGAGAACTTCTCGTAGGGCGATTCCAACGAACTCTCAACAAAGATCAATAATTTTTTACGACAGAAAGTACGCTTCATGTCACGCTATTGTGTCTGCTGGCTTCTCCTGATCATTCATTGTTCGACCGCCTCAGCAAAGCAACCGAATATTCTATTCGCGATCGCCGATGACTGGGGATGGCCGCATGCCGGTGCTTATGGCGATCCCGTTGTCAAGACACCCACGTTCGACCGGTTGGCGGCAGAAGGGGTACTCTTCGAACATGCCTTTATCTCCTCACCTTCCTGCACTCCCTCCCGGGGTGCGATCCTCACTGGTCAATGGCATTGGCGACTGGAAGGGGCCGGCAATTTATGGAGCATCTTCCCGGACAAGTTCACCACTTACGAAGACATCATTCGCAAGTCAGGCTACGCCACCGGACACTCCGGGAAGGCGTGGGGACCGGGTCGTCCAGAAACCGCCTCGCGCGAGTTGGCCGGTAAGCGATACAAGAGCTTTCAGGAATTTGTAAAAACTCGTGAAGACGGCCAACCATTCTGTTACTGGCTTGGCAGTAGCGATCCGCATCGTCCCTATGTTCTCGGTTCGGGAAAAGAATCTGGCATGGATGTCAGTAAAGTCCCCCTACCCGCCTGCTATCCAGACTCTGATGAAATCCGCAGTGACATTGCCGACTATTACTTTGAGGTACAGCGTTTTGATGCTCTTGTTGGCGATGCGATGAAAACTCTCGAAGAGCTGGGAGAACTAGACAACACGCTGATCTTGATGACCGGCGATCACGGCATGCCGTTCCCTCGTTGTAAAAGCAATTTGTATGACATCGGATCTCGTGTGCCTTTGGCGGCACGATGGGGAGACAAAATCAAACCGGGACGAGTCGTCACCGACTTTGTTTCGACAACAGACTTCGGCCCCACTTTTCTCGACGTCGCTGGATTGGCAATCCCCGACGACATGACCGGTCGCAGCTTGATCACTTTGTTTGAATCGGGTGAGTCGGGCCGTGTGCAAAAAGACTGGAACTCGATTCTTGTCGGCAAAGAACGGCATGTCCCCTCACAAGAAGCCCCCGATATGGGCGGCTATCCCTCTCGTGGACTGCGCACCGACGATTATTTCTTAATTGTCAACTTCAAACCTCAGCGGTGGCCCAACGGAACCCCCGAATATGAGCAAGCTGCCATACCGGGCACCTGGTACGGCGATACCGATAACGGACCGACAAAAAGCTACATCGTTGCCAACAAAGACAAAGACTCAGAACATCGTCGGGCATACGAACTTTGTTTCGGAAAGCGTCCCGAGGTGGAACTGTATGACCTCTCTCGTGATCCGCAACAAGTAGAAAATGTGGCGAACCAACCCGATTACCAGGAGGTTCGCAAGCAGCTCATGGCAGACCTTATGCAACGCCTCAAATCAACAGGCGACCCTCGCGTGACCGACAGCAACATCGATTTCGACAGTTATCCCTATCTGGGAGGAGGCCCCAAGCATCCCTCTCTGGGTAACAAGAAAAAGAATAATAAGAAGAAATAACATCTCGTGCTCAAATTCAAGATTCTTACAACGTGCCTCTTGTTGTCCTGCTGCGCGCCGATTGGGGTTGCACAAGAGGACGATCCATTTCGGTCCCAGGTACGTCCCACGAAGCCGCTCACACCGGCTGAACAACAAAAGACATTTCAACTGCCACCCGGATTTCAAATTGAACTGGTTGCGGCAGACCCCGAGATCCTGAAACCAATGAACCTGGCCTTTGATGTTCGCGGACGGCTGTGGGTTTCGATGTCGCAAGAATATCCGTATGCAGCTCCCGAAGAGCGCCAGCCGCAAGATTGCATCAAGATCTTCGAAGACACAACCGGGGACGGTAACTTCGACGAGATCACGATGTTTGCAGAGGGCTTGAATATCCCGATTGGTTTGTATCCCTACAAAAACGGCGTCATTGCGTGGAGCATTCCTAACATCTGGTTCCTCCAGGACACCAACGGTGACGGACGTGCCGATAAACGAACGAAACTGTTCGGACCGATGGGATATGAACGAGATACCCACGGAATGAACAACGGATTCACCCGAGGCTTTGATGGTTGGATGTACGCCTGCCACGGCTTCAACAACGAGACCTCGGTCACTGGTGCTGATGGTCACAATATCAAGATGCACTCGGGAAATACGTATCGCATCCGCACAGACGGCAGTCGTATCGAACATTTCACGCATGGCCAGGTCAACCCGTTCGGCATGACACAAGACGCCCGAGGCAACCTTTACACTGCCGACTGCCACTCCAAACCAATCTACCAATTGATTGAGGGAGGATATTATCCCAGCTTTGGAAAACCGCACGATGGTCTCGGATACGTTCCTCCCATGATGTCACATTTGCACGACTCGACTGCCATTGCTGGCGTCGCCATCCATGAGGACGATCTTTTTCCTGAAGAATTTCGAGGAGATATGTTCTCCGGCAATGTGATGACGAGCCGTATCAACCGTAATCGCCTTGAGTATCACGGATCGACTGTGAAAGCAGTAGAACAGCCCGACTTCCTGACGACAACCGATCCCTGGTTTCGTCCTGTGGATGTGGTACTCGGCCCGGACGGGGCATTATACATTGCCGACTTTTACAATCGCATCATTGGACACTACGAAGTTCCCCTCGATCATCCCGGACGAGATCGCACCAGTGGAAGAATTTGGAAGATCAGCTACAAAGAATCAAATCATGCACAACGGCTCCATTCACAACAGCGAATCACTCAACAGCCACTCAACAAGCTCGTCGAAGAACTCGGACATCCCAATCTGACTCGACGAATGCTGGTGACAGACTACCTTTCGGACACCGTGGGAGAATCTGCGATTCCAGAACTGCTCAAAACAGTTTCGCAACACGAAGACTCCACTGCTGTCGCACATGCACTATGGGTGTTATTCCGCTTGAAGGCGACAGACTCATTGAACTTCGCAATGCTCCTCAAGCATCCTTCGGCACTCGTACGATTGCATGCCACCAAGCTTCTCCACGAACTCCCCTCCCCTTCAGCATCGGCCATCATCGCGTGTGAATATTTACTAAATGACCAAGACGCGTTTGTGCGTCGTGCCGCCATCGAAACACTCGGACGACATGCAGAAGCAAAGGGTGATCTCGAAGAACTGCTTCTCAGGAGTTTAGAATCTATTCCAATTGATGACGTCATTCTTCGCCATACAACTCGGATGGCTCTTCGAGACATTTTCACCAGGGACTCTGACTTTGCCTCCCATCAATCTCCATCACTCAATAATGCAAACCGTGCGAAACAGATTGCCGAGATCACACTGGGTATGAAGACTGAATCAGCAGGACGATACTTGATCGAGTATCTAAAAGTGTTCCCGGCAGAAACAAATCACAACCCGGAATTTCTACAACAAATCGTCAACACAGTTCCTGCGGATCTCCTACCAGAAATCGTTGGACTGATACGTGGCCAGTTTGAGGAAGAGTGGGAACAACAACTTCCGTTATTGTACTCAATTCGTGAGACACTGGGGGAATCACGTGCGTTGAAGAGTCGGGAGTTAACGCAGTGGGCAGATGAACTGTTTGAAATTCTGAAAGAGTCCTCGACTCAACTTCAAACGAGTTGGACCTCCACACACCCCGAACGAGACCCCTGGAACCTTCAATCGCGTCCTTGTGCTGATGGACAAACCGCAGAACTTATTAGTAGCCATCCGCATGGCGAGCAACTAACGGGCTCGTTGACATCCAAGCCATTCCCGGCACCGTCACACTTCAGTTTCTACTTGTGTGGACATCGGGGTTTTCCCGCAAAGGAACCTCACAATCTGAATCTGGTCACCTTGAGAGATGCAGCAACAGACGCCGTTTTGCGTTCCTCCTATCCTCCTCGCAACGACACCGCTCAAAAAGTCGTCTGGAATCTGCAAGATCTCGATGGCCGAAAAGTCTATCTACAAGCGACAGATGGTGATACAGCAGGTGCCTATGCCTGGCTCGCATTTGGGCGAATCGAACCGAGTATCATTTCGGTCCCAACTTTCCCTCCTGCCTATCAGCAAGCGATGCTCATTCACCTCGCACAATTGAAGAAGCTGTTCAAGCTCACTGATCGACAAGAAGCAATCTCTCATTTCCTCCAGAAAGGGAACACTTCTCACAATGCACAACAACAGTTAGCTTCCGCCTACCTTCAACAACAGAACCGTCCTCTTCTCGAAAGTCTGGCTGAATTGCTCATCAGTCCTGCACTACCGAAGATTGTTCGTTCGCAACTGATTCAGGCAATCACGGAGCATTCTGAATTTGATCCCAAACAGCTTTCCGCTCTCGTGAAACAACTTCCCTCCGAGGTCCAGGAACAGCTGATCCTGTCATTCACGAATACAGAGACAGGACGAAAACATTTGTTCGAATTACTGGAATCGGGGGATCTGTCCGCACGCTTGATGCAACGACAGGCGGTTGCCTCGAAACTGAATATTGTCGCCTCCGCTTCACAAAAGGAAACCATCGCCCGCCTCACGAAGAACCTTCCCGATGTCTCTGCCGAACTGAAGGCGTTGATTTCATCACGCCTGCAAGAGTACCCCAACCATTCTCCCACAATCGAGCAAGGACGACTGATCTTTGAGAAACATTGCCAAAACTGCCATCAAATCGGAGGAAAGGGCGAACTGGTCGGCCCCCAACTGGACGGGATTGGCAATCGCGGTAAAGCCCGCTTGTTCGAGGATACTCTTGATCCGAATCAAAATGTGGATGTCGCATTCCACACCATGACGATCATCACGACCGAAGGAAAAGTGGTCACCGGGTTGTTCCGACGTAAAGAGGGGGATCAGTGGATTCTCGCGGATGTAAAAGGCAAAGAGTTTTCAATTCCTGCCGAGTCGATTGAGGAATCCAGAAAGTCTCCGCTCTCGTTGATGCCAGAAAATATTGCCCGGGAGCTTCCCCCTCAAGATTTCTATGCTTTAATGAAGTACTTACTCGAACAAACCGCCCCGCTTTCTCCTCCTCAATAATCATGACATCTGATGCGTGTTCTCAGCTATAACATTCACAAAGGAATCGGTGGACGTGACCGGCAGTACAGACTGCAGAGGATCCTCAACGTCATCGAGCACGAAAACCCTGATCTCATTTGCCTACAGGAGGTCGACCGAAATGTCAGTCGTTCACAACATGATGATCAGCCTTTGATTCTCGCCGACTATTTCAATTTCTCACACTGTATGTATCGCATGAATGTGCATTTGCAGACGGGAGGATATGGCAACCTCTTGCTGTCTCGCTGGCCTTTTGTGTCACAGCATGAAATTTCTCTCCAAAAAGGTGATCGAAAAGCGAGATCCGCACAAATCGCCGTCATCGACACACCGGAAGGCCCCGTCAGATTAGTCAATTATCACTTGGGACTGGCTGAAGCCGAACGACAATGGCAAATCGAGCACCTCTTGAACCATCGACTCTATCGTGAAGGAAAAGACGCACCGACATTGATCATCGGCGACACCAATGACTGGCGCGGGACATTAAACTCCGGGCCCTATCATCATGGGCATTTCCAGGAGATCACAACCCCCCCTTCCCGCTATCGTTCATTCCCGGCGTATCTACCTATCGGTTCTCTCGACAAAGCGTTCTGTTGCAACTGCATCGAGATTCACGAAGCCCGAATCGTCAAAAACAAACTTTCAAAAGCGGCTTCGGATCATCTGCCACTGGTGATCGATTTTCATGTCAAGGACCAACAAAACAAATCAGACTGAATCAGCGATTCCTACTGGGCAGTTTGTTGATGTAAATCCTCTGGAATCATCTGCACCCGACCATCACCGTCAACGCAGGCGAGAGTGCTTTTGGCCTCAGCGATCAGCTCATTGCCTCGCATCAATCGATAACTATGGACAAGCTTAACGGCACCAGCCTGATCGAGGGTCGTAAAGAGCGTTAGCTCATCATCATAGCGGGCGGGCAAACGATATTTGATGTCGAGTTGCACCACGACAAAAAAAAGTCCCAGTTCTTCCATGCGGCGATAATTTCCGCCTTGCATCCGAAAGAGCTCAGTACGCCCCATTTCAAAATAGACGGCATGATTCGCATGATGTAGATAGCCCATTGCATCCGTCTCGCTATAACTGACCCTTATCGGCAGCTCGTGACGTACTGTCTGCATGAATCACCATTAACCGAAAGATCAGGTTCGCGTCGCACTGACTTCCACCGAGCGATCATAAGTCCGCTCGGGACCATTTTTACCCCATGTGGATGGATCCGTCAGACTGACCAAAGCCTGTTCGTACAAGGCCTTACCGGCTGGTGTCGGATAATCGTTGTTGATACATGCCTGACACAATGATTCTGAGGGAAGATCGATGCTGCGGGCGACCGACTCCATCGGCAAGTAGCGGAGCGAATCGGCGCCCAATTCTTTGGCCATATGAGCTTCGATCTCTGGCGTCAGAATGAGAGAGCCATCGGTCATAAAGCGAGGAGCGAACAGCTCCTGAATCGTCGACATATCGATGCCATAAAAACAAGGCGAGATAATGGGAGGACAGGCGACCCGCACGTGAATCTCTTTTGCTTTCCCCCGTTCGCGGAGCTGTGAGATGAGAGCTTTCATCGTGGTCGAGCGAACGATGGTGTCTTCGACGAGCAGAACTTTTTTCCCTTCCAGCACTTCGGGAAGTGGTGTGTATTTCGCTCGCACTTTGGCCGCCCGATTGTTGTTTCCTTCAATAAAGGTCCGACCGATGTAGCGGTTGCGAATCAGACCTTCGAGTGAAGGAATTTTCAACTGGTAAGCCATGCTGTCGGCAGCGGCTTTGGCGGTGTCGGGAACAGGCACCACAATCGTGTCTTCGTCGATTTCAACCGTTTCCTGTTCGGCCAGTTCTTCACCCAGTCGCTTCCGAGTAAGATAGACACTCCGTTCGTCGAGGTTACTGCAAACGTTGGCAAAGTAAATCCACTCGAAGAAGCAATGTGCTTTTCGTTCACTCTTCGCAAACTGTTCGATCTCCATTTGTCCGTCGCGGATCAGGATCGCGTGGCCCGGTTCGAGATTTTTGATACTCTCCGCAGGAAACCCAAGGTTCGTGAGAGCCACCGATTCACTCGCTGCGGCAAACAACGGCCCATCCATCGCGTAACATAACGGACGAATGCCGTGTGGATCGCGTGCAATGAACATTTCCCCCAGCGAGTTCAGGTACACGATATTGTAGGCACCATCGAGACGCTTGCTGAGCGATTTCAGAATGGCCAGCAAATCATGATTGTCCGAACTTGAGAGTTCCTGACTGATCATGTGCATCAGAATCTCAGTATCAGTCTCTCTCGCCAGATGATGGTTCGTCTGTTGCAGAATTTCGTTTTGCAATTCGGGATAATTGGCGAGCTGACCATTGAATGCAAAACTGAACCACTTCGGTTTTTCAATGTGATGTCGCTCAAACGGCTGTGCGTAACTCCGGTCATCTTTGCCGCAAGTCGCATAACGAGTATGGCCAATGGCGGCTGGCCCTTCATACTGCTCCATCAACTTGCGAAATTGCTCTTCGTGATTGAGATGGAACACTTCGTTGACGGTGCCGACATCTTTGTGTGTGTCGATCAGTTGGGAGCGATTGGGATTGTATGTTGTCATCCCGGCGGCCAGTTGCCCTCGATTCTGAATGTCCAGAAGCAAGCGGGACATCAGATTCGAAGTTTTATTCGGATCCCCTTCGGGCAGCAACGGGCTGATTTCATCCGAGGGAAGGTGATAGACAGCAGCAACGCCACATTCGTGGTAAAGCTCAGACATCCCTGAAGTTCCGCCCATTGCGAGGAGACCAGTGGTAGGGCGGTCACACGCCCTTCACATTTTCATCATACCGATCTGATTCGACTCAGCCAACCGGGCGATTGCATTTTTCGACAATCCAAATTCAATAAGTCGCCGAACTCTGGGCTTTTCTCCTTGTCCAACTAAAAAGTTGATCGACACAACGATTCGGACACTTTCGCTTCCCTCCTATTCCAGTAAGATAATCTGGATCAGTAGAGACGTTCTCTGCAACATTCATCACCATTTTCCCGTCAAGCTCTCATGGAAAACCTCGTTCGTCGTGAAGTTGTGGAGACCGCCGAGACGATTGTCGTCAAAGTCGGGACAAACACCCTTGCACGCCCGGACGACACGCTCGATAACGACAAAATTGTTCATTTGGCCGAACAACTCTGTGATATTCGCAAAACAGGCCGAAAAGTCGTCCTGGTCTCCAGTGGAGCCGTTGCTGCCGGCATGGAACTGCTTTCCCTGACCGAACGTCCCCGAGATTTATCACATCTGCAAGCCTCTGCCGCCACAGGACAGGCACACCTGATTCACCTGTACGATAAAGCACTTCGCGACCAAGGCTATCACGCTGCTCAGATCCTGCTGACCGGAAACGACTTCAAACACCGCCATCGCTACCTGAACGTACGAAACACTCTGAATACACTCTTTGAATATGATGTCATCCCCATCATCAACGAAAATGACACCGTCAGCGTGGATGAAATCAAATTCGGAGACAACGATCATTTGGCGGCTATGGTCTGCAATCTTCTCCCCAATCCTCTGTTGATTGTTCTGACGAGCGTCGATGGCCTTTTTGATGGTGATCCCGCCAATGGCAACTCCAAAGTCATTCCGTTGATCGAAGCGTGGGACGATAGCCTCGAGTCTCTCTCGGTGGCAACTCGGACCTCTCGTGGCACGGGAGGAATGCCTTCCAAGCTTCAGGCCATCAAAATGGCTATGAAAGTCGGAGAGAGCGTGATTCTCGCGAATGGAAATCGTCATGGCATATTAGCCGATTTGATGAACGCCGAAGAAATTGGCACTCTTTTTCTAGCCGATGGACGAGCACTTCCCGCCTGGAAACGCTGGATTGGTTTCACAATCCCACCGAAAGGAGCTCTGATTGTCGATGAAGGGGCCGTTTCTGCCTTGCGGGAACGTGGAAAGTCTCTACTGGCGATTGGAATTCAATCGACACAAGGGACGTTCTCCGCTGGCGAATTAGTCGCGATCAAGACCCCGGACGGACGCGAAATAGGACGCGGATTGTGTAATTACACGGCAAATCAAGTGGCGCAAATCGCGAAACATAAAGCAGATGAGATTGCTGCGATTCTGGGGGATGTCCCTTATTCCGAGGTCATGCACCGCGACAACCTCGTCATCTTCCAATGAGCCGATTGCCATAAGGCATTTTCAGAATCATCAGATAGGACGTTTTTTGACCATTTTTTCGGCTCACGGGAATATCGCTGGTTTCTTCCCATTTACGAGCTACGCTTGATCAATAGGCCCACTTCGAATGTGCGGCGAATTGACATCGAATGATTCGTATGGAAGACCGTTAGACTCCGCCATGTTCAGCAAAATCTATTACTCAATCTCGAACTACTTTTCAGAATTGGGCTACTTCCTGGAGCTGCATGTCAAAAACATGACTCCCGCCAAGTACTCCTACATTCTGATTGGCGTGTTCTTGTTCGGCTGGGTGCTGATGAAGAATCAGAAGAAATAATCGTGATCATCTGAGTCTCCAGACGTAAAAAAACCGTGATGGCTTAACTCAAACCATCACGGCTACGATTATCGTTGGCGTCTTCAACAGATGAGAGACACTACGGCAAAGGCTTCACTTTGATGCTGCGATAGTGAACAGTGCTATGAGGATCGTGTGCTTGAAGTGCAAACGTGCCTTCTCCCAACTGACGCTTGAAGTTTTTGTCTTGCGGCACATAATCCGCTGGCTCGGTGTATTCCACCGTCGTCTTACCGTTCACTTTAATCGTGACGGTGTCCCCTTTAACGGTG
>Ga0181597_10006778_pt1 | contig 10574 bp, 4 predicted proteins | sample 041ome_5_FD_148647 | JGI IMG/M metagenome (GOLD analysis project Ga0181597, IMG submission 148647) | Coastal salt marsh microbial communities from the Groves Creek Marsh, Skidaway Island, Georgia - 041403US metaG (spades assembly) | ecosystem: Environmental > Aquatic > Marine > Intertidal zone >...
GCTGTCACTGTGGTGGCCGTGGGTCATTTTGGCCGGAACCTGGATGCCTTGGCTGTGGCGAAGGTGTCAATGCTGGTGGAAGGCATTTCGTATTGTTCGAAGCATGCGAACAGGAAATAGAACAGTAGGGCAACTCGCTAAAGCACTTGCAAAAATGCCTGAAACAGATCTTGCGGGACAGCCTCTCCCGATTATGGCAAGAAGCGACGATCGTTATGAATTATTTGCGAAGTTTCAAGGAATACTACAAGCTGTTGGATATGGTGGGATGATTGTGATCATTGATCGACTCGATGAACCACACGTCATAAATGGCTCCGCAGAACGCATGAAGCAAATCATCTGGCCCATTTTCGACAACAAGTTCCTGAAATCACCCGGGCTCGGGTTCAAGATGCTACTGCCTAATGAGTTGTATCGGTTCATTGAACGTGAGGATGAGTCATTCAATCAGCGAGCGAGACTCGATAAGCAGAATCTCATACCGTCTTTGGAGTGGTCTGGAGAAACACTCTATGACATTGCCTCAATGAGGCTCAAAGCCGCGAGCGTCAAAGAGCCTCCAACGACGCTCGCAGAACTTTTTGAGCCTGAAGTCAACCAGGCCCGATTAATTGATGGCTTGCGAAGTGTTCGTGTACCTCGCCAGCTCTTTAAGTTATTGTATCGGCTACTTGTTGCACATTGTCACGCACATACTGCTGAAAACCCCAGCTATAAGATTCCACTAGAACGATTCGACACGGAATTAGCAGTTTTCCGAAGAGATCAGGATGCATTTGATCGCGGACTAGCTCCGCGATAACCGGTATTGCACTTGCATTGAGGAGAAAAATGTGGAAACGGTCCACACAATTGTTGTTGGCCGTGAAGCGATGGGGTGTCGCTTTGAGGTTATTTTCAACCTATTAGACAATAGTGTTGCAACATCGATCGGCACCGATGCCCTCGACATCATTGAATATATTGAAGAAAAACTCTCGATTTATCGACCATCGAGTGAAATTTCAGGAATCAATGCATCATCGTCTACAAGATGGCATTACCTGTCACCGGACGTATTTGACTTATTGTTGCTGGCAAAACAACTTCACTCCCAAACCAACGGTACCTTTGATGTAACCACAGGTCCTCTCATCAAAGCCTGGGGATTCCTTCAGAAACAAGGACGAACACCCTCGCCAGAAAAACTTGCCGAGGCCCTCGCATGCTCTGGAATGAAAAATATTGAATTTCATGAGCATGAACACAAAATACGTTTTCAGCAGCCCGACGTTGAGATAAACCTTGGGGCTATTGGTAAGGGGTGGGCAATTGACAAGGCTGTAGACCACATCGACATGGAGGGTATCGAGAACTTTCTCATTCACGGTGGGCACAGCAGTGTCCGGAGCCGGGGTACGCGAGGTTTTGCAGGACAGCAAACCGAACGTGATGGATGGCCTGTTGGACTTCGGCATCCACTTTTTCGAGACAAACGAATTGGCACAATTATGCTGCAAAACAAGGCACTGGGTACAAGTGGATCTGGCACTCAGTTTTTTATAGAAAAGGGACAGAAAATTGGCCATATACTCGATCCTCGAACAGGCCAACCCGCCCGTGGCGTTCTCTCGGCAACCGTCCTTGCTGATACTGCAGCCGAGGCCGATGCATTGGCAACGGCGGCATATATTCTGGGCCCGCAAGAAATTAACCACATTGCACCTGATGGGAGTTCTGTGGCTGCAATACTCGTAGTACAGGAAGAGCAGACCCACCGCTTAACTGCAATTTTAGCCAATCTCGATACCGAAGAATTTGTCCCGAATCGAGCAACTCCGGGCCTAACGGTTATTCAGGCCAAAGATCGTGGCCAGAAGTGACAGAAGCTATTCATTTTTACACATTTCATGATTTTCAGACTACACTAGAAGTGTCCCCTTACTCAGAACAAACTACGTTTCGAAAAGGGATTGTGAATGACACCAGCACACTCGAATGGCTTTTCTGAAAAGGTGATTTTATCGTTTTGGCAAAACTGCTTGTTCGATTAGCTGGCATTTCAGTACTGAACCCCTTCCCCGTGCAATACCACTAGACATGATCCAATGGTTGGAGCAGGGTTCGTATCTTGGAATCGTGCTTTTTCTGACACTCACAGGCTTAGGGCTACCGGTCCCTGAAGAAGTTCCTATCGTGGCCGCTGGCGTAGCCAGTAGAGCCGAGGCATTGGATTGGTGGTTGGCACTGCCAGCATGCCTCGTTGGCGCGTTACTAGGCGATAGCTTGATGTACGCCATCGGACGTTTTTTCGGGGCACGATTTCTCAGAGAACACCGCCTTTTAAGTGGATTCCTCACAGAAGAGCGGGAGAAGAAGATCGAACTTCTCATCCAACAACATGGAATTAAGGCGTTCTTTGCAGCCCGCTTTCTCGTTGGACTGCGAAGCCCCTTCTACCTCACAGCCGGTATTTTGCGAGTGAAGTACCGGTGGTTTCTCTTCGCTGATTTTATCTGTGCATCCATTGTTATCAGCGCGTTCTTTGGCCTGGCGTATGCTTTTGGGGACCGAATCACTGGGCTTATCCAATCTGCCGAAAAAGGCCTCACACTTGTTGTACTTGGCGCCTGCATCGTTGCCTTTGCCGTCGCCGCATTCCTCTGGTTCCGCAACCGCAGAATGCAGATTCTTGATGAGAATCCTAATAGCCTGCTTGAAAATCGTGAACTCATATTTGGGCCAGCAGCTGATCGCTTGAGTGAGAGCAGTGGTTCGGCAGGCCCGCATCAGACTGAAGAGATGACTGAAGAAAAGGACCGTCTGAAACCAAGCGGGGATCCCCATCCCAGAGAACCCAAGACCACATCATCAATAACCGATGATTGATCAACGGTATTGTGGACCAAGGCACGTTTGTAACGATTACAACGCATTGGCGACCAATCATTGAAAAATATGTTGGTTATATGGCTGAGAGAGACTTTTCTAGCGTCGTTCTGTGGCCTAGGAATCTATGGAGTTTTTCCATTCCGCCACCGTACTTAACGTGAAACTTGGATATTCGTCCTCCGGCACGTTGCTCAGTCCCCAGGAAATAGCGATGCCAGCATTTCAGAATCAGGCTGCTCTTCAGGCCGTCGCCGACTCGAACAAGCACGCATGGAACCAGATACTTGTCGTTGACGATGATCGCCGAATGGCCTCTCGCATTGCCCAATGGCTCTGCTCACTTGGATGGCACGCCACTGCAGCAGGCGATGTCACAGATGCCATTAAAAAGCTTGGCCGTCATCGCTACGATTTCTGCATTCTTGATGGGGAACTGCCTCATAACGGAAGCATTCGTCTGGCGACCTTGCTTCACTCAGTCTGGGAAGAAGCTCACCTTATTACTTTCGGAACCACAACTACACAGGAAAATATTCTTGCGCGTCATGCAGATACTATGCTCACTGCACCGATTAATGACACAGAGCTGCTGAACACTCTCAATATGGTTCGAGAACAGAAAATATCATCGGCCATACGAAAATCGACAACACCTTGCAGTTTGATCAAGAACCGAGAACTGCTTGGAAGCAGTCCGGCGATGCGAGAAGTATCTCAAGTCATTCAGAAAATCGCCCCAACAACTGCAACGGTTTTGATAACCGGAGAGAGCGGCACAGGCAAGTCTTTACTCGCGCGAGAGATTCATAACAGAAGTACACGTTCAAGCAACAAACTCGTTGAGGTTGCCTGCGGAAGCCTGACAGAATCCTTACTTGAAAGTGAACTCTTTGGGCACAGTGCTGGAGCATTTACTGGTGCCACTACAGCACGAGACGGAATGTTTACACGCGCTGATAAAGGCTCAATATTCCTTGATGAAATTGCTACCGCCACTCCAACAATGCAGGTAAAATTGCTACGGGTTTTACAGGATTTTGAATTTGAACCTGTTGGTGACACACAGACAAAGCAAGTCGATGCTCGCGTCATTCTTGCGACGCATGAAAACCTGGAAGAACTTGTCCAGTGTGGCAAATTTCGTGAGGACCTTTTCTGGCGAATTAACGTCATCAAAATCGAGTTACCACCTCTGCGAGAAAGAAAAGAAGACATTCAACCTCTCGCCGAACAATTCCTCAGAAGTGTCATGGAGCAAACCGGCCGAGAAATAGAAGGCTTTACCAATGCGGCTATCGAGTGCCTTGAAACGCATCACTGGCCCGGCAATGTTCGAGAACTTATTCACGCCGTCGAACGGGCCGCCTTCCTTGGATCAGGCAGGCAAGTAGAGGTGACGGACCTTCCGACCCGGGTTATTGAGGGAGCAAGCTGCAGAAAAACAGTAAACTCAGAAACCAGCTCTGAAAAGACATTTGACGACTCGCTCAAAGCTCAACTTGCTGCCCCCGAAAGACAACTCATTCTAAATGCTCTTCGCCAGAATAACTGGCGCAGAGATGCTGCAGCGAAATCACTTGGCATCAATCGAACCACTCTTTACAAGAAAGCGAAGAGACTTGGTGTTAACCTCGCCGGAATAGGTCGAGATAGAGCCAAATCTCTTTAATGCGAATCTCTGATAAAAATTATCTAAACAAGTCCCGGGTCTACAAAAATACTTTCACCGGATTCATCACTGTCATTAGCGAAGGAAAATGCATTGTTTTCATTCGCTGCTACACTCACAGCCCATCCAGCAGCAATATCAGCAAAGGCTTGTGCTCGAGAGGCAGCTGAATCCCGGGACTCAGCAAGTATTTTTGTATCATCGTCTGAAAGTACACTCGAGACGTCAATCACATCAGCTCTCCGGAAGCTTCCCTCATGCCGCAGCAGCATCTGCCTTGGTGCTAAAGCAGAGCCACTATCAGGCCCCTGGCTTCCACCACCGACGCCTGCAATCATTGCAGCATCAAGCATTGAAACAGTGCCGTTCCCGCTCACATCCGCCACGAGCGCAGGAAGCACGACAGGATAACTAACAAGCCCACTATCCAGCCGCATCGCGAGTCTCGCTGCAAGAGTTGAATCTGCTGGGCTAAAGGCACCATCACCACTGGTATCACCGAGTGACGCTACAACTTGAACCGCATTACTACCACCAACGGCAACAGTGCCATTACTCACAACTGATTCTAAACCGAGAAGTGCTGTAGAACCATTTCCAGCTGTCGCAGCAACCTGAGCCATGACATTCGCTATTGTCAATTGACCTGCGGGTGCGCCTCCGCCATCAGGGAACGATTCAGACGCATCAAACCTCAAGGCAATTCGCCCTGGTTCGAGAACCTCTGTTGAGAAACTGACAAATTCCGGCAGCTCAGCCGCGGGCTCAATAGCTGACACGTCCAACAACTCTGGATCGAAACTAAAAATAGCTTCAAGCGAACGAACAGTTCCATCAGACACCAAAACAAGCGGAATCCCCGCTTCACTCCCCACTGGCACATTGACATCCTGACCGGATCCCCTCGCAAAACTTTGGATCGCTAACCGAACTGCAGGCACTTCTGAAATCGTGAAACTGCTACTGTAGCTATCACCAGCTTCTTCATCGGCATTACCATCAAGCAACTGTCCGTCCACTGTTTGGAATGCATCGCTCCCGCTGCGTACTACTACCGAATATGTATCACTGGCAAGTGGGCCGTTTGCAACGAACTGCAAGCTACGACCATCAGCAGCGATGACCACAGACCCGTTTACATCACCTGTTGTCTCTCCACGAAGAGTTAAATCAGAGTCACCATAGACGTCCATGGCGTCATAGAGATTAACAACGCCGACATTGACTGGCCTGCTAAAGGAAACCCGAAAACCGTCAGTGGCACTTGCTAATTCGGTGACATAAAGTGTCTCGATTTGATTTTCAATCTGAATAGTGAGGGCTTTCTCAAAGGACTCTCCCTCGCTATCAGTCACCCGAATGCGGATTCCTCGAGTTGAATCAGCCTCGAAGTCAAAGCCTGTGGTCGCAATTAATTGCCCGCCATCGACTGAGAAGGACGCGTTGTCACTATCGCCCTCTCCGGCTACAAGCTCAAAGGTGAACGAATCTCCATAGTCGGGATCAATTGCCTCTAGCATGCCGACGACTGTGCCAACTGGACTGTTCTCGACAACAGTGTTCGATGAAAGACTAATGCCTGTCGGCGATCTGTTACCAATCGCTACTACATGAATGCCATCATCATCAAAAACAGGAATCATGCCTTCATTCAGACTAGCCCCTCTTACATCAAGCACATGCGTTTGATCTTTTTCTGCAGTCGTTGGCACTGTAGCCAGAAGACGAGCTACCTCGTAACTTCCAGCTGCAAGTGGCTGTGGTGAAAAGAATCCGACCACTGCATGGCCTGGCTCAAGCACATTAATTAGTGACAGGGCACCAGAAGGCACGCCCTCTGCTAATTCAACGCCAGAAATATTGAGTAGGTCTGGGTTGTAGAACAACTCCATATCGAGCGACATCACTCCTTCCAATGCCGTCACAACGATTGGAATACCACCAGCAGAGGATCCAGGGACATTGACCTGTTGGCCTGCGGTCTCGAAAAAACCTGGGACACCCACAATCGCAGTGCCGACTGACAGCGGCTCAATCGTAAATGTCGCCACGTAGTCATCGCCTACCACTCCATCACCGTTTCCGTCGAGCAAGCGACCGTCAACTGCAACCACTCCACTCTCTCCGCTCCGGACAGTCAATCTGTAGTCACCGGCATCCAGAACACCGTTGTTTACCACGAGACGAAAACCATCTTGGTTGTCGTTGATCGCAATAGCTGAATCAATCAAATTCCCCGCTGTATCCCTCAACGTCACGTCGAGGTATTCAGGAGCACGTACTCGATTGTGGAGATCAAGATTCGACACATCGAGCTGGCCACTAAATCGAATGCGAAAACCATCTCGATCTGGAATAAGTTCCTCCACAAGAAGTCCTTCTGGAACATCTGCAACCACGATCGTGAATACTCGGTCTACTGACTCTCCCGCCGCATCGGTAGCACGCACCCTTATTGAGTGGGTTTCGCTTGTCTCAAAATCGAATTGTCCCACTGTTACAAGAGTACTGCCGTTAATTGCAAATAGCGTATTACCATCGCTTCCCTCCCCATCAACGAGTTTCAGGGTGTGAGTGTCACCAAGGTCCTCATCGAGCACAGTAAATTCCCCAACAGATGCGCCTGGCGCTGCTACCTCAGATACCACTCCTTCTGTTAACAGTATGACTGCTGGGGCATCATTCTGATCAGTAATTGAAACAACAAAAGTTTTCTCAAAAGAATCGTCCCCGGAAACTGCCCGAACTCGAATCGTGTACTCGTCATCAGCTTCATAATCAAACGGACCCGATGTCTTCAGGATATTCCCGTTTATTGAGAACCTACTGTTATCATCAGATCCATTACCATCAGCCAAGGAGTATCTGACATTGCCACCACCTGCTGCTTCAAAAACGCCGACAAGTGATCCAGCAGGTAAATTCTCGTCAACTTGAGAGTTACCGAGGAAAATATTGGTGATCGGATCAGGTTGAATTGGGGCATCAAGAGTCAAAGCCATCGCAATAGAACCGGCAGCTCCGCTCCATCCATCGACTGCAATCTGGTATGACTGCCCGGCTGTGGCTTCAAAGGTAACGCGACTTTGCAGTACAACTCCATAATCAATATCGTCGTTGCTAGTAATTCGTGTTAGATCATCTACACGTGATCCTTGATAAACAGCCAGCACAGTATCGAAGCCACTTCCAACGGTATTTATCTCAACACTTCCAGAAGCTGGTGATGTCCACGTCCACCAAACGCTTTTACCACCCCCAACGCCGGCATGTGTTGGCTCACCAGACTCTTCTGTAGCATCGAGGTTTGTTCCTGAGGCAGTGAGCTGATTGCCTTCGACAATAATTGCATCCACAAAAGCATCGTTCGGCGATCGGCTTGGCGAATGGAACCCACTGTCAGAATCACTTAAGGGACTTGTACCGAGCTCGTTTGTTGCAGACACCCAGTAGTAATAGCTTTCATTCACATCTGTCGCTAGATCCTGATAGCTTGTGGTGGAAAGATTATCTGCAACTACCACCGCAGCCGAGACATCATCTGCCCCACTTCTCCACAATGTGTAACTATCGGCGAACAGCGACGATCTCCACGAGACTTGCACTGAACCAAGCGTGGTGCCATCACTCGCATTCAGCCCGGAGGGTGGTAGTGGGATTGTTGGCTCACTCGAAAGACTCTCAACAAGCCGGCCTACATTAAGTCTGCCGCCTGTCACAGTCTTACCGGACAAGCCCTCTACCGCATCAACTGTTCCTAGAAGTCCTGTCCTCAGTTGGGACACGGTCAGGGTGGGATCAACTGCTAGAGCGAGTGCGGCAGCTCCCGCAACGTGAGGGGTTGCCATGCTGGTGCCACTAAATGATGAGTAGCCGCCATCTGGAACAGTGCTCACAATACCAACGCCGGGCGCTGCTAGATCAACACTCGTCGCTCCATAATTGCTAAAGCCGGCAAGTGAGTCATTTCGATTGGTCGCAGCAACTGAAATGACGGCATCATTAGCATATGAAGCCGGGTACTGAGGATTGCTGTCGTTATCCATACCATCATTCCCAGCCGCTGCAACGAATAGAATATCGGCCTCAGAGCCAGCCTCTATTGCTTGCCGCATTGCATTGCTCGACCCACCACCTCCCCAGCTATTATTCGTAATTCTGACATTCTGGGCGTATTGATTCCTCATCATGGTTGCGTAATTGATGGCCTGAACTGCGTCCGATGTTGAACCTGATCCATTGGCATCAAGGAACTTAAGTCCCATGAGAGAAACTTCCCAGCTGACGCCAGCGACTCCGAGGCCATTGTTACCTACACCACCAATAGTTCCCGCAACGTGTGTTCCGTGTCCTTCGTCATCAAAGGGATCACCGTCGTTGTTGGCGAAATCATATCCGTGCACATCGTCAACGAAGCCGTTCCCATCGTCATCAATCCCGTTGCCAGCAATCTCACCCGGATTCACCCACATATTCGCAGCAAGATCGGGATGGTTGTAGTCGATTCCAGTATCAACAACCCCAACAATAATGTCCCGAGAGCCTGTACTCACTTGCCAGGCCTCTGGTGCATCTATATCTGCGTCCACCGCACCACCGCTCTGCCCCGTATTATGAAGGCCATAGAGGTCACCGTAGCGAGGGTCATTCGGCGTCGATTGAGCTGAAAACGTCGAAACAGAGATTGGAAGATCAGGCTCAAAGGAAGAAACAAATTCCTGGCCTTGCAGATACGACAATATTTCAGATGAGCATGCAGAAGATTCCAACAGAAGCTGTCCGGGTAAACCAAGGCCACCAAGTACTCGGAGACCAGGCGCAGATGAGAACAGCCCAATTGCATCCGTAACTCTCGACACAGTCTGTAAAACAGACGGTGAAAGCCGGACGATCCAGCCATTTGGCTCGGAATTCGTCGAGCCGCTGTCGTCGCTCAATACCCCAATCGAATCGGTAGCAGACGACCCCGTCGATGACTCTACGGAATAGGTTGGCTCAGCGATTGTTTCAAACCAGTCAACCGAAACTGTTTCGTAAACTGACGCAGCAGCCGTAAGAAGATACCTTGGTTCAAGTTGCTCAACGCGATACTGTCCGCCCGTTAAAGCTGCTTGAGCCTGTCGTGTTTGGCCACGTCGCCGCCAGAGGCGGGCTCTCACTGAATTGCGATTCGGAAACAGAGCATTCATATTGGAGAACCTTTCTGCGTGCCGTGCGTAGAGAAAAAGAAGGTGTTACATATCGTGGTTATTGAATTTTTGCTGAACCGAGGTTGAGGCCGTGCATTTCTTATGCCCTTTTGGGCAAGTCACCCAAAAGGCTTAGTCTTGCTGCGTTATGGCAGTGGCTTTTAAATAAAAAATATTAGAATACCGCTACAACCGAACACGGGTCGCGCCCAGACTGAGACAATCGAGACAAAAATTGAAGCAAAATGCTTCGCTGCGTTGCAAAATGCTCATCCTCGCGAGTCAGGCCGTATCAAAATGCGACCGCTTCTAAAATGACTCATAATTGTGCATACTCTTGTCGGTTTATATATCCAACGAGTCGTGAATGTGTTCATTTGGAGCAACATTCATTGCTCTACCCTTTTTGATAGAGGAGTCCCCCCTCCGTGTTCAGGAATCTTAGCACCATTGGCCTTCCACTTTCAGGACGTCCAAGTGAACTTATTGAACTCGCTTTGTCTTTTGGCTTTGACGGCATGGATATAGATATCCTTGACTTCTGCCAACAAGCTGAAATTTATGGTGTGGACCATGCTCGCCGACTTATGGTGAGCGCGCGACTACAGGCCTCCTCAATTCATTTGCCAATTACGCTTGGTGGGGACGAGGCAACATTCGCTTCCGAAGCCGAACAACTTCCTAAGCTATTTGAGATGGCTCAAGCAACTGAATGCAGCCGTGCTACCGCAACGGTAGCTCCTGGTTCGAATGAGCATCCATTCAAAGATCTCTTTGAGCTTCATCGAAGCCGTCTTGATCAGATTGGAGCTATGGCCGCGAAGCATGATGTCACAGTTGGG
>Ga0181597_10006791_pt1 | contig 10563 bp, 8 predicted proteins | sample 041ome_5_FD_148647 | JGI IMG/M metagenome (GOLD analysis project Ga0181597, IMG submission 148647) | Coastal salt marsh microbial communities from the Groves Creek Marsh, Skidaway Island, Georgia - 041403US metaG (spades assembly) | ecosystem: Environmental > Aquatic > Marine > Intertidal zone >...
CAGCTAACACTTCCCCTTGCCGGGTGTGTAGAGGACTTTCACCTCCAAGTCGCCAGGCTCACCACCACAGTGAACCCGACAGCGCCAGTCACGGCGCTACGCGCCATGCCTGGCGCACCATAAAAAAGCCCCGCACTAGGCGGGGCTTTTCAAATCAACGAAGCATTAATCTTCGCGATAACGACGCAACTTGAGCGGCTTGCCACCCACGCGGGTGTCTTTCAGCTTGCCCAGCAGACGATCAAGACCTTCTTCCGGCAGCTCGACCAGGCTGAAGCTCTCGCGCACCTGGATGCGGCCGATGTCTTCACGGGCCAAGTCGCCTTCGTTAAGGATGGCACCGAGCAGGTTCTTCGCGGCGATACCGTCGCGCGCGCCCAGCGCAGTACGGCAACGCGCTTTGCCTTCACTCAACGGTACTGGAGCACGACGCTCACGGCCGCCTTCACGGTCAGGACGCTCACTGCGCTCGCTGCGCTCACGCGGAGCACCACCACTACCCGGTACCAACGGCTGGTCACGCTGAACTTCAGCCAGGGTCAGGGCTTGGCCATTGGTGGCCTTGCGCAGCAGGGCCGCAGCCAACGCACGCGGGCTGCAACCGATGTCGGCAGTCAGGCGATCCAGCAGCTCACCGTGGCTGGCTTCAGCATCAGCCACCAGCGGCGCCAGGCTGTTAGTCAGCTTCTTGATGCGTGCGTCCAGCACTTGCTGGGCGTCCGGCAACTTAACTTCACCAACCTTCTGGCCAGTTACACGCTCAATTACCTGCAGCATGCGGCGCTCACGCGGGGTGACAAGCAGCAGCGCACGACCGGTACGGCCAGCACGGCCGGTACGGCCAATACGGTGTACATAGGACTCTGGGTCGTATGGCATGTCCACGTTCATCACGTGGGTGATGCGCGGCACGTCGAGGCCACGAGCGGCCACGTCGGTGGCAATCACGATGTCCAGACGGCCATCTTTCAGCGAGTCGATAACGCGCTCACGCTGGTTCTGTGCGATGTCGCCGTTCAGGGCAGCAGCCTTGTAGCCCTTGGCTTCCAGCGCAGCGGCCAGGTCCAGGGTGGCTTGCTTGGTGCGCACAAAACCGATCAGCGCGTCAAATTCTTCGACTTCCAGCAGACGCAGTACGGCAGCGTGCTTCTGGTCGGCGTGAACCATCAGATGCACCTGCTCAATGGCAGTTACGGTCTGAGTTTTAGTTTCGATTTTGACGTGCTTAGGATCACGCAGGTGCTTTTCCGCGATGGCGCGGATCGAGTGCGGCAGCGTGGCGGAGAACAGCACGCTCTGACGGCTTTCCGGCATGGCCTTGAAGATCACTTCGAGGTCGTCCATAAAGCCCAGCTTGAGCATCTCGTCAGCTTCGTCGAGGACCAGGTGCTGAATGGTCGACAGCACTTTCTCATCACGACGCAGGTGGTCAACCAGACGACCCGGCGTGGCGACAACAATCTGTGCGCCATTACGGATAGCTTTCAGCTGCGGGCCCATCGGCGCACCGCCGTAAACGGCGATGACATTAACGCCCGGCATTTGCTTGGCATAGGTTTCAAACGCGGTGGCAACCTGCAAGGCCAGCTCACGGGTCGGCGCGAGAATCAGCGCTTGTGGCTGACGCTTGGCCGGGTCGATACGGCTGAGGATTGGCAGGGCGAAGGCAGCGGTTTTACCGGTACCGGTTTGCGCCTGGCCGATCATGTCGTGGCCGGCGAGGATTACTGGAATCGCTTGAATTTGAATAGCCGAAGGCTCTTCATAGCCAGTGGCAATTACCGCAGCGAGAACATTGGGATGTAGATCGAGAGCGGCGAAGCCGCCGTTTTCCTGGGTCATGGGTCTGCCTCAAGTGCATCCGCAAAGACCCATATTCCAAAGCTACGCATGCCGTGTAAGACCCGAAAGTCACCCTGGCAGCCATGTCGGCGGGGATTTGCGAAAACGTGTGATAAATGAATCGTCAAGGATAGTCCGCAAAACGGACTAACTGCCGAAGTTAACCTCCGGGCGAGCTGTACTACCTGAACGTGGCCAAGAATTGACCGGCGCGCACTATACCGGAAAACCTGGCCGATGTGCCTGTTTTTCATCAGTCCAACCATAAAAAAAGCATACATAACGCCTATAACGTGCCATTCAGCCATCCTCTGATAGCCTCAAACAGCAACGCTGCAACAGCCTCAAGCCTAAGCCCACTCACCCTGCGCACAAGGACTCCCGATCATGACTTCAAGCACCAGCGGCCGTGTCAGCCGTGAAAAACGTGGCCAGATCATGCTGATCGGCCTAGACCGAGCGATCAAACGCAACGCCTTTGACCTGCCCATGCTTGATGACATGTGCCGGGCTTATGGTGAGTTCGAGCGCGATAGCGAGGCGCGGGTGGCGCTGGTCTTTGCTCACGGCGAGCACTTCACCGCCGGCCTGGACCTGGCCAATGTGGCAGCGCAGTTTGCTGCTGGCTGGAAGATCCCTGAAGACGGCTGCGACCCGTGGGGCGTGTTCGGCGGGCCACGGGTGAGCAAACCGGTGATCGTCGCCGCGCAAGGCTACTGCTTCACCATCGGCATCGAGCTGATGCTGGCCTCGGACATTAACCTGTGCGCAAGCAACACCCGCTTTGCGCAGATGGAGGTGCAACGCGGCATTTTCCCGTTTGGCGGCGCGACCCTACGCATGCACCAAACAGCCGGCTGGGGGAACGCCATGCGTTGGCTGCTGACGGGCGATGAATTCGATGCCCATGAAGCCTATCGGCTAGGGCTGATTCAAGAAGTGCTGGCCAGCGAGGAACTACTGCCCAAAGCGCTCTGGCTCGCCGAGCGCATTGCCGCGCAAGCCCCGCTGGGCGTGCAAGCCACACTGGCCTCGGCCCGCCAGGCCGTAGTCGAAGGACCGGCTGCCGCGACCGCCAGCTTGCACCCCACCGTGACCCGCCTGATGGCCAGCGAAGATGCCCAGGAAGGCGTAAACGCCATGCTCGAGCGCCGTCCCGGCGACTTTAAGGGGCGCTGACCCAGGTATCCGCGTGCCTAATCAGGTCGCGGGACGCACCGCCTTAATCAACGACTCCAGCGAATAACCAAACTGCGGCGCCAGCAATGCATTGCGCCGCAGCAGCTCGTCAACGTCTAGCTGCTGGTCCATATCGGCCGGCACCAGCAACACCACGTTGCCCTCCTTCACCGGGCACTCCCAGTAATGCCGATGATAGAGGCCGCGCAGCAGCGGTGCGCCCAATGGCTTACCGTCGCTACCGGCCCACTGATTGATGATCAGCCAACCGCCGGGGTTGAGTTGCTTCTGGCAGTTTTCCAGAAAATGCCAGGCCAAATGCCCAGTCGCCGGACCGTGATCGGTATACAGGTCGACAAACAGCAGGTCGGTCTTTTCCGCACTTTCCAGCAATTCCAGGGCATCACCAATACGAATCGTCAGCCGCGGATCGTCCTCCAGGCCCATGTGTTCCATGGCCAGGCGCGGTACATCAGCGCGCAGCTCGATCACCTCAACATCATCCAGCGGCAAAAACTTCAGACACGCCTGGGTCAGGTTGCCGGCACCTAAGCCAAGAAAAAGCGCAGTTTCCGGATGCTCATGGCACAAGGCGCCGAGCAGCATCGCGCGGGTGTAGTCGTACTCCAGCCAGCTTGGATCGGGCATGTAGACGCAGCTCTGCTCGATCGCCTCACCGAACTCAAGAAAACGGTAAGCGCCCATTTCGACCACTTGAATAACCCCAAAGGCGTCGTGCACTTCGGCGATCAACAACGGGTCGGGCATCTGACCCACTGGGGGTAAACCTGGCATCCACCACTCTCCACCGTGACATCCCCGACCATTTCGGCCAGAGCAAAGGCGCCAATTGTCATTGAGGTGCACCGCCTGGGTCACGCAATAATTAACCACCTAGCAGTTCAGGGCCGTAGCCGCTGAACAACTACAACTATAAGAAAGCATTGAGGTTTGCCATGTACGCCATTATTGGTGCCGGCCCCATGGGGCTGTGCACAGCCCGTCAACTGCACAAACACGGCATCGACTTTGTCGGTTTCGAGCTGCACGCGGATGTCGGCGGCCTGTGGGATATCGATAACCCGCACAGCACCATGTACGACTCGGCGCACCTGATTTCCTCCAAGGGCACCACCCAGTTCAGCGAGTTTCCGATGCGCGATGAGGTGGCGGCTTACCCTCACCACCATGAAATGCGCCGCTACTTTCGCGACTACGCCGAGCATTTCGGCCTGTATGCGCATTACCAATTCAGCACCCGCGTGGTCGACATTCAGCGCCTGGACAAGGGCTGGAAGCTGATCAGCGAGCACGCTGGCGTGCAACGCGAATGGCGATTCGACGGTATATTGATCGCCAACGGCACCCTGCACACGCCCAACCAGCCAGCGCTGCCCGGCGAGTTTACGGGCGAGCTGATGCACTCCAGCGCCTACCGCTCGGCTGCTGCGTTCGAGGGTAAGCGTGTGCTGGTGATCGGCTGTGGTAACTCCGCCTGCGACATTGCCGTGGACGCCGTGCACCGCGCGGCCTCGGTGGACCTGTCGGTACGCCGCGGTTATTACTTCTTACCCAAGTTCGCTCTGGGCCGGCCCACCGACACCCTGGGTGGTGCGATCAAGCTGCCGCGACCGCTCAAACAGTTGCTCGACGGCCTGCTGGTGCGCGCACTGGTCGGCAAGCCGTCGCAATACGGCTTACCCGACCCGGATTACAAACTCTATGAGTCGCACCCGGTGATGAACTCACTGGTGCTGCACTACCTCGGCCATGGTGATATCAAGGCGCGCCGCGACATCGCCAAGGTCGACGGCTTGCAGGTGACCTTCAGCGACGGCGAAATGGCCGAATACGACCTGATCCTTCAAGGTACCGGCTACAAGCTCGACTACCCCTTTATCGACCGTGCGCACCTCAACTGGCCGAGCAACGCCGGCGCACCACAGCTGTATCTCAATGTCTTCCACCCGGAATACGACGACCTGTTCATGATGGGCATGGTCGAGGCCTCGGGCCTCGGCTGGCAGGGCCGCAACGAGCAGGCCGAGCTAGTGGCGCTGTATATCAAAAACCTGCACGCCGACACGGCCGCCGCCAAAGACCTGCAGACGGTCAAACATGAGCAGGCGAGCATTCGCCTGGATGGCGGCTACCGGTACCTGCAACTGGAGCGCATGGCTTACTACGTGCACAAAGACAGCTATCGTCAGTGCATCGCGCAGCACAGCCAACGTCTGCGCGCCGGCCTCGCCGCTGCGCCTAGCACCAGCCGAGTCACGGCAGGGAGCGTGTGATGGAAGCCGTGCATATTCAGTTCGACCCCAGCAGCCTGGTGCTGATCAATATCATCGTCGCGGTGATGATGTTCGGCGTTTCCCTTGACCTGCGGGGTGAGGATTTCAAACGCATCCTGCTCGCGCCCAAAGCGCCGGTGATTGGCCTGATTGCCCAGTTCTTGCTGTTGCCGGCGCTCACCTGCCTAGCCTGCTGGGCGCTGAAAATCGATCCGCAACTGGCCCTCGGCATGACCCTGATCGCCGCCTGCCCCGGCGGCAGCTTCTCCAATATCATGACCTGGATGGCACGCGGCAGCGTCGCCGTGTCGGTGAGCATGACCGCCGTATCGAGCGTTGCGGCCAGCCTGCTGACGCCGCTCAACTTCGGCCTGTACGCCTGGCTCAACCCCTACACCCGGCCACTACTCACCGAAATCGCCATGGACCCACTGAGCCTGCTGCTTATGGTAATTCTGGTGCTCGGTGTACCGTTGGCGCTGGGCATGTATATCGGCCGACGCTTCCCTGGCCTGTCGCGCAAAGTAGAGAAGCCTCTGCGGGTTTTCGCCCTGGCGGTGATGCTGGGTTTCGTCGCCCTCGCCTTCGGCAAGAACTTCGACCAGTTTCTCAGTCACTTCCACCTGTTCTTCTGGCTGGTGGTGGCGCATAACGCCCTTGCATTAAGCATCGGCTACGGCTGCGCCCGGTTAAGCCGCCTGCCAGAAGCTGAACGCCGCGCCATCACCCTGGAGGTCGGTATCCAGAATTCCGCCCTGGGCCTGGTGATCATCTTCACCTTCTTCCCACAGGTCACCGGCATGCTGCTGATCGCCGCCTTTTGGGGCTGCTGGCACCTGGTTTCGGGCATGGCCTTGGCCTACTACTGGTCACGCCGCCCGCCGGCTGCCGACACCGCAGTGCCAGCGCAAGTGGCTGCCGTCGGAGAAAAATAATGCGAACCGTATTGATCACCGGGGCCGCCAGCGGCCTCGGCTGGGAGCTTGCGCGCGCCTATTACGCCAAGGGCTGCAACCTGTTGCTCACCGACATCAACGCCGAGGGTCTGGCCAAGCGTGTGAACGAGCTGGGCACAGAGCGAGTACTGGGGATTGCCGGTGATATCACCGACGCAACCCTGCACCAGCAATTGCTGCACGCCTGCGCCGAACGCTTCGGCAGCCTTGATGTACTGATCAATAACGCTGGCATCACCCATCGCTCGCCCACCACACAAACTGACCCAGCGGTGTTTCGCAAGGTCATGGCAGTGGACTATCAGGCACCTGTCGAGCTGACATTGAGCGCCCTGCCGCTGCTGCGTCAGAGCCGCGGCCAGATCATCGCTATCGGCTCCATGGCCGGCTGGATGCCGGTGTTGGGCCGCGCCGGTTATTGCGCGGCGAAAAGCGCCTTGGGCCAGTTCTTCGAAGTGCTGCGCGCCGAAGTGGCCCGCGATGGCATTCGCACATTGCTGGTCTACCCAAGCTTTCTCGACACGCCCATCGACCAGAACGCCCTCGGCGGTAATGGCCTGCCGGCGCAACACGGTCGCTCGACCATCGGCAATATCCGCGGCGCCGACTGGATGGCTGCACAGATTATTCAGGCCCAGGCGCGTGGCTGCGAACGCTTATTCCCGGATCGTGGCAGCTGGTTGGCCAGCCTGCTCTGGCGCATGGCGCCGTCCTTTTACTACCGCAAGATGAGCGCGCGTTTCGCCGCGGAGATGGATTGATGGAAGTGCTTTGGCTGGCCCTCGGCGGCTTTATTCTGTTGGCCTACACGCTGGAGGCGATCACCGGGTTCGGCAGTATCGTCATCGCCTTATCGCTAGGCGCACTGATGCTGCCGATTGAGGTGTTGCTGCCCATTTTAGTGCCGCTGAACATCTGCATGACCGGCTACCTGGCCTGGCGCCACCGGCAGATGATCGACCGCCGCCTGCTGCTGGGCATGATCCTGCCTGGCATGGTTGGCGGCACCCTGCTCGGCTATGCGCTGCTGCCCTATCTGGATGCGGCCCTGGCCAAGCGCCTGTTTGGCGCGCTGGTGCTGTGGTTTGCCGTCCGCGAACTGTGGCGTTTGCGCCACAACAGCGCCGCCCACCTGCGCCCATTGTGTCTTAGCCGACTGATCAGCCTGTGCGCCGGCATCAGCCACGGCCTGTTCGCCTCCGGCGGCCCCTTGCTGGTATTCGCTCTGGCCGGCACCCAGCTGGACAAGGCACGCCTGCGCGCCACCCTGGTCACGGTCTGGTTCACCCTCAACTGCCTGCTGACCATCGCCTTCCTGCTCGACGGTCGCCTGCTGCCAGCGTTGCCACAAGTGGCGGGCTATGCGCCGTTGCTGCTGGTCGGCGTATGGCTGGGTGAGCGTCTGCACCAACGCTTCAACGAACAACATTTCCGCATCGCCATTTACCTGTTGCTGCTGGTCACCGGCTGCCTGCTGCTTGCACCCTGGAGTCTGCTATGAGCTATGACGTCATCATCAAAAACGGCCTGTACTTCGACGGCAGCGACCAACCCGGAAAAATCCGCCACGTCGGCATCAAGGATGGACGCATTGATGTGCTCAGCCTTAGTCCACTGGATGAAAACGGCTGCCCTGATGTACTGGACGCCACTGGCAAATGGGTGACCCCGGGCTTTCTGGAGATTCACTCGCATTACGACGCCGAAGTCATCGCCGCGCCGGCGCTGAAGGAATCCGTGCGCCACGGCGTCACCAGCGTGACCATCGGCTCCTGCTCGATCAGCATGGTGCTGGCCGACGCCGAGGACTGCTCGGACCTGTTCACCCGCGTCGAGGCGGTGCCGCGTGAGTACGTGCTGCCGATCCTGCAGGAGAAGAAGACCTGGCGCGACGCCGCCGGCTATCGCGCCTTCTACGATAAGCAGCCATTGGGGCCGAACGTCAGCTCCTTCCTCGGTCACTCCGAACTGCGCGTAGCGGTGATGGGCCTGGAGCGCGCCACCTCGCAAGTCACGCCGACCGAGGCAGAACTGCAACGCATGGAACAATTGCTCGAAGAAGCTCTGGACGCTGGCTGCATCGGCCTCTCGGTAATGACCACACGCTTGGACAAGATGGACGGCGACCGCGCCTGGTCGAGCCCACTGCCGTCGACCTTCGCCAGTTGGAAGGAATTCTCACGCCTGTTCGCCATCCTCCGTCGTCGCGGCGCGGTCATGCAGGGTGCGCCGAATGCGGTGACCAAGGTCAACGTGTTCGCCTTTCTCTATCAAGCTCACGGCTGGTTTCGTAAGCCGCTGAAGTGCTCGATGCTCACGGCGCTAGACCTTAAATCGCAGCCCTTGCTTCACCGCTTTACCCGTTTCTCCGGCTGGCTGGCGAACCGCGTGCTACGCGGCAATTTCCGCTGGCAGACCCTACCCGCGCCCTTCACCCTGCGCCTGGAAGGGCTCAACGTGAACGCCTTTGAAGAGTTCGGCGCCGGCGAGATTCTGCGCAACATCAACGACCCGGACGAGCTCTACGCCAAGGTGCTGGAACCCGAGTTCCGCGCGCTATTCAAGAAGCAGGTCAAAGCCGTACTGACCAAAGGCCTGTGGCACCGTGACTTCTCCGATTGCTGGGTCACTGAGTGCCCGGACGCCAGCCTGGTCGGCAAAAACTTCAAGCAACTGGGTGAAAAACGCGGCCTGGACCCGGTAGACGCCTACTTCGAACTGGCCTGCCAGTACCGCGAAGCGCTGAAGTGGACCACCTGCTACGGCAACCAGCGCCTGCCGGTGATGCACAAACTGCTGTCCAGCCCCTGGACCCAGCCAGGCTTTGCTGACTCCGGCGCGCACCTGCGCTCAATCGCTCAGTACAACTTCCCGCTGCGTTTTCTTAAATACGTGCGCGACGCCGAACTGGCCGGCACGCCGTTTATGAACACGGGCCGCGCCATCCATCGATTAAGCGGCGAGCTGGCGGACTTTATCGGTGTGGATGCCGGCACGATCCGCGTCGGCGACCGCGCGGATGTGGTGATCGTTAATCCCACAGGGCTGACCGATGCACTGGATTACATCCACGAAGCACCCATGGAAGTGCTCGGCCTGGAGCGGGTGGTCAAACGCAATGATGAGGCCGTGGATGCAACCCTGATCAACGGTCGAATCGCCTATCGCCGTGGCCTGGAATACCCCGCCGAATTGGGTCAACAGCAAGGCTTTGGGCGTTTTTTGCCGGGACGCGATGTGCTGCCACGCTAATTACTTCGCTATCCAGCGTAAAAGGCAGCCACAGCATCATGCAGAGGCTCTATCACGGTGATCCGCTTGAAGCGACGGACTTATCGGTTACCATGCCCGTCCGCCTAAATTGACCTAAGCCGAGAGCCGCAATGTCGCAACCCTGGAGCCCTGAAAGCTGGAGAACCAAGCCGATCCAGCAACAACCGCAGTACCCGAACGCCGCGCAACTGGCGCAGGTTGAGCGGACCCTGGCCGGTTATCCGCCGCTAGTGTTTGCCGGTGAAGCCCGCGAACTGCGCCGCCAGTTTGCCGAGGTGACTCAGGGTCGCGCGTTTCTCCTGCAGGGTGGCGACTGTGCCGAAAGCTTCGCTGAGTTCAGCGCGGCGAAAATCCGCGACACCTTCAAGGTGCTGCTGCAGATGGCCATCGTCATGACCTTTGCCGCCGGTTGTCCGGTGGTGAAAGTCGGGCGCATGGCCGGGCAGTTCGCCAAGCCACGCTCGGCCAACGATGAAACCATCGACGGCGTGACCCTACCTGCCTACCGTGGCGACATCGTCAACGGCATTGGCTTCGACGAGAAGAGCCGAGTACCAGACCCGGAACGCCTGCTGCAGGCCTACCACCAGTCCACCGCCTCGCTGAATTTGCTGCGCGCCTTTGCTCAAGGCGGCTTCGCCGACCTGCACCAGGTGCATCAGTGGAACCTCGACTTTATCGCCAACTCCGACCTTGGCGAGAAGTACAACGCACTGGCGGGGCGTATCGACGAAACCCTGGCGTTTATGCGCGCCTGCGGCATGGATAGCGCGGCGCAAGTGCGTGAAACCAGCTTCTTCACAGCCCATGAAGCACTGTTGCTGAATTACGAGCAGGCTTTTGTACGCCAGGACAGCCTCACGGGTGACTTTTACGACTGCTCGGCGCATATGCTCTGGATCGGCGACCGCACCCGCCAGCTGGACGGCGCGCACGTTGAATTCCTGCGCGGCGTCGGCAACCCAATCGGGGTGAAAGTCGGCCCGAGCATGGACAGCGAAGACTTGATCCGCCTGATC
>Ga0181597_10006795_pt1 | contig 10560 bp, 14 predicted proteins | sample 041ome_5_FD_148647 | JGI IMG/M metagenome (GOLD analysis project Ga0181597, IMG submission 148647) | Coastal salt marsh microbial communities from the Groves Creek Marsh, Skidaway Island, Georgia - 041403US metaG (spades assembly) | ecosystem: Environmental > Aquatic > Marine > Intertidal zone...
ACCAGCAACAGACTCTCCACTAAATTTAACGAGAATACGCTGGTGTTTTAGATTTGACATAAATTTATTTTAACTGCTCAGCAACCTCATCAGCAAAGTTTTTAGTTTCAACTTCAATGCCTTCACCAACTTTTAATCTTTTATAAGATTCAATTTTTGCATTATTTGAATCTAAAAGATTTTGAATTGTAACTTCAGGATCTTTAACAAAATTTTGTGATAATAAAGAAACCTCAGAAAGAAATCTTTTCAGCTTACCTTCTATCATTTTTTCCATAATCTCTTTAGGCTTTCCTGATTCTTCAGCTTGAACCATATAAATTGCCTTTTCTCTTTCAAGAATTTGTGGGTCGATATCAGCTTCTGATAAACATAAGGGATTGAATGCAGCAACATGCATTGCAATATCTTTTGCTAAAGTTTCATCGCCACCAGAAATTACCACAATAGAACCAAGCTTTGAGTCTGAGTGGACATAAGAACTAGTATTCATTTCGGAGCTATATTCAATTGTCTCCAGTCTTCTTAATTGGATGTTTTCTCCAATTGTTTGAACAAGTGCTTTTCTTTTATCTTCAACCTCAGATGCTTGAATATCAGCAATATCGGTTAATTTATTTTCTGAAATAAATTTCTGTACATCATCAGCAAACTTAATGAAGTTTTCATCCTTTGCTGCAAAATCTGTTTCTGAATTAATTTCAATCAATGTTGAGTAGTCATCTCCAACATGAACTCTAAGCACACCATCAGCAGCAACTCTGGCTGCTTTCTTCTCTGCTTTTAATGCGCTATTTGATCTTAGCAAATCAAGAGCCTTTTCAATATCTCCACTGCACTCAACAAGTGCTTTTTTGCACTCCATCATTGCAACACCTGTCATGTCTCTTAATTCTTTTACTTGAGATGCCTTAATTTCCATTTTTACTTTTCTTCCTCTTTAGAATCATCATTATCAACTTGCTCTTCATCTGAAACTTTTTCTATTGATTCAGACATTTCAGATTGATTTTCATCTTCAGATGTTTCTTGTTTTAATTCATCGGCCGCTGGCTCTTCTTTAACTTCTTCATTCTTATCTACTTCTGCTTCAACTGGCTCTTCCTTTTTAATGGTTTGAATAACTGGTGTCTCAGAGTCTGTTTTGGGCATATAGCCTTTTGAAGACTCTAGGCCTCTTGCACAAGAGTCAGCAATTATTTTTGTTATAAGTCTTATCGATCTAATTGCATCGTCATTTCCAGGAATGACCATATCAATTCCATCTGGATCAGAATTAGTATCTACAAGTGCGATTACAGGTATTCCCATTTTTTTTGCTTCTAAGACTGCAATTTTTTCATATTTAACATCAATAACAAATATTGCATCGGGTAAGCCTTTCATGTCTTTAATGCCACCAACACTTGCTTCAAGCTTTGTGTATTCCTTTTGAATTTCTACTGCTTCTTTTTTAATAAGTTTTTCAATTCTTCCAGAAGATATCATTTCTTCAATATCTTGAAGTCTTCTAATTGAGCCTCTTATTGTTTTCCAATTAGTTAGCGTTCCGCCCAACCATCTTTTATTTACATAAGGAAGGCCAATTGCTGATGCTTCTTCTTTAATTGTTTTACTAGCTGATCTTTTTGTACCTACAAATAGAACTTTGTTACCTTTTGAACAAATATCTTCAACTTTTGATGCAGCAGCACTAAGATGCTCCTGAGTCATGTCTAAATTTATTATGCTTATTTGTTTTCTGGTATCAAAAATAAACTTCTCCATTTTAGGATTCCAGAATCTTTGTTGATGACCGAAATGAACGCCTGCATGTAACAGGTCTTTAACTGAAACTATACTCAATTTAATTCTCCTTGGGGTTATTCTCCAATCCCTATAAAGCTGACTCTGTATTGAGCACCCCAACTTTAAATAACTAGGATTTTCGTGTTAAAAAGTTGTTGTATTCTATAGGCAAAGTAGACAAATTTAAAGTAATTTCTACCTAAAAAAATCTTGAGTTGTGTACATTCCTGGGGGAATACCAATCATTGATTTTGCAATTGATATAGCACCGTCCGCAAATATTTTTCTTGATAAAGCTTCGTGCTTAAAACTTATATGATTATTATCGTTAAAGAAGGTAACTTCATGGATTCCAAAAACATCTAATATTCTTTTAGATTCTATTTCAATTGAAGATATATATTTTTCATTATTGTTTAACTCAATAAACTTTTTTAGCTCGATAGCAGTTCCAGATGGTGCATCAACCTTTTGGGTGTGATGGGTTTCAGAAATTAAGCATTTCATAGAGTCTGAGTTATCTTTTAAAAATTGTTTAATGTTTTTTTTAAAATAAAAGATGCCTTTACTCATATTAAAGGAGAGCATGATTGGAATTTCATTTGAAGCTTCTTCTATTTGTTTGAGTTCAATATCCGTAAAACCTGTTGTACCTATAATTAATGGCTTTTTATACTCCTTAGCTTCTTGAACAAGAGATATTGTTGATTCAGGTCTTGAAAAATCAATTACTACATCTGAATCACTAATTGTTTTTACAATTTTAAAATCTGCATCATCTAGAATTAAATTGTTTATAGTTTTACCCATCTTTCCAGACAAACCATTAATAAAAATAGTTTTCATTAACTAATCCTTAATTTCTTTACAGGCTTGATTAAATGCATCTGTTCCAGGAAAGTTCTTCGATTCAGATAATGAATCGGTAAATGATTTCAGAAGTTTTAGTTGTTTTCTGTCTAAATTTGATGGAGTTTCAACTACAACTCTGCAAAGAATGTCACCTCGTCTACTATTTCTAACTACTGTGGCACCTTTCCCTCTTATTCTAAATACCTTTCCTGTTTGTGTTTGTGCTGGAATTTTTAATGAAATTGAGCCCTCTAAAGTTGGTATTTGTATTGATCCGCCTAAAATTGACACTTCAAACGGGATTGGAGATTCAATATATAAATCTTTACCATCTCTTTCAAATAAGGGGTTTTCTAAAACTCTTATTGCAACGTATAGATCTCCTGATTGACCACCTTTTTGCCATTCACCCTCCCCACTTAGTCTAACTTTATCCCCATTATCAACCCCTGCTGGAATGTTAACTGATAAAGTTTTATTCTCTTTGATAGCACCTATACCCCCACAAGTTCTGCACTTATCTTTAATTACTTGACCTGTACCTGAGCAAACTGAACATGTTTGTTGAACTGAAAAAAATCCCTGTTGCATTCTAACTTGGCCTGCTCCATTACAATTTGAACAAGTTACAGGACTTGTTCCCTTTGCAGCACCACTTCCATTGCAATCATGACACTCTTTATGAGATGGTATCTTAATTTTCTTTTGGGTACCAAGAACTGCTTCTTTAAGGGATAGATCTAAATTGTATTGAAGATCAGATCCTCTTCTTTGCCTTCTTGATGATGATCTGGTTCCAAAAACATCTCCAAATATGTCACCAAAAATATCATTGATATTTATATCGTTAAAATTAGGACCTCCGCCACCCATGCCCTGCACTCCTTGATGGCCAAACTGATCGTAAGCTGATTTTTTTTGAGGGTCTGATAGAACATCATATGCCTCTGCTGCTTCTTTAAATTTTTCAGCAGCTTCAGGATTATCTGGGTTTCTGTCCGGATGAAATTTCATTGCCTTCTTTTTGAAGGCTTTTTTTAACTCAGCAGCAGAAGCGTCTCGAGAGACTTCTAAAGTTTCATAATAGTCTCTCTTAGACATTTTTGATTTATTTATCTTCTTCTTTTACTTCTTCAAATTCAGCATCAACTGTATTGTCTGCGTTTTCAGCAGAACTCTCATCTTGAGATTGAGACTCTCCTTCAGGTGTATATAGTTTTTGCGTCAAAGGTGTCAGAACATCATTTACACCCTTGGTTGCAGCTTCAATAGACTCTATATTTTCAGAAGTTATAGCTTTTTCTAACTCTACAACAGCATCTTCTACTTGTGATTTTTCATCATCAGTTAGTTTATCACCTGACTCTTCAATAGTTTTTCTAGTAGCATGCACCAGCATATCAGCATTATTTTTTGTTTTTACAAGCTCTTCAAATTTTTTATCATCCTCTGCGTTAGCTTCTGCATCTTTTACCATCTTTTCAATGTCTTCATCTGAAAGTCCGCTTGATGCCTTAATAACAATTGATTGTTCTTTACCAGTATTCTTATCTTTTGCAGATACATTTAAAATACCATTAGCATCTAGATCAAACGATACTTCAATTTGTGGAACACCTCTTGTTGCAGGAGGAATATCTGTAAGATTGAACTGCCCTAGTGACTTATTTTGGGCTGCCTGAGTTCTTTCGCCTTGGATAACATGTACAGTAACGGCAGTCTGATTATCCTCAGCAGTTGAGAATACCTGTGATTTTTGAGTTGGAATAGTAGTATTCTTCTCAATAAGCGGTGTTGCAACGCCACCCAGTGTCTCTATCCCGAGAGTTAAAGGCGTAACATCTAATAAAAGAACATCAGTAGTGTCTCCTGAGAGAACAGAACCCTGTATTGCAGCACCCACGGCTACAGCTTCATCTGGATTGAGGTCTTTTCTTGGATCTTTACCAAAAAACTCAGAAACCTTCTTTTGTACTAGTGGCATTCTTGTCTGTCCACCTACAAGAAGAATTTCAGATATCTCATCTTTAGAAATCTTTGCATCTTTAAGTGCAAGTTTTAATGGCTCTAAACTTTTATCAACTAAATCCTCAACCAATGATTCTAATTTTGCTCTAGTAATTTTATGGACAAAATGTTTTGGTCCTGAACTGTCAGCAGTTATATATGGAAGATTAACCTCTGTTTGTTCTGAAGAAGATAATTCAATTTTAGCTTTTTCAGCAGCCTCTTTAAGTCTTTGCAAAGCAAGAGGATCACTTTTCAAGTCAAAGCCTGATTCATTCTTGAATTGATCTACAAAATAATCAATTAATCTTAAATCAAAATCTTCACCACCTAAGAATGTATCTCCATTGGTTGATAAAACTTCAAACTGGTGTTCGCCATCAACATCAGATATTTCTATGATTGAGATATCAAATGTACCACCACCAAGATCATAGACAGCAACTGTTGAATCACCTTTGTGCTTATCAAGGCCATAGGCAAGTGCAGCGGCAGTTGGTTCATTTATTATTCTTTTCACATCAAGGCCGGCAATCTTTCCTGCGTCTTTAGTTGCTTGTCTTTGTGAGTCATTAAAATATGCAGGTACAGTAATAACAGCCTCTTTTACCTCATGTCCAAGGTAGTCTTCTGCAGTTTTTTTCATTTTCTTTAAAACTTCAGCAGCTACTTGAGGTGGAGCTAATTTTTTATTAGATGCTTCTACCCAAGCATCACCATTATCTGCTTTAATAATTTTATAAGGAACCATATCAGCATCTTTACTTACGACCTCATCGTCAAAAGTTCTACCAATAAGTCTTTTAATAGCATACAGAGTATTTTCAGGGTTTGTTACCGCTTGTCTTTTTGCCGGTAACCCAACCAAAACTTCATCATTGTCTGTATAAGCAATTACTGATGGTGTGGTTCTTCCACCTTCAGCATTTTCAATAACTTTTTGTTGTTGTCCTTCAATAACGGCAACACAACTATTTGTGGTACCTAAATCAATTCCTATTATTTTTGACATAATTTTTTTCCTCTAGTTTTTAATTACTGTAACTCTAGCTGGCCTTACTATCCTTGAATGTAATTCCCAGCCTCTTTGAAATACACTTCCAATAGAGCCATTTTCTTTATCTTTATCTTGCTCCATGGTTACAGCCTCATGCTTTTCTGGATTAAATTCCTCATTAACAGGATAAATGGGTATCATTCCAAATTTATCAAGTGCAGATTCAAAAGACTTTAAAGTTAATTCAATGCCTTCTTTATCTTCTTTGGTAGCGCTTTCTGATAGATTATTTAGTGCGTGTTCTAGATTATCAATCACCGGCAATAGCTCAACAAGAAGCTTTTCAACACCATATTTATGAGCTTTTTCTACTTCATTAACAGTTCTTTTTAGTGCATTATCTAAGTCAGCATTAGCCCTTAAAACTGATTTTTCTAATTCCTCGTTAATATCTACAAGCTCTTCATAAGTTGGAGAGCCAAAATCATCTTTGGTTGTCTCATCAGTTTCAACTGCAGATTCCTCAGAATTTAATGCATCATTTTCGATATCATTTTTTTTAACTTTTTTTTCTTTTGGCATATTTAAATCCTATTTGAATCATATATTGGGATTTAAATTTTCAGTTCAAGTGTTGAGCTTGATTTAAGATTCTATTTTTCTAACGTGGAGCACCATGCTGTGATCGACTAACTCATAGCCTTTTTTATTAGCTATTTCATGTTGCAGTTTTTCTAATTCTTCATCATGAAATTCCATAACTTTGCCGGTATCAACATCAACCATGTGATCATGGTGTTCATCAGAATTAATTTCATATACTGCTTTACTATTTTCAAAATGATGTTTTGTTACCATTCCAGCAGCTTCAAACTGTGTGAGGACTCTATATATAGTTGCTAAGCCTATATCTTCATCTTTAGAAATTAGCTCTTTATAAATATCTTCGGCACTAAAATGTGCTTCTTCTTGAATAGCTGTAGATGCAAGAACTTCCATGATTTTTATTCTTGGTAGCGTAGCCTTTAAACCAGCTTTTTTTAATTCTTCATTTTGATTAGACATGCTTGCAATTTTATAAAAATTTTATTGTCATATTCACTTATGTAAACAGACTTTAAAGTTATTACAAAGTATAATCCAAATTTATTATGAAACAACTTACCACAACTTTCTTTATAACAATTTTTATAATATCAACTAGCTCTTGCACTTCTCTAAGTCCATATAAAGTTCCTATCTTGCAGGGAAATATATTTGAAGATGAAGATCTTGAAAAATTAGAAGAAGGGTTAACAAAAGAACAAGTCCAATATATTTTTGGTACAGCTTTAATCCAAGATCCTTTTAGAGATAAAAGATGGGATTACTATAACTCTGTAACAATTGGTGAAAATATTGTTACAGAAAGCAAGCTTACAATCTTTTTTAATGAAAATGGGGTGGTAGAAAGCTGGATAATTGAAAAATCAACACCTGAAACAGACTAAACTTTTTTAAGTCTTCTTTCTTTTGGGTCTTGATGAAGAGGCCTTAGTAACTCAACCCTTTCTCCTTCTTTAAGTCTATATTTATTTGGAAGGGGTTTAAAATTTCCATCGAGTAATTCACTGTTTACAGCGATTACTAGCTCATGATCTAGGTTTGAAATAATTTGATTTATCTCATCATAGTTTATTAACTCTGCTACGGTGAGACTTGACGAAACATCGAATTCATAAAAATGTTGTTCATCTATTCCTTGATAGCTAAAGAATACTTTCATGAAACTCTTTCAATAAAGGAATCAATGATATTCTTTGAAAAGATATTTGCTAAATGCTCTGGAGTTATTGCATTTAATAAAAAAGGGAGTTCATAGGTTGCGTCAAAATCTATTTCACATGAATTTTTATCTATATGAGCAACTGACCACCTACCCTCAAATTTTTCAAAAGGGCCTTTAAGTTGTCTAATAGTAATAGAACTATCATCTAATGTATTTTCAGACTCAATATAATAATCTTTGCCCAATACATTGAACTCAAGCCTGCCAATCTCAATTGGAAGTTCTCTTGAAATTAAAGTTGCCCTTGTACATCCAGGTATAAAATTAGAGTAATCATTGAAATTTTTAATAACTTCTAAAGCCTTTTTTGAGTCAACGTTCAAAACTTTTTGAAAACTAATTTTTCTTGTCATGAGAGATTAAAAAAACTGTCTGTAAAAAATATATCCAACGCATAAAGGCGCAACAAACTTAACAAAGAATCTCCACATTAAATATAGCGAAGTATTGGTGTTACCTATTTCGTTCTTGATTAGGGACTCTTTCATAAACCAGCCAACAAATATGGCAATCAACATACCTCCAAGGGGAAGCAAGATTTGATTAGCAATAAAGTCCATAGAATCTAAAAAGTTTTTTCCTGAGATAATATCTACGTCTGACCAAGTGTTGAAACTCAAAGCGGATCCAATTCCAAGCACCCATATAAAAAATGAAATTATTTCAGCTGATCGTTTTCTGGATAAAATTCCTTCTTCTGAAAGATATGCTACTCCAGGTTCAAGCAAAGAAATTGAAGAGCTTAAGGCAGCAACAGATAATAGAATGAAGAACAACGGGCCAATAAATTGACCAAACTGCATTTGATTAAAAGCAGAAAGCATTGAAACAAAAACCAAACCTGGACCACTGTTAGGCTCAAGATTAAATGCAAAAATAATAGGAAAAATTGCTAAACCGGCCAACATTGCTATTAAAGTATCTAGCGAAGCAACTGTAAATGATGAGCCTACTACTTTTTGATCTTTTGGCATATATGCGCCGTAAGCCATAATTGATCCCATCCCAAGACTTAAACTAAAAAATGCCTGCCCCATTGCTTGCAATAAAGTATCTGATGTAACGTTAGAAAAATCTGGAGCAAATAAGAATGATAATGCTTTGGTGAAGTCTCCATTAATCATGGAATAAATAACCATAAATATCATTAAAAAACCAAGCATAGGCATCAAAATTTTTACCATTCTTCCAATGCCATCCTTGATTCCTGCAGATACTATCAATGCTGTCATCACCATAAAAATCGTATGCCAAATAATCAGATTAGCTGGTGATGATATGACACTTGAAAATTGATCAGGAGAACTAATAGCACCGCTTGAAGTTGCTGAAATAAAAATGTAGTTCAAACATATTCCAGCAATAACACTGTAAAAAGATAGAATCAGAATTCCAGCAAATATGCCACTCCAACCCACAACTTGCCACATGCTGCTCTTTTTAGATTCTAAAGCAACATTTTTCATAGCGTTAATAGGACTATTGCCAGCTTTTCTTCCAATAATAATCTCACTTATCATAATCGGCAGCCCTATAATTAGTATGCATCCCAAATAAATTAATACAAAAGCTCCACCGCCATTTGTGCCAGCTTTATATGGAAAACCCCAGATATTACCAAGACCAACCGCAGAGCCAGTTGCTGCTAAAATAAAAGTCCATTTTCCGATCCATGCACCATGAGATTTAAGTTGTTTTTGTATTTCCATCATATTGTTATTAATGTAAAGGGTTGCTGTAAGGATTAATCCAATAAGCTGTTGATATTAAAAAACTTATTGCAACTAGTAAAGAAAGCATTCTTCTAAATTTCTGATAGTCTTCATGTTTATGTTTAAAATCATGCGTTGATTTTTCAAAGTAATAAAAGGATTGAAAACTTATTACTGATATTAATAGGGCAAATAGAATCATATTTAAATAAATTAAAATCAACATCAAGCAAGCAATAAGACTATAAAGAATACCTATAGAGAGATTTTTCTTTTGTTGGGGCTGATCGTCACGCCAACCCCATGAAATACCACCTAAAAAAGTTAAGATTATTGAACCGTAAGCTATTTGAAAAATAATAGCCGTTTCTCCAATATCACCACCTGTTATCCAGGGAGTAATTGATAGAAAGGCAAATGGTATAAACCCAATGTAACCATATGTTGATTTGATAGTATTAATATTCAATGTATTTTATAAGTTTTTCTTGCACTAGATGTATCTAGAGACATAATAAAGACATGTCAAAAGATAAGCCTGCATTAATTGTAAGGAATAAAACTGCAACAAGAAACTATAAACTTGGAGAATCTTTTCAAGCAGGAATAGTTTTAGAAGGATGGGAAGTCAAATCTTTAAGAAATGGAAAGGTAGACATTAAAGATTCTTATGTGACATTTAAAAATAATGAAGCATGGCTTATTGGAACTAAAATTGATCCGCCAGCTTCACTTAAGAATTTTGATGCAGATCCCACTAGATCAAGAAAGCTTCTATTACACAAAAAAGAAATATCCCAACTGCAAAAATTGAAAGGAGAAAAAGGATTAACCGTTGTTCTTACTTCAATATATTGGAAAGAAAATCACATCAAATGTGATATAGCTACTGGTAAAGGTAAAAAACTTTACGACCAGAGGCAAGATATTAAAAAAAGAGATTGGGAGCGAGATCAAGGAAGAATTCTCAAAAATTCTAGAAATTGACAATAATAATGTATAATTCCGCTCCCCATGGGGGCGAACAGGGTTCGACATTTCTACTGGACTCCGAAGCGCATGCCAAGATTGTGGTAATTCTTGTAAAACATACTACAAAAAATTTAGTTGCAAATAACGACAACTACGCTTTAGCAGCTTAATGCTAACCGATGCCAGAATTGACTATGGTTTGAAGCATCGGCAAAACACATAGTCTAGCCAAGCTGTGTTGCTTGGACACAGCTTGGTTAAACTTAATCAAGCTCGCTTTCTCACCCTGCTCCTCGGGTCGATAAAGTTAAAAAGCCAATTGGGTGAGCTATGCATGTAGAAGTTAGGCTGAAGGATTAATGGACGCGGGTTCAATTCCCGCCGCCTCCACCATTGACTTAATT
>Ga0181597_10006798_pt1 | contig 10558 bp, 15 predicted proteins | sample 041ome_5_FD_148647 | JGI IMG/M metagenome (GOLD analysis project Ga0181597, IMG submission 148647) | Coastal salt marsh microbial communities from the Groves Creek Marsh, Skidaway Island, Georgia - 041403US metaG (spades assembly) | ecosystem: Environmental > Aquatic > Marine > Intertidal zone...
TCGCAGATGCAGATGGTTGTATGCAGGTTCTAGATGAGGTATTCACATCATCACCTGAAGGCAACACCCAGACAAATGCCGTGAATAGTTGATTAGGCCTTAGTTTAGCTTTAGCAGAGGAGTCACAATGTGGCTCCTCTTTTTTATGATATATAGACCATGAGGCATATAGAGACTTATAGTGATTTTATCAACGAGGGCAGAAGCAAGTATGATGGCTTGGCCAACAAACTCGTGAGCCAGAACTTTAAGAAGTGGATTAAAGACTGGAAGAGTGGCAAGAAGAAATCAACCTTTATGTTAAGCGTTGAAGAACGTGGTCTAATCTTTGATCTTACTTCAACGATCTACTTTGGTGACGTTGAAGGTCAGCAGATAAAAGGCTTTGAAGTCTTAGATTCAACTGGTGCTGATGGTAGAGATGAGTATTACGATGATGAAGGCGATCTAGTGGATCAGGATCCTTATATCTTAATTGACTTTGCAATCAACGACGAGTGGCTGCCTGGTGAATGGCAAACAGTCTATATGCACCTTGCCGACGTAATGCGTCACGAGATGGAACATATTACCCAAGACGGTAAAAGTGTCGGCAACTACAGAATGGGCAAACCAGATGAAGATGATTCTGAAATGAGAGCCCTGATTAAAATGGGATTCTTGCCAAAGCATACTTATCTGATGTTACCAAAAGAAGTGGATGCAAATCTACAAGGTTTAAGATACGAAGCTAAGAAACGTAAAGAGCCGATTGCAGATGCTATTAACAGATACTTAGACGTTCAACAAGAACAAGGTGTGATAGATAATGAAACAAGAGCTGAAGTTTTAGACCTTTGGCGCAGAAGAGCACAAAAAATAGGCGGCATTGGTAAATTCTAATGAAGATCAATACAACATATAATGAGTTCTTAAACGAGAAGAAGAACAAGAAGAATTCAATTAAGTCTAAGGTCAAGAAGATTGACAAGAAGATTAAGAAGACTGTTGATAAACAAGAAGATTTAGCTAAAACAGCCAAAGAGCTTGCTGATTCTCCGGAACCTTCTGATAAGATGAAGGCTTCACTAGCTAAGGTACAACTACGTCAGTCTTCAGCAAAGGCACAAGAATTGGTTATGCGCAAAGAGGCTGAAATCTTAAAGAATAAAATTAAGACTGCTAAGAAAAAAGAAAGAGCAACCAACGAAGATATGAAACATGTGAAATTATTTGAAAGATTTATTACAGACTCTGACGTTACTAGATGGGAGCGCGAACATGGTAAACTACCTATTCCAAAAGAGATTAGTGCAATGGCTAAAGACATGCTAAAAGCTGGCTTCATCAGAAAGGACACTACACTGACTCAAGCTAAACTTTGGATTGCTCTTGAAGATGTAACTTGGATTGAAATGGAGAAGAAGTTTGGTAAGCTTGTAGGTAAGTTTTACGGCGGCGAGTTCTATAACGAGATGACAGATGTTATTTCAATTAAGGCTGCATATTATGCATATGAGGTCTCTAAATCTATTCAAGACAAAGTTGCTAATGGAGAAGACGTAGAACCAGCTTATTATGAGCTTAAAGCATACTTCAACGCATTTGGCATGGACTATAATAGAAGTAGAATCTTTAATAGCGCAGTCAGTCTACTAGAAGAATGGATGAAGTCAAACAAAATTGAAACTCTGTGAAATTTGTAAAGCTCTTTGAAGAATTTGTTACCGAGAAGAAGCCGAAAGGCGCACCGGACTTTCATCACTCAGATGCACCGGATGCTGAAGGTCGCTTCAGAGATCTTTCTATTAAGGATCTAGCTGCTTGGTTAATTAAGACTCGCAAGAAGGACGTTAAGAAGATTAGCGGTTCATTAACTCAACAATATGTCTTTAATCGCAACGACGATCCAGACTACGCTGAGAAGATGCAGAAGACTCGCAAAGAGGTTTATAAGCAACTAGGTAGAGAAGATCTAATTGACAAGATGGATGAGTCTGTTATTTTAGAGTTTAATACTTATACCGGTGATGAGGTCGCTCAGTATATTGAGGATATTACACCAGAAGAAAGCGACATCCCAGATTATTTCATTGACAAGTATATCAAGCCAAACGACGGTTGGCAGCTTAAACAAATCAAGCTTAAAGACCTACTAAAAGACAAAGACTTTAAGGATTATTATAATTCAGGTGAAGAGCGATATGATGAGTATGAGGTCGATCCAAATGATTTATATAATGACCTTGTAGTTTATAAGGGCCAGCTCTTAGATGGTTATTCTAGGGCTGCTAGGATGTTAAGAAATGGTGAAAAAACAGCAGGTGCTTACGTATTAAAATAAACAACTATGAAATTTATAAAGACATTTGAGGATTGGAATAATGTATCGCCAGAACTAAAGGCTCACATCGACGAGGGGCTTGACTTAACCAATTCATTCTTTAGACTGGGCAGTGAGGCCTATGCTAAACTTTTTGAAGAGGTAAAAGAGTACTGGGATAAAGGCAACATCATTCTTAAAGGTCCAAGTGGCTGGATGGCTAAAAACCTTGAAGTTGGTAAGCCAGCAGTCTATAAAGAACGTGGCGGTAAGGCCAAGAAGGTTAAACTGGATTCACCAGAACGTGGTGGCAATAAGAAGTTTATTGTCTATCGTAATACTGGTAGAACAGATGATGAAGGCAACGTGATCGCCAAGAAGATTGAATGGGGAGACCCGAAACTTGCAGTTAAGAACGATGACCCTGGAGCAGCGGCTTCATTCTGGGCAAGACATAAATGTGACACTGCAGCTAAACAAGATCCGGACAAAGCGGGCTTCTGGGCTTGTTATGGACCAACTCTATTCGGCAAACAATTAGGACTTAAATCAGATCAACCATGGTAACTCACGAAGAAATGATAGAGATGATTGAAGACCAGCGCAAACCCTTCACTGAAGAGCGCTATGATGGCTATATCGTACGTCATTTTGATCCAAGCTACCCAGAACATTTATTCAAGTGGCACTGGGACGAAGAGGATAGAACGATTGAGGTTCTTGAAGACAGTGACTGGCGTTTTCAGTATGACAATGAGATGCCAATTCTAATGCTAACCGGAGTTGACATTAAGATCCCAGCTGGAGTTATCCACAGAGTAATAAGGGGCACAACTCCATTAAGCGTAAAAATATTACTTGATTAACAAGATATATAAACCAAATCGTAAAAAATAAACTATACAAAATGGCAAAAAAGATTTTATCATTTGAGGAGTACTCAAAGAAAGTAAACGCTCCAGATGTTAGTGAAGAAGAAACTGACGAAGTAGCAACAGAAGACAGAGCTGAAGAGATCGAGGACGAAGGCGAAGAAATGGCTAACGAAGACGAGGATGAAGACGAAGATTCTGAGGAATTAGAAGGCGATGAGTCTGAAGATGACGAGGATGAAGATGAGGATGAAGACGAAGACGAAGACGAGGATGAAGACGAGGAGTCTGAAGAAGAAGACGAAGACGAGGAGTCTGAAGAAGAATCTGAAGAAGAGCCTGTAGAAGTTAAGCCAGCATCTGAGATGTTAAAAGAAGTCTACGAATCTGCATGTAACGAAGCAATGGCTTATGAAGGTGATGAATACCAAGAACATACTGTAGAATCTTACATGAAAGAAATGGCAGCTCTTAACGCTGGTATGATGGCTGAAATGTACGAAGCTGCTTGTAAAGAAACTAAAGAAGGAGAGATGACAGTTGAAATGTACGAAGGTGCATGTAACTCAATGAAAGAGGCTTACGCTAAGAAACTTGACGAGATGATGGAAGCATGGTCTGGTGAAGCTCCTGCTGAAGAAACTGAATAAAAAAGAATAGGTCGGCGTGATAGAAGCTCTAAAGTACTAAATATATAAAGATATATATAAAAAAACAAATTAATAAGATGAAATACACATCAACATTTGAATCATTCATTAACGAATCACAATTCAACAATGAATTAAACGAAAAAGTAGATGCTGCCGCATACATTAAAGCAGGAAAACTAGGTTACAATGACCAATTCTTAGGAAGAAAATCACTTTCATTCACACTTTCAACCGATCTTGGTTTGAATCCAAAGGATGAGTTTGGAGGTGGAGACTGGTTAGGTTTTGACCACGTATCGCTTTATGCAACTGGTGGTAAAAAGTCTGGAACTATTTTAGACGATGCACTTTCAGGAAAGTACACATATGATGAATTAAAAGCAGCAGCCGCTGACTTTTTAGGTATCAAAGAGTCAGTTAATGAAGCTGTAAACCCAGCAGCCTATGTAAAGGCTGGAAAATTAGGTTACAATGACCAGTTCTTAGGAAGACAATCTCTTTCTAAAACATTATCATTAGATTTAGGATTCGACAAGAAGAATGAATTTGGTGGTGGAGACTGGATTGGATTTGACCATGTATCAATGTATGCAACAGGTAAAAAAGGCGGAACTATTTTAGACGATGCACTTTCAGGAAATTACACATATGATGAATTAAAATCAGCTGCTGCAAAACATTTCGGCATCTAAGAAGATTGATTTAAGTATCATTGAATTAAACTTTTTAAAAAGCTCATGTATAACACATGAGCTTTTTTATTTTAAAGAATATGCCAAGAATTGCAATTGAAAAGATATACATGCAGACAGCATACCAGTTCGCTAAGCTCTCTTATGCTAAGCGACGCAAGGTAGGTTGCGTGATAGTAAAAGACAAACAGATTATTTCATTTGGCTATAACGGTATGCCATATGGCTTTGATAATGACTGTGAAGAAGATCAAATCAGATACTATGATAACCCTGACCATGCAATGACATTAATGGACAAAGGTTACGAATGTGCTGATGGATGTTGTAGTAAAGTCGTTACCAAGCGTGAAGTTATGCACGCAGAATCTAATGCAATCATGAAAGTTGCTAAATCAACTATGAATTGTGATGGTGCTGAACTTTATACTACAACTTGCCCGTGTTTTGATTGTGCTAAGTTGATTATTCAAGCCGGCATCTCAAAGGTATACTACTCAGAAGACTATCGTGATATGAGTGGTGTAGAACTACTAAAGAAAGCTAATATTGACGTTGAAGAAGTTATCTGTTGGAACGACCTATAAAAGACATAATAGACCACGCGCTAGAAACTAAAGTTTTTGGTGAAGACTTCTCTTTCAGGAGAGGTCAACGTGAAGTGATTGAGCAGATTGTAGCTGCTTATCAAGAAGACCCAGAATCTACAGTGGTGATTGATGCACCAACTGGAACTGGTAAGTCACTGATTGCAATGTGGAGCTCATATATCTTAAAGGAGATGGGCAAACGCGGCTATCTAGTTACATCAGACCTAGCACTTCAAGATCAATACGAGAAAGACTTTAAGCGCCTTAATTTAAACTGGCCAAGTATTCGAGGCGTTGACAATTACGAATGTTTTGTCAACGGACTACCTTTTAGTCTTGGTGATTGTAAGATGAAAGGTATGGGCTATGAACAAGCTGAACAACTTTCATGCTATGGCCACTGTGGTTATCTACAGAATCGACGTCGTGCTATTGAACAACCAATTGCTCTGCTTAACTATAGCTTTTGGCTCATTCAACGTAACTATGTTCAGACTAGAATGGACGAACAAGAGCGCGAAGCTCCTTTTAAGAAACGTGACTTTGTCTTCTTTGATGAAGCACATAAAGTTGATGAGATTGTACAGAACCATTTTAGCGCGCGCATTGACGAGTCTGTAATTGACCGAGTAGTTTACCTTAACCGGTTTATTAGTCGGCATAATATACCAGCTGAAACTCAGACCAAGAACAGGTTACAGTCGGTTGTACATGATCTAATGACAACTAAAGGTCGTGAGCCACTCTTTAAAGCTATTCAAGAGTTTAGAGGTATTGCTATCACATACCGAGCTGCACAAGATATTGCTAAGAAGACTGCCAAGAAGCGTTTTGGTCAGAAAACAATACCGAGTGATTGGGCATCCGCATTTACCGCTTTCGACCGCCTTAAGGACATCTACTGTAAGTTTGATGACTATGCTGACTTAATCAAAGATGTTGGCTTAGAAGCCATGGTAATTGACCAGCGTGAAGATGAGGCTAGATTTACATGTGTCGAAGAGGCCAAGATGATTCAGAAGTATCTACATGAACAAGCTGGTTTTAAAGTTTTTATGTCAGCGACAATTGGTGACCCAAGAGCTTATGCTAGAATCATGGGTATTAAAGGTGCTCGTTTCATCAGAATGGACAACACGTTCAACTTTGATAAGTCACCAGTTATTTTTGTCAACCGACATAAGTTGACTTATAGAGAGCGTGAAGCTTCACTGCCAAAAGTGGTCAAGATCCTAGATCAAATCATTAAGAAACACAAAGGCCAACGTGGTATCATCCATACAGGTTCATACCAGTTTACAAACTATATTAAACAACATTCAATGCATACCTTTAGGCTAATGGACTATGCTGGTTCTAAAGAGAAAGCCGAGACGCTTGAATTATTTGAGCGGAAAGAAGATGCAGTTATCATGGGACCTTCATTACTAGAAGGTCTAGACTTAAAAGACGGTATGAGCAGATTCCAGATCTTCTTTAAAGTACCTTATCCAAGTTTAGCAGATCCACTGATTAAAGCTAAACTTAACGTTTCAAACGACTGGTACAACTGGAAGACTGGTGTTTCGGTAATGCAAGGAGTTGGCCGTAGTGTCAGAAGTGAAGATGACTGGGCAATTACATATGTGATTGACGCTAGTTTTATGAGCTTGATAAATAAACCAGACTTCTTCCCGCCTTCATTTAAAGAACGTATTAAGATAGTAAAATAATATATTTATGGGATTTAACAAATTATGGGTGCCGGCAATCGAGGACCTAGAAGAGAGTAAAAATAAGATGGGTGAACATGAGTTCGGTATGCATTGGCATAAGAGGCTGATGAAGACTGATGCAATCATTGGAGATAGCTCGTCTGTTGAGATGATTAAACAATTTGCAGAAAAGGCATATAATGTTCAGAAAGATAATCAAAAAGATAAAGAATAGTATGTCTACACAAGTTAAAGACAAGCAACAAGAAATCTGGTACGTTTGGACTAAATCCGAACGTGTTGGTGATATTGTACAGCCTGCTGAAGTACAAGACGATGCTAAATGGCTTAAGTTTACAGATGGTACTCAGATCAACAAGAGTATCATTAAAGAATTCTTAATGTCGGCTAAATCTGAGCAAGAGGCTAAGGTTTATTCACTAGACTTAAACCCAATTGGCTCGAGTGTTAATACAAGTGCTAAACCTGTTGAGGTAAAACAAGAGGCACCAAAGCAAGAACGTAGAATTACAGACGGTAAATCAGCACCAACTCCAGAAGTTAACGTAATGATGGAGATGCTGAAGAAGATCAGCAAGAAGAACAAGGCTGCAATGCCTGTTGAGGTTAACATCCCAGCAAAAGAAGTTTATGAAATGCTACAGGATCAGATGGACATGGAAGCAGAAGAGCTAAACGAACAGATTGGGCTGCTTGTAGAAAGCCAGATAGATAACCTAAGAGAACAACTTAAAGAACAAATCGAAACTTTTATTTCTAATTATTATACAAATGAGTCAAGAAACAACAAACGAGCAAAATCAAACTCAAGCAACACCACAGGCACAGATGCCCCTGAATAGACGTCAGAGAAGATACATGATGAAGCAGAATGGAATGCTTAAGTATTTAAGCAAGCTAAGCTTTTTCCACCCGACAAGAGCTGCAATTAGACAGCAGAACATGGAGAATGGGCGTAAAATTCAGGAGGCTAGACTTGATGCTGCTGAAAAAGCTCAAGCTGAAAGACTTGAGGCTGCATTAGAAAGAATGAAAGAGACTTGGTCTAACATTGGCTACAACAAAGAAGAAATGACAATGCTAGAAGAAGCTTGGGCTTTGACTGCAATCAAAGACAGAGAAACTTACCGAGCTGATGTGAAGCAGTCTAGAAAATTGATGAAAGAGGCTGCAGCTTCATTGGCGGCTAGAAACAAAAAGTAAGATATGATTACAGTTAGCATTGAACCTGCTGATAACGGGGTCATCAAGTATGTAGCTGATGATAACGTTAACGGTGGCGGAGAAGAACATGTGTCTCGAGTTGTCTATGATTTAGACAACGACGAAGAAAGAATAAACCTAGTCAACCTGGTCCAAGACATTATCTTGGATCTAGGGCTAGAAACAGGAACTGAAATCGACAAGCATATGTTCAGTGCTAAAACTGAATGGGGTGCTAAATACAACCCGTCGATCAAAGAAACAAAGGAGAGAATCAAGCAGCTAGAAGCTGAAATTAATAGACTCTCTACGCAATTAAAGTAATGAATTTTAGGATAGAATGCGTTTGGTGTAAAACTAGAACGGAGTTTGATAAATTGTATAGGTCTAATGGTCATGACCTTGCGGTCTCGTACTCTGATATTTACAATAGACTGATGAAGAGTGACCCGTATAACGAGGAGCCTTCTGATGTTATCATTACGCTTTATATCCGTAAAATGATTATGAGGGCACTTCAGACTAAAATAGAGAAAGAAGCTGATGACTTCTCTATAGCCTATATGTTTAACAACTTAGATCAAGATTCAGTCACCGGTGTTCATGATTTTATGTCTGAGCTCTTTGATTCTGAGATAGAGCTTAATCTAACTGTGATTAACAGATCTGATTACCCAAAGCAGGGCGTCTTAAGTAAATTTAACAATGTAAAATTCATTGACAATGATTAAGCACAAACTTTTTGCAAAAGGTGAAAAGATACATGCGCTAATCTCAACTACACAAAAACCAAACGTACTTTTCCCAGTCAGAGCTATCATTTATGACGTCAAGTTCGACGACATCAATCCACAGTATCAGATTAAAGTACTTAAGTTCTACGATCAGATCTACTTTTTAAAGCAGAATCTGTTTGGTGGCCGATTCATTAGAGACTTTGAAGGCCATGACACAAAGATCAACCTTAAACGTGAAAACTATTCTAAAGTAAAGACCTTGGAAGATGAGGTCTTTGGTGGCCAGAACTGGCAAAAGTATCTGCTTGTTGTTGACTCTGTCTTTTGCACAAGGACTAGAGCAGAACAAGAAGAGCTCTTCAATAATATCCAATCATTTCATATTGAGTTAAAACTGAAAGAACTCTATGAACTGGTTAATCGTACGGTCTATTCTAAAGGCCCATACTATTTCCACACTCGAGGTGAGTACATTAAGGCATTAGAGAAGTTTTTAGGAGATAGATACCCTAAGCAAAAAGACTGGGTAGACGAACTGCTTTACCGCCCAGATACATCTGAGCTGGACAACTCTGAGTGGGTTTAAGTATAGCTGGATATATATAAAAAAAGAATAGTGATTTAATGGCTTACCAATTTATAGAAGATTTGGGTTTTGAACTTCAATTTGAAATTATAGAGACTGGTTTTATAGATGCTACCCTTTCTAAACCCATTAAAGGTTCAGATGATCAGTGGTATCTTTTCAGGGAGCTCCCTGAAAATATATTATACGGTTACAGTGAACCTGAGCCGGAGCCAGAGCCAGCAACTCAAGGTAATACTACGGTTGAAGAAAAACCTGTTGATAATACCAGTGTTTATGGTAAAACATTAGTCCAGAGTAGAAAGTATAAAGCACCGGAAGGTGATAGCAGAACTGAAGGCATTCATGAAGGTGAAGCTGTTCGATCATATTTCAATAAATGGACTCTTTTTAAGTACAAGAATATAAGCGGTTTAAGTGAAAAATCACAAGGTTCTGAAGTTTCTGACAGGTATAGCACGGTTGTTAACTCAACGTCACCATATATTGCACCTACAGCTAACAATATTGTACAATATTCTGAGAATATTGATTCTCTAGCTTTTAAGTACAGCTTGACTGATTTTATTCAATGTGAACACTATGGTCAAATTTCTAATAGTTACATGGTGACCTTAAGGCGCTTTGGCTATCCAATTGCTGATAACCTCATTGAGCCAAGACAAATAGGACCAGGTGGTGACCTCATCGATACTACACAGCCAGATATAGCACGTGCGATTACATGGTTGAGTCCTGCATTGGGTAACGATCTAAAAGAAATACTTAAGTTTAACGTTAAGATACCATGGAAAGAAGAAGAGTCTGCAGTTCAAACTATTCAAGCGGGTAAGAAGAATCGAGGCGCTGTTGGTGCAATGATTGATGGTAGCCCTATTTTCCAGGCTATTGAAAATGGTATAAACGGCTACAATGCAGATCAAACACAACGTGCAAACGCACAAGGTGGTGGATTTGACCCACTTAAGGAGACATATCCAAACACTGTTTACGGTCCTCTTAATGTAATTAAAAACATTATGGCTAGAGAGCAGGGTTTAAAATTTGAGCAAGAGTTTAAGCTAACTTTTCACTATGATTTACGTGGTTATCCTAATACAAGCCCTAAGGTTGCTTTTATGGACACTATGGCAAACTTACTAGCATTGACATATAATAATGCTCCTTTCTGGGGTGGTGCTGTTAGGTATACCGGTAGTGGCTCTCTT
>Ga0181597_10006801_pt1 | contig 10553 bp, 9 predicted proteins | sample 041ome_5_FD_148647 | JGI IMG/M metagenome (GOLD analysis project Ga0181597, IMG submission 148647) | Coastal salt marsh microbial communities from the Groves Creek Marsh, Skidaway Island, Georgia - 041403US metaG (spades assembly) | ecosystem: Environmental > Aquatic > Marine > Intertidal zone >...
TTCGGTCTTGCCTGAGCCGGTGACGCCATCCAGCAGGTAACAATGAAATTCACTGCTGGCATTAATCACGTCGACTGCATCCTGCTGACTGCTGTTCAGGCGCAAGGGCGCAGAACCAGGTTTGTCTGTGTGCGCAAGACTAACGGAGTCGTCGGCGGTGATTTCGGCGCGCTCCACTAACTGTTTGTGTTCGAGTTGCCGAGCCAACGACAGTGAAAAACCAGCCTGCTTGATTTGATCCGCAGAGACCTGGCCGTTGGACTCGATGAATGCATGAAGCTGCTGCTGTTTTGGGGCGCGCCTGAGAGCCGCTAGCTGATCCGGGTCCGGCGCCGCTCTAAGGCGCAAGACTTCGCGAATTTCCAGGGTTGGTGCGCCGCTTCGCAGCAGCTTTGGTATTGCAGTGGCGAATACATCGCCCACGGGATGCTGATAATACTCACTCGCCCAGATTAGCGCGCGAAACAGAGTGTCTGGCAGTACCGGCTCAGTTTCCAGATATTCGAGCGCCGGTTTGAGCTGTTTGTCTGTAAGCGCCGATTCGGCCGTGCTCTGAATGACCACTGCGATGACTTCGCGCCTGCCAAAAGGCACCCTGACACGGGTTCCCACTTTGGGCGCCGGCAAATCAGCAATGGGAAGATAGTCAAAAACCCGACGCAAGGGGGTTGGGACGGCGACTCTAATGACTGAAGTGGTAGAAGTGATGGCGAGACTCAAGATAAAGGGGCGATTTCCAGGTCGGTTACCAGAACGTGGCGGAGGTGCAGCATACTAAAGCCAGTGAACCGGCAACAAGCTCTGCGTGAGTTGCTGTGCCGCCGGCAACAGGAGCCGGGCCTCTGGCTGTTCACTGAATGACTCGATGGTCTATACTGCCGCCAGCTATTGGCCTGCATTGTCTGGCCTGACACAGCACAAACGACAGCAGTCCGATGTCTCGAATAGAAAACAGGGTGTAGACAATTCATGAGCGACAATGCCATTCCAGCAGAACTACTGAGCGTGCGGGAGAAAATCGATGCCATTGATGAGCGCCTGCTGGATTTATTAGCCGAGCGCTTTCAGCTCACTCACCAGGTCGGTCTGCTCAAGGCCAACCAGCAGCTGTCTGCCCTGGACGCTACTCGCGAGGCTGAAAAACTGGCTCGCCTGGCGGATCTCAGCAGTGACCGTGACCTAAACCCGGAACTGGTCCAGGAATTGTTCAGGCGCATCATGCAGCAAGTGGTGCAAAATCACGAACGCCTCAAAGCCCAGGGTTAAAGAGCCCCATCCTCTACCAGCAATGGACCGGGGAACGGTGCCTGCTGGCAGCCCCTTGCGTCTTTCGCTTTCTCTGTTAGAATGCGCGACCCTGACTCCCGCCGAGGGAGAATCCTGAAAGCAGGTGTGGTGCGTAGATGCTCATGGTTTTCAAGGCGTTATTCAAGACGCTATTCAAGGCACTACGTGGCGACATCTCACTAAGAGGAAGTAACGATGCAAGCTGATATTCATCCCAAGTATGGGCCTATCAAGGCGACCTGCAGCTGCGGTAACGTGATAGAGACCCAATCAACCCTGGGCAAAGACATCCTGATTGAGGTGTGTTCCCAGTGCCACCCGTTTTACACGGGCAAGCAGAAAATCCTGGACAGTGGTGGTCGTGTAGATCGCTTTAAGAAGCGTTTCGGTAACCGCAGAGTCTAAAGGGTCTTTTTCTGAGGTCCTTATACTGACAAGGGCCTCAGAAAATAGTCTCGGTAGAGAGCTCCTCGCTCTCCTCGCCATCTACCTCAATTCCCGGCAGCGGCCCTGACATCGGTTCGGGCGCCAGCTCTTCTCGGAAGTACTCAAACATCGAATTTGGATCGCCTGGTGTGGCAAGCGCGCCCGTTGATTTGTCTATTAAACGGTCAACGATTCCATCGGGTCTGCTCATCGTGTTCTCGGGAGCACCAGCCAGGGCCTCACGCATGAAGTCTATCCATATTGGCACCGCTACGGTGGCGCCTTGCTCTCGCTCCCCCAGAGGTTGGGGCTGATCAAAACCGACAAAAACCGTGGTTGCGATATCGCGATTGAAGCCGGAGAACCAGAGTTCTTGCGGTCCATTAGTCGTGCCGGTTTTACCCATCAGGTCACTGCGACTCAGTTCTCGCTGCACTCTATTGCCACTGCCTTCTTCAACCACAGAACGGAGCATGGAATTCATAATGAATGCCACTCTTGCATCGAGGATGCTGGGGGCCGGATTTGCTAGCGGGGATGATTCATCCCCGGCTGCCAGGCAAGCTTCGCACACCACTGCCGGTGTGGCCTGATAGAGCAAGCCATCGGCTTCGCTGACAATTTCCTCGATAAACCAGGGCTCAACTTTGTAACCACCGTTGGCGATGGTGGCATAAGCCGTCACCATTTCCAGTGGCTGAACGTCCTGGCTGCCGAGTGCGACGGTCAGATCGTTCTGGAAATTCTGAGTCTGAAACCCAAACTTACTGGCAAATGACAGCACTTTGTCCGCACCTAACTCGTCATACAGCCGAACGGTGGGTACATTGCGGGATTCCTTCAGCGCATAACGCAGAGTGATTGGGCCAAGGAAGTTATTCTCGTAATTATTAGGGCGGTAGTCGCCGCGAGTAAATGGCGCATCATTAATGATACTGGAGGCCGAATAGCCGTTTTCCAGCGCCGCACCATAAACAAAGGGTTTGAAATTGGAGCCCGGCGGGCGCGGGGTCAGCACACGATTTACCTGGTTCCAGCGGAAGTCGTAGCCGCCCACCAGCGCCAGAATCTGGCCGTTGGAAGGGGATACCGAAACCAGCGCACCCTGAATATCCGGTACCTGGCCTAGCTCCCAATGTTCTTCTCCCTGTTTGACCCGGATCAGGTCTCCGGGCTGCACAGCATCCGCTGCCGTGCTGGGGGGTGGCCATGCCTCGTTGCGGCTGCGAAACGCGTAAGCCCAGCTGATACCGTCCCAGGGTACTTCAATCTCTTCACCATTTTTTAACAGAGCGCGAAATGAGCGTTCTTCAATTGCCGTGACTATGGCTGGCTGCTGATTACCATAAGTTGGAATAGGTGCCAGGTGTCCCAGCCATGCAGTTTTGGGGTCGGCAGAGTCTGGTGGATAATTTGAATTTGCTCCCCGATAGCCGTGGCGTCGGTCATAGTAGCGTTCCAGTCCGCTAACCAGCGCGCGGTTAGCAGACAGCTGCTTGTCGCCGTCGATGCTGGTGGTGACTTCGAAACCACGAGAATACGTCTCTTCCCCAAATTGTTCGTACAGGGTTTGCCTGACCATCTCCGCCACATAGGGTGCGGGGACTGCGATATTGCGATTACGTCGCAGTGCGGTCACTGGTGCCGAGTTGGCAGCATTGAATTCCGCCTCGGTTATCATGTTTTCCTTCAGCATGTTCTCCAGCCGCGTCTCGCGTCGCGAAATGGCGCGCTCAGGATTGGCAAGGGGATTACAGCTCGAAGGGCAGGGCAGCAAGGAAATCATCATGGCGGCTTCTGCTAGGCTGAGATCGCTCGCGTCCTTACCGTAATAGACATAGGCCGCTGCACCAATTCCATCGGCGCCGGCACCAAAATAAATGGTATTCAGGTACAGGGTCAGGATCTCTTCGCGGGTTAGCTCTCGCTGAATTTGCAGGGCGAAGGGGATCTCCTTGAATTTGCGCAGGTAGACATTGTCACTGTCAAAGGACAGGTTGTTTGCCAGCTGCATTGTAATGGTGCTGCCGCCACCAAGACCCTGGCCAGTCAGAAATCCATAGAAACCGCGCATCAAACTCTGAACGTCTACCCCGGGATGGGAATAGAAGCGAACGTCTTCGGTGGCGATGAGGGCATTGGTGAGGACCTGTGGAATTTCCTCAAACTCAACCGGGTTGCGTCGGTTGCCAATTTCGTCAATCAAACGGCCATCTGCGGTGTAGATGCGCAGGGGAGTTTCCAGCTGCACATAGCGGTAGGTTTCTGCCTCTGGCAGTAGCGGCGCCAGGTAGAGATAGGCCGCCATGGCAAGCATAGTGCCGCCGCTAAAGGCGGCAGCAAGGGCAAGCGCTAACCACTTGGCAATAGGTTTCAATCTGGCGTGCACGCAGCCTAGACCTCTCGGGCAGGGTAGTTGCTGGGTTAGAATACTGTGCGAGCAGTGAAAATCGCAGTTTCGCATTATACACCCGGCAGGTGAGAAAGCCGCGAAAATATGGGACCCACGCGCGCCTATTCCTCAATCGATTTCTGTGTGTGCCGGCTCTAAATTTGACTTGCTGGCCCCGCTGAAGGCCCCATGGGGTAAGGCTTTCGGATTAGGAAGCGGTCTACAACGTGATCTGATTCAAGGAATTGGAGTTAGGCTTGCAGCAGTATTAAATGATAAGGTTGTTTATGCTGAAAGTTTGATAATTAATTGAAAACTATAGCAAATTTTTTTTCGGCCGATAGTGAAAGCTGGAACCGAAAAAAAATATTAAGAAAACAGGCTAAGCTGTTGTAATTGTTAGCTAATTTCATAAACTATACAAAGGTCAATTCAGCCATAATTAGGCGCCTTGGGCGCTTGTATTAGCTCTGAATGAGGGTAAGCCGGGCGAGTTATTCGCCGATATCGACTGGGAATCTGATGTGCTGGGAAAATTAGGAAATATTACTGCTTTTGCCAATTTTGGCAATAAAACCAGTACCTTACTCGGGGTAGACATTAGTTCGACCTCGGTAAAAATCCTGCAGATTAGCGCTGCGGGTGATTCCTATCGCGTCGACAATTATGTGATTCGGGCTTTGCCGGCCAATTCGGTAGTTGAGAAGAATATCAGCGACATCGATGCGGTGGGAGAATGTATTGGTGCCGCAGTTAGCATCCTGAAGCCCTCCCAGAAAGATGCTGCTGTGGCTGTGGCTGGATCCGCAGTAATTACGAAGACTATCGAAATGAACGCTGCGCTCTCCGATTCGGAAATGGAAAACCAGATCGTGGTGGAAGCTGACCAGTACATACCGTATCCGTTGGACGAAGTCTCGATCGACTTTGAGCGCCAGGGTCTGTCTGAGCGCAATCCAGAGTTGGTAGAAGTGTTGCTCGCGGCCTGCCGAAGGGAAAATGTGGATACCAGGGTCACGGCTCTGGAACTGGGAGGGCTCACGGCCAAGGTGGTAGACATTGAAGCCTATGCTATCGAGCGGGTTTACACCCTGCTGGCAGAGCAGATTGGCTCAGACGAGGATCAGACTGTGGCCATCGTGGATATTGGATCCATGATGACCACGCTTAATGTCATCCTGCACGGCAAGACGATATACACCCGAGAACAAATCTTTGGCGGCAATGCCCTGTCAGAAGAAGTGCAGCGGCGCTTCGGATTAAGCGCTGTTGAGGCGGAAACCGCCATGAAGCGCGGTGGATTGCCCGAAGAATATGAGTTGGAGATCCTCGCGCCTTTTAAGGAAACCGTGGTACAGCAGGTGAGCCAAACGCTGCAGTTCTTTTTCTCCTCAAGCCATTACAACGAAGTGGACCACATCCTGCTCGCTGGCGGTGTTGCGGCAATTGAAGGTCTGGCTGATTTGGTGCAGGAAAGCCTCAGTACACCGGTGACCGTGGCCAACCCGTTTGAAGGACTGCAGGTCGGTTCCAAGGTCAACGAAACCATGTTGAAGAATGATGCGCCATCCCTGTTGATTGCCTGTGGTCTGGCAATGAGAGGTGAGTACTAATGGCGCACATTAACTTACTACCCTGGCGCGAACGCCTGCGGGAAGAGCGCAGAAGGGAGTTCCTGACGATCATGGTGGGTTTCGTTATCATTGCGGGTGGTCTGGTCTTCCTCGTAGACCGCTACTTCAATGGCGAAATTAATATGCAGCAGGCACGCAACGACTTTGTTCGCGCCGAGATTGCTCTGCTTGATGCCCAGGTCGCAGAAATTAATCAGTTACGGCAGCAAAAAGAAGATATTCGTGCGCGAATGAATGTGATTACCGATTTGCAGGGCACACGCCCGGTGATCGTGCGCATTTTTGATGAAATGGTGCGGACATTGCCTGATGGGGTTTTTTATGAGCAGGTTCAGCGTACTGAAGATGTCATTGCGGTTGAGGGAATCGCCGAATCCTACGCCCGCATTACCGAGCTCATGCGCAACCTTGATGATTCCGAGTGGTTTGAAGCGACTGACTTGAGCGAATTTTCTGTAGTTGAAGGTGCTGAAACTTCGATGTCAGCTTCCATTTCTTTCTCCCTAACACTCAATATTGAGCTGCCTAGTCAGGCAGATTCGGATGAGGTCTGAGGTGACATATGTCTTTTTTTGCTGACATTACCAACGATCTAAAGAATTTTGACTGGAACGATCTTCAGGATCTGGACTCGATTGGAGTCTGGCCGGCAGCTGTAAAGGTAATCCTTGTATTTATAGTTTTCGCTGGCTGTTTGGCCGCTGGATACTTTTTACATATTCAGAACCTCCAGGCGAGTCTGCAAACCGTTACCGGCGAAGAATCTCAGTTACGAATTGAATTCGAGCAGAAAGCGTTTCTGGCGGCTAATCTCGAGGAATATCGTGCGCAAACTGTAGAGATGGAGGAATCGTTCACCGAATTGTTGCGCCAATTGCCCTCTCAAACCGAGGTGCCGGGACTCGTCGATGACGTGACCAACACTGGTGAAGGCAGTGGTCTGGAGTTTGCGAACTTTGAGTTGCCGGAAGAGCAGGTGCAGGAGTTTTATATAGAAATTCCCATCAACCTGAATGCGGTTGGTGGCTACCATGACTTTGGTACCTTCGTCAGTGGTGTGGCAAGTTTGGACCGAATCGTTACGCTGCACGATTTTACGATTACGTCGCGGGATGATTCGTTTCTTGATATGAGCATCCTGGCGCGAACATACCGTTATAAGACTGAAGAAGAAGAGAACGCTACGCAATGATGAGTTTGCTGAGCTCGCAAGGCACAAGGATTATGATCATGGCCGCAGCCCTGGTTCTGGGTGGCTGTGCGCGTACTGATGTCCTAAGTGACCTGCAGGTTTTCGTCAATGACGTGAAATCTCGACCTGGTGCCGAAGTAGAACCTGTGCCCACATTTGAACCTTACGAGGCATTTGTTTATAGCGCGGCTTCTATGCGTTCGCCGTTCGTCATTCCGCTGATAACAGATAGCGAAGGCAATACGGTTCTGTCGCAGGATGTTGAGCCAGATTTTGAACGTCAGCGCGAGCCGCTGGAGAGTCAACCTCTATCGGAATTAGCCATGGTGGGTATGCTGACGCGCAATGGGGTTTTCGAAGCTCTGCTGGAAGATGCGCTTGGAGAGGTGCATCGGGTTAGTGTGGGGAATTACATCGGCAGAAACCACGGTCGTATCGAGTACATATCAAACACGCAAATGAGTATCAAAGAAATAGTACCCAGCGGCAATGGCGGTTGGGTAGAGAGACCACAGACTCTTACGTTGCAATAACGCGTAAGTCGAGGTTAGGGGTATGAGTAGGAATAATAGATCACTATCAATGATTTGCAGGAAGTGGATCACGCAGGCAAACAGGATTGTCGTGCTGCTCTTTCTCACCTGCCTCGGAGTTGCCGTTCAGGCGCAACAACCGGTCAACCTGGACAGTATCGGGTTCGCCAACCTTCCCGGTGACAGCATCCAAATTCAGCTTACATTCGATGAAGCGCCGCCAGAGCCTAGCGGCTTCGTGCTCGATAATCCTGCGCGAATCTCGCTGGACCTGCTTGGTGTGGCGAGCAACTTGTCGCAGCAGCGTTTCAATATCGATTCCAATAATGCACAAAGCGTGATGGTGCTTGACGATGGGAGTCGCACCCGCCTGGTTGTGAACCTCGATGAGTTGGTCAATTACGAGACCCAGGTAGCCGGGAATATACTAACTATCCGAGTGGGCAATGATAGCGGTGCTCAGGGCGGCGTTGCATCCTCAACTGAAGTGGTAACCGGCATCCAAAGCGACGGTGACAATGAAATCGTCGATGTGACATTCCGCAGGGGAGATGAAGACGAAGGCCAAATTGTCATCGATCTTTCCAGCGACGCTGTGATAGGTAGTGTTGAACAAGTAGGGGCTCGGGTCTACGTTGAGTTTCAGGACACTGAGGTGCCAAATGATCTGAACCGACGCTTCGATGTATCCGACTTCGCAACCCGGGTTACAACTGTTGACGTGCTTGGCCAATCGGGCCGGGCTACCGTGGTCATTGATGTTGATGGCACTTATGAATATGTGGCTTATCAAAGCGGCAGTCAGTACACAGTAAGTGTACGTCCGCCGCCTCTGGATATAACCGGGAATGAAGACACTGCGGAATACACAGGTGAAATTGTCGGTCTTTCGTTTCAGGATATTCCTGTTCGTTCAGTGCTCCAGATTATGGCTGACTACTATGACTTCAGTCTGGTGGTCGGCGATGCCGTGTCGGGTAATCTGACTCTGGTACTGGAAAATGTGCCTTGGGATCAGGCGCTGGAGTTGATTCTACGAACCGGAAACCTCGATAGTCGCCTGGAAGGCAATGTGTTATACGTGGCACCTGCTGATGAGATCGCGGCACAAGAAGCCCTCGAGATCGAGTCTGCGCAGCAGGCGCAAGCCCTCGCGCCGCTGTTCACTGAGTTTGTGCAAGTCAATTATGCCGATGCCAATGACATCATGGCTCTGTTGACAGGTGATGGAGGCGGCGGAGGTGCTGCTCCACTGCCTGGTGCTCCTGCAGCTGATGCGGCGATCGCGGCAGCGGGTTCAGGAGGCATTCTCTCGCCCCGTGGCACCGCTACTGTCGATGAGCGCACGAATATCATCATTGTGCGGGATATTGAAGAGAAGCTTGAAGAAGTTCGGGCACTACTTGCCAGGCTCGATATCGCTGTGCGACAGGTTCTTATCGAGGCTCGCATTGTCAACGTGTCGACAAACTTTGGCAGGGATCTCGGCATACGCTGGGGTGGCGCAGGATTTGCCACTGGCACGGGGGATAATTTCCGCTATGGTGGCAGTCAGGCGGCCTCGGCAAGAGCTGGCAATGCCGCCCTCGCAAAGCAGCAGGCACTGCAGCAAGCAGCGCTGGCTGGCGATCAGGCACGGCTGCAAGCCTTACAGGACGGCACCGATCCCAGCTTGATTGAAAGTCAGGTAGCCCAGGCGATTGCGGGTGTGCAGATTCCTGCTATCGATGTGCTATTCCCCGAAGCGCTTGCAGTGGACTTAGGCGTGAGTTCTCCCGACGCAAATTCATTCGCCATTGGCTATACCGGAGCCAGCGGATTGATAGAGCTTGAGCTGTCGGCGCTCGAGAGTAGCGGCGAGGGTGAAGTTATCGCCCGTCCCAAAGTGACAACCCAGGATAAAGTCACAGCCGAGATTCGTTCCGGTGTCCGAATTCCTTATCAGTCCCAGGCGGGTGGTACAGCCGGTGGTTCCACTACGGAATTTGAAGACGCTGTGCTGTCTTTGCAGGTGACGCCACAGATCACGCCGGATGGACGTATTAATATGCAGTTGGAGATTCGGCAGGATTCTGTGGCCGCAGGCGGTGGAGATATTCCAGCGATCAATACCAACACGGTGTCAACGACAGCATTGGTGAACAATGGTGAAACCATTGTGCTCGGTGGGGTATTCAGGGAGGAGAATACGACTACAGAAAGCAAGACGCCTGTGCTCGGTGATATTCCCTATGTGGGGCGCTTATTCAAGCGCACTTCCCGTGAAAGTAGGCGCACTGAACTGCTGATCTTTATCACACCGAAGATTATAGCGGATATTGCTATACGCTAATCTCTGCCTCGGGCCAGTTGAATGCCTGGTCCGGAGGCGAACTTCCTAGCGCTGATCTATACAGTAGTCAGCCGCAATCTTACACGGAAGCCAGGTGGCAGCCATTAATCTGGCTGCGTTTGCAGACTATATGGATTATACGGGTAACGTTTTCTTGGTGGGGCCTATGGGAGTAGGTAAAACCACTATCGGTCGCGCCCTCGCGGAGCAGATGCAGTTAGAGTTCTTTGACTCTGATAAGGAAATCGAAGCATCAACCGGTGCAGATATTCCTTGGATTTTTGACGTCGAGGGAGAGCAGGGGTTTCGCGAGCGGGAACTCCGGATGATCGACACGCTGAGCCAGCGCGAGCAAATCGTGCTCGCAACCGGCGGGGGCGCGATTCTTGCCAAGAAAACGCGCAAGCGGCTGAAGAAACGGGGCCTGGTTGTGTACTTGCGTGCCAGCATCAAGCAACAGGTCGAACGCACCTCGCGAGATAAGAATCGGCCGCTCCTGCGCACTGAAAACCCTGAGGAAACCATCAAAGAATTGATGGCACAGCGCGAACCACTCTATCTTGAAGTTGCCGACATCATTGTCGACACAAACCGTAGAAATCCGCGCAGCGTGAGCGCAGAAATAATGCGGCAAATTCGCAAGCTACAAGCTGACGAGACTGGTGCTGAAGGAATGGGTTCAGACGAAGCCTAGTTGCCATTGAGCCTCGGTCTGGAACAAATACTAAAGGAAATATTTTGAGCGTGAAGCACATCA
>Ga0181597_10006802_pt1 | contig 10553 bp, 8 predicted proteins | sample 041ome_5_FD_148647 | JGI IMG/M metagenome (GOLD analysis project Ga0181597, IMG submission 148647) | Coastal salt marsh microbial communities from the Groves Creek Marsh, Skidaway Island, Georgia - 041403US metaG (spades assembly) | ecosystem: Environmental > Aquatic > Marine > Intertidal zone >...
TAAGGAATTGATAGTTTAAATGCTAGAAAATAAGTAATTACAAAAATACCAATAGTTTGAATTATTAGTGGGATAGATATTAATAGGATCACAAAAGGTTTGTCGTTGATCTTGTCTGCCTGCAGACCAAATAAAATAATTACTGTAACTAGTAATCCCATGATAGAAAATGGTTTTAAGTTTTCAGTAAGTTTATTTATTTTATCTTCTTGATTATCTAAAAAAATATACCTAGTTATCATTGCTATAAACAAGGGAATAATAATATACAAAACAACAGAACCAATTAATGTATTCCAAGGAATTGTTATACCAGTGATACCTAGAAGTAATTTTGTAATTATTGGAAAGGCTAGAATTAAGATTAAGTCGTTAATTGAAACCTGAAGCAAAGTATAGTTGGCATTTCCACTCACAAGTTTTGACCAGATGAAAACCATTGCGGTACAAGGAGCAACACCCAACAAAATCATTCCTGCAATATAACTGTTTGCATCTTCAATCGTTACATAGTCATTAAAGATATAATGAAAAAATAAGATACTTATGCCAGCCATACTAAAAGGCTTAATAATCCAATTCATAAATATTGTTAAGTAAAGTCCATTTGGGTTTTCCCAAACTTTCTTTATGCATTTAAAATCAATGCTAAGCATCATTGGGTAAATCATAATCCAAATTAGTACAGCTATAACTAAATTAATATTTGCATAATTTAGATTAGCAATATTTATAAAAGTTGTATTAAAGTTATTACCAAGAAGTAGCCCTAATATTATTGATAAGCCCACCCAAACGCTAAGATATTTTTCAAAAATTTGCATACTGATAAAACTCCTATTTTATTCATTATACTCTAAAAAAACGGGGTGAATGATCACCCCGTAATTAAAACATTAATAAAAGATTTATTTCTTATTGCATTTTTGACGGTGATTTGTCACCGACAATTAATGATAAGTCTAAAACTTTTGGCATAAGTTTTGAACGCTCTTCTTCAGGCATAGGTATTAAACCTTTTTCACTTAAGTAGCCATCTTCGCCTGAAGCTGCATCACCTACGAACATTTCAACATAATCCATCATTCCAGGTATTACACCAACATGAGCATTTTTAATGTAGAAGAATAATGGTCTTGAAACAGGATATGCACCTGATGATATGCTATCCATATCTGGCGTAACACCATTCATTACAGCACCTTGTATTTTATCTCTGTTTTGCTCTAGAAAACTAAAACCAAATATACCTAATGCATTGGGGTTGGAAACCAATTTTTGTACAATTAGGTTATCGTTTTCTCCAGCTTCAATAAATGCTCCGTCTTCTCTAACCGTATGACATTTTGATTTATACTCAGATTTATTTTTTTTCTTTAATGCTTTAATCCATTTAAATTTCTTACATCCACCTTTTTCTAAAGCTAATTCAGAAAAAGCATCTCTAGTACCAGATGTCGGAGGTGGGCCTAAAACTTCAATTTTTGCAGCAGGAAGTTCAGGGTTAACATCCTTCCAAGTCTTATGAGGATTTGGAATGAATGACTCAGACCCGTCAGGGTTAGGAATTTCTTTAGCTAAGCCTAAATATAAATCCATGCGAGTCATTTTGTAAGGTGCTGCTGATTTAGAATTTGCTATAACGATTCCGTCATATCCAACTTTAACTTCAGTAATGTCACCAACGCCATTTTCACGACATCTTTTAATTTCTTTTGTTTTAATTGCTCTTGATGCATTTGTAAAATCAGGATGCTGTGTTCCAACACCAGCACAGAAGAGTTTTAATCCACCACCAGAACCAGTAGATTCAATTTTAGGTGTTTTATATTCTGTTGATTTCCCAAATTTTTCAGCTACCACAATAGCAAAAGGATAAACTGTTGATGACCCAACGATATTAATTTGGTCCCTTGCGTATGATGTTGGAGCTGTAACTGCAACTATAAGAGCTAGTCCTAGTATTTTTTTTAACATTTATTATCTCCGGTAAAATTTTATATGTATCTTAGTGCATTAAAGCAAACAAAATATCCCACATAAATATGACAAATTTATTAAGAAAATAATTTGTCATGAAACTTTAACAAAACATTAAGATTATTTTAACAATAAGAGCATATTATTTTTTTGTCTGATTAAGTGCAGTTAGTTATCTGCTACTAAATCTTACAATTATAAATTTAATTTTTCTTAGGAGAAAGGTATGAAATCAAAATTATTACTACCTGTTTTTGCAATGGTAGCTATTATGATTCAACCTGCTTATTCTGTTACAGAAGCCGACTTTTATGAAATGCAAGAACAGCTCCAAAACGCTTTAATGAAAATTCAAGCACTTGAGCAAGTTCAAAAGTCAAAAAGTTCTGGTAAAAAAAGTGGTGTTGTTAAAACAAAATCAAAATCGGGCTTAACAATCGATACATCTGGTGGTGGTATCAAAATTAAATCAGGCGACCAAAAATTTTCAATTGGTGGACGTTTAATGATGGACTACGATTCTATGGATTCTGGACATCAAACTGAAAATAAATCTTTTTCAGATATGGAATGGAGAAGAACCAGAATCAACATTAAAGGTTCAATAAATAAGCATTGGTCTTATAAAGCAACATATGACTTTAATTCTGAAAAAGACTCAGCTAATTTAGATGAAGGTTATATCAAGTACGATACTAAAAACGGATTTTATATTACTGCTGGTAAAACAAAAGCTGACATGATGCTTGAACAAAGAACTTCATCAAAATGGATCTCGACAGTTGAAAGAGGTCTTTTAAATGCGATGAGTGAAAAAGTTAACTACTTAGTTGGTAAACCAGGAGATGGTGCTGGTGTAAAATTAGGTTTTTATAACAAAGAAAATCGTATATCAGGTGCATTTTCAGTATTTGACGCTTACAAAAACGATACAGATGATGATAACGATATGATTTGGCATACAACTGCTAGATTAAATTACTCGCCAAAATTAGGTAAAAATAATTTTGCTCACTTTGGAGTATCATACGGTATGGCTGATTATAAAGGTGAGGAATCAAAAGCATCATTACAACTTGGCATTCATCAAGGTGATAAAACAACGTTGGCAGATGCAGACGCTGGTGATATTACTAATTTAGGTGTTGAATTCGCATACGTTGCTGGGCCAATGTCTTTTCAAGCTGAATACTTTGACAACGAAACAGAACTAGAAGATGGATCCAAAGGTTTTGAGTGGGACGGTTTTTATGTTCAAGGTTCGTATGTGTTGACTGGCGAAACAAGAGGTTATAAATGGAAAGGCGCTAAATTTGATAAGATTAAGCCACAAGGAAAGAATGGCGCTGTTGAATTAGTTTTACGATATGAAGACATCTCAGTTGATGATGCCGATGAGGGTACAACTGCATCTAGTGAAGTTGATGTTGATAGAACTGTTATTGGTCTTAACTGGTATGCAACTAAAACAGTTAAATTCATGGCAAACTACTCATCAGTCAGTTTAGATAACGAAGTGAACCCAGGTGGGACAACTGAAGATCTAGATAGTTTCCAACTTAGAGCTCAATACGCGTTTTAATCATTAATCTCCTAATGATTTAAAAACCACTATTCAGGGATGAATGGTGGTTTTTTTTGTAAGCAAATAAATAAGATAACAGATATAATAAAAAAAATACCACTGTGGCTAGCAGTGATATTTATATAAGTAGTACAAATAATAATTATAAGACTTATTTTTTATTAAAGATTATTAGGAGGATTTTTAAATCTTTAATGCGTGTAATTTAAACAATATTTGTTACATAAAAATTAAAAAAATATTAAGAAACGATGAACTTTAATGACTTAATCTTTAAAAATCTTTGCGTAGTTTCAGCACCTTCGGGCGCAGGTAAAACTAGCTTAATCAAAAAAATATCTTCACATCAGAATATATCAGTCAGTATTTCAGAGACTACAAGAAATCCAAGGAAAGGGGAAGTGGATGGAGTTGACTACATATTTGTAAAAAAAAGCGATTTTGAATCAAAAATTAAGAATGATCAATACATAGAATATGCCCAGGTGCATAGTAATTATTACGGAACAGTTTTAGATTCTGTTGTGCGGTTATTACAAAAAAATATAATAGTTATCCTTGAAATAGACTATCAAGGAGCGGAAATCGTTAAAAAGCAATTTCCTCAATCAAGAAATATATTTGTTTTGCCTCCGTCATTGGATGAGCTTGAAAAAAGATTAAGAGAAAGGGGTACTGATGAAGAAGGGGTAATTTTGGAAAGAATGAAAAATGCAAGAATTGAACTTAGTAAAGCAAAAAACTATGATTATATATTAGAAAATGATGATTTCGAGCTCGCTGAAAAAAAATTATTAACTTATGTGCTCGATGTTAATATGAATATAGATGAGAAAGAAAGGAAAGAACCTTTGATAGATAAGGACTTTTAAAGTATTATAAAATGATATTATTAACAGAATGTAGGTAACACAGATGGCTAGAATTACAGTAGAAGATTGTTTAGAAAAGGTAACCAATAGGTTTCATTTGGTTAGAGTAGCAAGCAAAAGAGCTAGACAAATTATGAATGGCAAAGAGCCAACTTTAGAGTGGGATAATGACAAAGCTACTGTTTTAGCATTAAGAGAAATAGCTGCAGGAAATATTACCGAAGAAATGTTAGACGAGAAACCAGTTATTGAGGAAGAAGAAGGTTTATTTGATCAGAAAGAAATAGATGCTGAAATTGGAGCTTTACTTAGTGCCGATAGTTCTGAAGCCAATGCAGATGCTTCAGAATCTGATAGTAACGAACTAGAAGCAAAGGTTGATGATACTTTAAGTATCACTGAAAATTTTGATCAAGAAGAGTCTGAAGCTGCTACAGAAGAAACACCTGTATCAGAAGAGGATACAATATAATAATAGGGTAGATATATGATATGGCTGAGACTTCAAATTTAAAAAAAAATAATTTGAATCAGCAAAGTTCGTCTAATCCCGCGCTAAATAGTTTAATAAAAAAATCTAAGTTATACCTTTCCACAAACAAAATTCTTTTAATTAGAGAAGCATATGACTTTAGTAATGCAAGTCATCTAGGCCAGCTTCGAAAAAGTGGCGAACCATATATAAATCACCCGCTATCTGTCGCTTCTATCCTTGCTGAAATGAAAATGGATGCTGTGAGTATAGTTGCTGCAATTTTGCATGATGTTGTTGAAGATACACAAACAGCAAAAGAAGACATTGAAATTAAATTTGGCTTAGAGATAGCCAAAATAGTAGATGGCGTAAGCAAAATTGATAAAAATATAAAATTCTTATCAAGAGATGAGGCACAGGCAGAGAACTTCAGTAAAATGATGTTAGCAATGTCAGATGATTTAAGAGTTATTTTAGTTAAGTTAGCTGACAGATTGCATAACATGAGAACTCTTGACTGTTTATCCAAGCAAAAAAAGATTCGAATTGCTAAAGAGACACTTGAAATTTATGTTCCAATTGCTTTAAGACTCGGAATGAATAAACTTCGACTTGAGCTAGAAGAAATTTCATTTAGGACTCTTAATCCATATCGATATAATGTAATTGTTAAAGCTGTTGAGAATCATAGAGGAAACAAAATAAAATTCTTAGATGATATTAAAGAAAAAATTCAAGAGAGGCTTGGCGACCTAAGCATTGATACGGAAATTTTTGCACGACAAAAGAATCCATATAGTATCTATAAGAAAATGAGAAAAAAGAAGCTAAGTTTTAACGCTGTGTATGATATTTATGGACTAAGAGTGGTTACTTCAAAAATTGATGATTGTTATCGAGTTTTTGGAGCTTGCCATAACTTATTTAAGCCAGTACCAGGTAAATTTAAAGATTACATTGCTATTCCAAAGTCAAATGGGTACCAAGCATTACATACAGTATTGTTTGGGCCAAATGCTATACCAATAGAGGTTCAAATTAGGACAAAAGAAATGGACCAATTTGCTGAATCTGGTATAGCTTCTCATTGGCAATATAAAACTGGTGGGCATTCATCTGCACAAGCTTATGCAAGAGATTGGCTCCAAAAAATCATCGAAATAAAGCAAAATACGTCGAATTCCATTGATCTTCTAGAAAATATAAAAATTGATTTATTTCCTGACGAAATTTATATATTTACTCCAAAGGGCCAAATTAAAGAATTACCATACAAGAGCACCATTATAGATTTCGCTTATTCTGTACATACAGATGTTGGAAACAAGTGCACGGCAGCAAAAATAAATGATTTAGATGTCCCATTAAGCACTACTCTATCATCTGGTCAAACAGTAGAAATAATTACAAGTACTTTGGGAAAACCTAATCCATCGTGGCTTGAATTTGTAGTAACAGCAAAAGCAAGAGCAAATATAAAAAACTATTTAAAAAACATGCAAACTGAACAAGCATCTGATTTAGGTCTAAGAATATTGGATAAAGCATTAAATGATTATGGTACCTCATTTACTGAAATACCTTACGAATCTATAAGAAGATTACTAACTGAATATAATTTAAAAGATGAGAAAACATTATTTATTGAAATAGGCCTGGGAAATATAATACCTCATTTAGCAGCTCAAAATTTGGCTAATAAAAAAAGCTTTGTTAAACAAAAGTACGATAGCTTCGTTTCTAAAATCCTTGGATCGAGAGCAAATGAGCTCATAGCCATAAAAGGAACAGAAGGCTTGGTTTTAAATTATGCAAAATGTTGCAGGCCGATTCCAGGCGACGATATTGTTGGCGTTACTTCATCTGGTAATGGATTCGTAGTTCATAGATCTGTTTGTCATAATATTAAAAAATTAAGGTCAAATAGAATTTTTATAGAATGGTCTGATGAAGTAAGTGGCGAGTTTCAAACACAAATAAGGGTATTTTCAGAAAAGCAAAGAGGAGTACTAGCAAACGTAGCTGGTGTAATTTCTCGTCTTTCATGTAACATAGAAAATGTTAAATTTGATGAAGTGCAAAATCCGTACGCATCTTTTGTTTTTACAATTGATGTTAAAAACAGAAAACATTTGGCAGATTTAATTAAAGAATTAAAAAAAGTTAAAAATATAACAAAAGTTATGAGGACGATAGGATAATGAGTAAAGAATATATTCACACAGAAAAAGCTCCATCAGCTATTGGCGCATATTCTCAAGCCGTTAAACATGATGGAATTGTATATTTATCTGGACAAATACCACTAGATCCGAAAAAGATGGTTCTTGTCTCTGACGATATAGATGACCAAATAGAGAAAGTATTTGAAAATTTGCAGCATGTTCTATTAGAGTCTAAATCCTCTTTAAATGAAATATTGAAGTTAAACGTATATTTAACTGATCTTGGAAACTTCTCAAAAGTTAATGAGCATATGGAAAAGATATTTAAAAAACCTTTCCCAGCAAGAGCCGCGATTGGAATAAATGAACTTCCTAAAGGTGCATTAATCGAAATTGATGCAATTGCAAAAGTAATATAAATTTTATGAACGAAGACCTTTTAGATCTTAAAGGTATTGGCGAAAAGGGGCTCATAAAGCTAAACAAAATTGGCATTAGAAGTATCGAAGATCTCTTGTTTCACCTGCCTATTAGATATCAAGATAAAACAAAGCTAACAAAAATTTCTGATTTGGAACCTGGTAAGAAGTATTTTATTGAGGGGAAAGTTGAAAAATCTAATATAATTTTTTTTAAAAAAAGAATGTTTTTAGTCAGACTATCAGACTCATCTGGTTTCATTCAATTAAGATTTTTCTATTTTAATAAAAGCCAGATGCAAAATTTTTCTGAGGGAAAGATAGTTCGATGTTATGGAGAATTAAGATTAGCAAATAAAGTTAAAGAAATGATTCATCCAGAATGTGAGTTTATCGATCAAAATAATATTAAAAAATTAGAAGAAAATCTTACTCCAGTTTATCCAATCACCGAAGGCCTTCAGCAGCATAGAATAAGAAATTTCATAAAACAGTCAATTGAAATGTTAAAATCAGAAAAAATATTTTTTCCAGAAATCTTGCCAAAAAAAATTCTAGAAAAATATAAACTAGTAGATATTAATACTGCGTTATTGAATATTCATTGCCCACATAAAAATGAAAGTCATGATGAATTAATAAATTCTGAAAACATTAACAAGAGAAGATTAATCTTTGAAGAGTTATTAGCTCATCAGTTAATTTTTAAAAGAATAAAAGCTTTAAATAAAAGCCTTATCTCATTTAAATTGGATGATAATAAAAAACCGATTGAAAAGCTTATAAAAAAACTTCCATTTGAGCCTACAGGTGCACAGTTAAATGTAATCAAAGAAATTATTTCTGATATGCAAAAACGAACACCTATGATGAGGCTTGTTCAGGGAGATGTTGGGTGCGGAAAGACATTAGTTGCATTATTTGCTGCGTTACATGCAATTAGTAATGGTTATCAAGTTGCTTTTATGGCACCTACAGAAATTCTTTCAGAGCAGCACTACCAAAGCATAAAATTGATGCTTGAAGATTTTAATATAAATATTTCTATTTTATATAGTGGAATCAAGGCTAAAGAAAAAGAAGTTATTCTTGAAGATATTAAATTAGGGAATACAGACTTAATTATTGGAACTCATGCGCTTATTCAAAACCAAGTTCGTTTTGCAAATTTAGCTTTAGTAATTATCGATGAGCAGCATAAATTTGGTGTGCATCAAAGAATGACACTTACAACTAAAGGAAAAAAATACGATACTTTTCCACATCAATTAATATTAACAGCAACACCTATTCCTAGAACTTTAGCAATGAGCTTGTATGGTAATTTGGAATATTCTGTAATAAACGAAATGCCAAAAGGAAGACAAGATATTGATACTATAGCCTTACCCGAAGATAGAAGAAATGAGATTTTAAAAAAAATTAGTTCAAAGTGTAAAGATGGTAGTCAAGTATATTGGGTTTGTCCGTTAATTAATGAATCTGAAGTCCTAGAGTGTAAGGCTGCAATAAATACTTACGAAGAATTAAAAATTAAACTGCAAGACGTTAAAATTGGATTAATCCATGGCAAAATGAAAATGACAGAAAAAGAAGAAGTGATGAGTGATTTTCGAAGAAAAAAAATTGATCTTCTTGTTTCAACTACAATTATTGAAGTAGGGCTAGATGTTCCTAATGCTACTGTAATGATAATAGAAAATTCAGAAAGAATGGGTTTATCTCAACTCCATCAGCTACGAGGCCGTGTTGGTAGAGGTGACAAAAAAAGCTCTTGTGTATTGATATATAAATCGGGTTTAAGTGAAACAGCAAGGAGAAGAATTAATATTCTAAGAAAAAGTGGCAATGGTTTTGATATCGCACGCGAGGATCTTGATTTGAGAGGGCCTGGAGAGATACTTGGGAAGAAACAAAAGGGAGATATAAATTTTAAAATAGCAAATATCACAAGGGATTATAAATTTATTGAAGATACAAAAGATTGTGCTAATGAAATTTCAAGTAAAGCTTCTGAGAAGCTAGCAAGAAGGTGGATAGCTGAAGAGATAGAAATCGGCAAAGCATAGATTTTTAAGTAATTGTTTTAAGCATAGCCTCATTTGTGGGATTCAATGAAACCAATACCTTATTTTTTGGAAAATCAGTTTTAATCTTATTTGCTATTTTTTCATTTCCAGAAATAAAAACGATATTTTTTAGGTCAGAAACTTCTTGGATATCTACTATTTTTTTAAAGTAATTTAATATATCAATACTGGTAATACAAATATGAGTAATATCTTTTACTAAATCGTTTAAATTTAAACTAAATTCTTCAGGAAGGTTTCTACTATAAATATTTATGTCTTCATATAAATAATTACCTTGTGATAAATGATCTTGCAAGTATTTTCTGCCTCCCAACCCTTTTATAATAACAATCTTTTTATTTTTTATATTATTGTTTTTGATTTCTTCAAGAAGACCCTCGCTTGTAAATTCTGATTTAGGGCAAATATCGACCTTAATTCCAACATTACAAAGTAATTCTTTTGTTGATTTTCCTATAGCTGCAATTTTTTTTCCATTAAAATCAGAAATTTGTAAATTTTCTATTAGCGCAGTAACAGAATTCTGACTTGTAAAAATAATAAAATCAGCATTTTTTATATTATCTATATTTTTTTTTTCAGGTTTTATTTTTTTAATGCATATTACTGGAAAAATAGTATTTTTAATATTCAAGTTATTTAAAATATTTGAAAATTTTTTAGACTGATCTATTTGTCTTGTTATTAATATATGCATATTTATAATAATTCTCTTGCACCTTTGCTTTCTAAACCAGCAGCACATTCAAATCCTACTTTTTCGTAATTCTCAATCGAACCTTTTTCTTGATAATAAATTGTTTTTTTACCATCCAGCGAGCCAATCATAGATGATATTTCTATTATATTGTCTTTGATAATTGCATTCGCTGCAATGGGAGTACTACAACTTGCTTCGAAAAATTTACTTATTTGTCTTTCAGCATTTACACATAAACTTGTTTCTTTATGATTTAATTTATAT
>Ga0181597_10006805_pt1 | contig 10552 bp, 10 predicted proteins | sample 041ome_5_FD_148647 | JGI IMG/M metagenome (GOLD analysis project Ga0181597, IMG submission 148647) | Coastal salt marsh microbial communities from the Groves Creek Marsh, Skidaway Island, Georgia - 041403US metaG (spades assembly) | ecosystem: Environmental > Aquatic > Marine > Intertidal zone...
CAGGTAGCGTTGGTGTGAGCACGATGTGGGCCTCATTAGTTCTGTTGTTATTAGCATTGCACGATTGACCGCAACCCAGAGCCCCATCTGAAATCGAATCTGGCCTTGCTTTCTTTTCTATTCGATCCCGTCAACTTAAGTAGTAGCATGCTAGCTACTACCGAACAATGGTTAATCACCAAAACGGGAACTGGTTCACACTTTTTAGGGAGCGCGCGCGGAAGGTATTTTCAAGCTGAATAGATGAATGGTTTGTATTATAAGCAGTTGCGGCGAATATTTGAAGCAATGGTGGAATTGAGCACTTTATCCCAGTCTAGATAATTCTGACCTCAGGTTGCAGCGCAATTCCAAATTCGTCCAGCACATTGCTGCTCATCTCTTGTGCCAGCAAGTAAACATCCTCACCGGTGGCCTGGCCCGGATTGATTAACACCAGAGCGTGTTCTCCTGAGACCGCTGCAGTGCCGCGGCAGCGACCTTTCCAGCCAAGCTGGTCAAGCAACCATGCCGCCGGCAGTTTCTTGAATCCCGGCTCGCCGGCATCAAAACTGACGATATTGGGATAGCTTGCACGCAACTGCTCCAGCTTCGCCTCTGACACCATAGGATTCTTGAAAAAGCTGCCAGCGTTTCCAACTTGCTTGGGATCTGGCAGCTTGCTGCGGCGGATGCTGCACACAGTATCGAACAACTCCTGAGGGGTAGGCTGCCTCCCCTCCAGTGCATTGTTCAGCGCTCCGTAGCTGGTGTTTGGCTGCCAGTCTCGACTGAGCTGGAGATGAACCGCAGTGATTAGCAGACTCGAGCCATTGGCTTGTTTGAAGAGACTATCCCGGTAAGCGAATTCGCAATCTGCTGCGGCTATAACCTGTTGGCTGCCAGTGACCGCATCGAGGACATCAACCCGATCTACATACGCTGCCAGTTCAACACCATAGGCGCCGATGTTCTGAACTGGAGCCGCACCGGCTGTACCCGGAATTAAAGCCAGGTTTTCAAGCCCATGGAGCTGATTACTCATACAAGTTTCAACCAGACAGTGCCAGTTCTCACCGGCAGCGACCTGGACCGCTGCATTGTCATGATCCAGCTCGATGCCTGTCATGGCCATTCGCACAACCAGACCGGGGTAATCGCGGGTAAACAGCACATTGGTCCCCTCACCCAATATGCACACCGGGATTCGTTTGGAGTCGGCAAAATCCAGGGCATCAATCAACTCGCGCTGGGAAGTTGCTGCTGTCAGGTAAGCCGCATTGGCACTAATGCCAAAACTATTGTGTTGCTTCAGGCTGGCGTTCTCTTCGATGACCATGGCGATGCTGTTTAGCGCCCCCGGATATCGACGGCGACAGAGTCCAACAAAGCACCGCAGGCATCCTCAACCAGATCCAGCACCAGCTCAAAGCCATCTTGTCCGCTCCAGTAAGGGTCCGGAACCTCATCACGGCCTGAATTGGAGAATTCCAGCAATAACTTGAGCTTATGCTGGTGTTCAGCCGGACAGCCACCGCGCAGGTTATCCAGGTTGCTGTTGTCCATGGCAATAATATGGTCGAACGCTTTGAAGTCTTGCGCAGTTACTTGTCGCGCTTGCTGTGAGCTAAGATCGTAGCCGCGGTTCTGGGCTGCTGCTGCGGCCCGGGAATCTGGAGATTCGCCAATGTGATAGTTACCAGTGCCAGCAGAATCCACCTCAATGAGCGCTTGCAAGCCTCTGTCCGAGATAAGCTTTTCCATAACACCATGTGCAGTCGGCGAGCGACAAATATTGCCGAGACAGACCATGAGTAAGCGCACCGTTGGCTGGGTTGGAGCGGGGTTTTGAGACTTGCTGCTAGCAGTCCCGGTTGCACTCATGAATCGACCGCCAGGTGTTGGCGTACCGCTTCAAGATCTTCTGCGGTGTCGATTCCCGCCGGCATGGAATCAGCGCTCACTGCAACATGAATCTTTACGCCTTCAGCAAGAGCTCGCAGTTGCTCAAGCTTTTCAGCTATTTCCATTGCCGCCGGAGGCCAGTTTACGAAGTCATTGAGGACCTGAACCCGATAGGCGTAAATCCCTACATGACGGTGATAAAGCTCGCTCGAGTATTCGTCCGCGTCAGGACTGGTATGAGGAATCGCTGCGCGGCTGAAATACAGGGCATAACCCTGCTTGTCGAACACCACCTTGACCGCATTGGGATTGTTAATTTCAGACTGCTCTCTGATAGTTTCGCAAAGCGTGGCGATGCCTGCTTGGTGGTGCCGAGACAGATTGTCAGCGACCTGGTTGATGGCATGGGGCGGGATTAGCGGCTCGTCTCCCTGCACATTGACCACAATGGTGTCGGCACCCCATTGCCTGGCTGAGGCCACTTCCTGAATACGATCAGTACCGGAGCGATGAACATCAGAGGTCATTTGCGCCGCGGCGCCAAAGCTCACCGCAGCATCCAGAATGCGCGGGTCATCCGTTGCAATCACTACTTCATCCGCGGCACTTTCGCAGGCGCGCTCCCAGGTGTGCTGCAGCATGGGTTTGCCCTGAATATCCAGCAGGGGTTTACCGGGAAGTCGCTGCGCGGCATAGCGTGCGGGGATAACGATCTTGAAGCTCAACGATAGCTTTCCTCTTCATCGAGACCAATATGGCGGGCTTCCTCTGCAAGCATCACGGGCACACCGTCCCGCACGGGAAAGGCCAGCTTGTCTGGCAGGCAAATCAGTTCCTGCTTGTCTGTCTCATACCGCAGGTCGCCTTTACAAATGGGACAGGCAAGAATTTCCAGAAGTTTCTTATCTAACATGGACAGTTGCTCAGTTTATCGAATGGTATGGCGAATTCGCCAATAATGGGGATGCTGAGTCAGTCGCGACCAAAATCCCGGACATGGCTGCTTACCGTCTCCAGTAATTCTTCTGGAACCTTGACCGCAATGTCCAGGGTCCAGAGCCGGCTGTCTGTAAAAGACTCGCATTTTATCCCATCTTTTTCTGTCATGACGATGGGCTGATTAGCGTCAAAAGGAGGTGAGCTAAAATCCGCGCGCCGATATTGGTAATGGTCGGGGAATGGGAACGCCGTGACAGGATATGGCAAGGCGTCCAGCAGAGCGAAGAACCGCCCAGGATTGCCAATACCAGCGACTGCCTGGATCTTTGTCCCCATTTTGAACGGGGCCCCAGCAAACGGTTTTTTGTCACCGCTTTGCATGTGCACCAGAAATTTGGGCTGCAATGACATGATGTGTGCCCCCTCGAGTGCTGCTTGTGATTCAGATGGCTCACCATTCAGCACAACTGCGTCTACCTCTCGAATCCGGGAAATAGACTCTCGCAAAGGACCGGCTGGTAAGCACAGGCCATTGCCAAACAGGCGTTCGCCATCCACCACACAAATCTCGAAACTGCGCGGCAAGGGATAATGTTGCAGCCCGTCATCACTCAGCACGACATCAACCTGAGCGTGCTCAATCAGGTGATTAAGGGCATTAAGGCGCTTAGCGTCGATTACCACTGGGCATTTTGTCTTGCGGGCGATTAGCCCAGGCTCGTCGCCGGCAATGTTAACCGGGGTCTCTTCCGTAACCATCAGGGGGTAAACACTGGATGCGCTCTTGTATCCGCGGCTAATAATACCCGGCTTGAAGCCCTGTGCCTGTAAATGGGAAGCCAGAGTAATGAGTAATGGCGTCTTGCCGGTGCCGCCTGCGGTGATATTGCCAATCACTATGACAGGGCATACAAGCTGTGCGGCCTGGCCCTTTTGCAGTGAAGCCTTACGCAAACTAGCTAGTAGCTGCACCAGAAGACTAAATGGCCACAGTAGCCACAGCCAGGGCGACTTGTCGTACCAGGCCTTGATAAGAAAATCCATAGAACGAATCAGGTTTAGTATTCTGAGAACTGTAGTCGGTGCAGGCGACAGTAATGTCCGTCCAGGGCCATGAGTTCCGTATGAGTACCGGTCTCGATGAGCCTGCCCTGCTCCATCACCACGATTAGATCAGCATTTTCAATGGTTGAGAGCCGATGCGCAATGATAAAGGTTGTGCGGCCCTGAATCAGTTGTTGCAGAGCGGCTTGTATATGCTGTTCTGATTCAGAGTCCAGGGCGGATGTTGCTTCATCGAGAATAAGAATTGGTGCGTTCTTGAGCAGCGCCCGGGCAATAGCAATACGCTGACGCTGACCTCCGGACAGCAGGCTGGCATCATCACCGACCTGTGTGTCGAGTCCTGCTGCCAGCTGATCGATAAACTCCATTGCATGGGCTGCCTCAGCGGCCTCCTCAATCGCCTCACGGGGAATACTACTGTCGCCGTAGGCAATATTTTCAGCCACAGTGCCGTTGAACAACACAACCTGCTGCGTCACCAGGGAGATCTGCTGCCGCAGATTGTCGAGCTTATAATTGTTCAACTCCACATCATCAAGCAGGATCTGGCCCTCGCCGTATTGATAAAAGCGGGGAATTAAATTCACTAAAGTGGATTTGCCGCTGCCCGATTTGCCCACGAGGGCGATTGTCTGCCCGGGTTTTGCAACGAGACAAACATCTTTCAAAGCCGGGGTGTCCTCCCTGTAGGAGAAACCCACATGGCGAAATTCCAGTTTGCCGTCTACTCGCCGTTTGGCATGAGTGCCCTGATCTGTTTCCGGCGCTTCATCCAGTAGCGTGAAAATGCTGGCTGATGCCGCGATGCCCCGCTGAATAACTGAATTAACCTGGGTGAGCTGACGAATCGGTTTGGCCAACAGACCAGCCGCGCTTAAAAAGATGACAAACTCCCCTGGCGTTGAACCAGCGAAAAAATCTGGCGACATAGCCAACCAGACCAGGAAGGCCAGCGCCATGGCTACGATCATCTGTACTAATGGCGTGCTGACATTCCGGGTCAATTCCATCTTCATGTTCTGACGACGATTGCGATCGCTGGCTGCAAAAAGTCTGTCATTGACATAGTCCTCGGCATTGAAGGTCCGAATCACTCGTTGCCCTTTGATAGTCTCATTGGTGATCTGGGTTACTTCTCCCATGGAATCCTGCATCTGCGAGCTATAACGGCGGAAACGCTTTGAAGCGAGTGAAACAATAGAGCCGACCACAGGCGCGATTACCAGAAAAGTCAGGGTGAGTTGCCAGTCAATCAGGAAGAGTTGGGTGAGATAGAAAACAACCGTCAGCCCCTCGCGAAAAACAACAGTAATGGCCTCACTGGCAGCACCGGCAATCTGCTGTACGTCATAGGTTACTTTTGATACCAGCCGCCCACTGGTATGTTGATCGAAGAAAGTTGCAGGCAGCTTCATTAATTTAGCATTGAGCTCAAAGCGGAGCCGGTGCATGACACGCTGGGCCAGGTTGGCCATGGAGTACCCACCCATGAACGAGCCCAGTCCGCGACAAAATGCGATGGCAATGCAAAGCAGCGGGCTCAGGATGCGAGCCTCTTCGTAGTTCTCGGAGTTGATGGAATCCAGCGTCCAGCCCAGCCATTGCGTGGCAGCGGGTCCGGATGCCGCAAAGATCACAAAGCCAGTCAGGCCGACGGCCATAACCAGCTTATGCTGAATGACGTAGCTCAACAGGCGTTTATAGAGTGTCCAGCCCGGATTGCTCGACTCTGGCGCGTTCTTGGTGGCCATTAATTTACCGCAGGTGCTGCGGTGCCCTCCTCGGTGCGCTGGGTCGCGATGTTCAGGCGCGTGAAACCAGCCTGACCAATCGCATCCATTGCGGTCACTACCGACTGATGAGTCGCTTCAGCATCAGCAACCAGTATGATTGGCAGACTGCGATCACCGCCGGACTCAAGATCCAGGCCGCGCATGAGGGTTTCAACGCGGCTATTAAACAGATTGCGCCCATTAATTGAATACATGCCATCCCGTGCCACGATAATCTCGATTTGCTGTGGCTGATTCTCTGCGGTTTCGGCATTGGCCTCAGGTAAATTCACCAGAAGACGAGTTTCCCGGTTAAAGGTAGTTGTCACCATGAAAAAGATAAGCAGCAAAAACACCACGTCAATCAGAGGCGTCAGGTTGATAGTTGGCTCATCCCGTCTGCTGCGTTTAAATTTCATGACTGTTGGTCTGCCCTCGGCGCAAGCACGTGAGGCGATGGATTAACCCCTACTGTTTAACCTCAACACGGCGATCGCTGTGCAGCGCATCCACCAGTTTGATGGATTCCTGTTCCAGATTCAAAACCAGAGAATCCACTTTCCGCAAAAAGAAGCGGTGAAACATATAGGTAGGAATAGCCACAGTAAGCCCCGCAGCGGTGGTGATAAGGGCTTCTGATATCCCGCCAGCCAAGGCGTTGGCGTTTCCGGTACCCTGCAGCATGATCTCACTGAATACACGAATCATACCCACTACTGTACCGAGGAGGCCTAACAGCGGCGTGATCGCGGCAATGGTCCCCAGGGTATTGAGATAGCGCTCCATATTATGGATTACCTGGGAAGAAGCCTGTTCGATGCTGTCTATCATGGCATGGCGGCCATATTTCGAGTTAAGTAACCCGGCAGCCAGAATCTGCCCAAGGGGCGAAGACAGGCGCAGTTCGCGCAGCTTTGCGGAATCAAGCTGGTTGTTTTTTAACCAGGTCCATACCTGTGCCAGCACGTATTTCGGTGAAATCCGGGCCGCACTCAGGGTCCAAAAACGTTCGATAATAATCGCGATTGCGACGATTGAGCACAATATGATCGGCATCATCAGCCAACCACCAGCTCGTACAATTTCTACCACGCCAGATCTCCCTACAACAGGCGAAAAGCTTACCACAGGGCTCCTAGCTGCAGTTTTTGGATCCCATCCCTACAGGTATCGGCACAGCTCGCGATTGCCTGACCAGGACCAGTAATGACGATTGCTGCAGCGATAGGCCTCAGGGGGGCTGACTATACCGGAGCCTGTCAGCTCAAAGGAAATCATACCGGCCTCAAAACTGGCCAGTGTGGAGATTTCCAGGCTGCTGAATCGCTTCAGGACACGCTGATGAGGATGACCGAAACCATTGCTATAACCTGCACTGAATATGCCATATTGCGGCGATGTGGTTTTTAACAGCGGATAACCCGAAGAAGTATCACTGCCATGGTGGGCGGCGATAAGCACATTAGCCTGGAGATGGCCGCCGTAAGTAGCCGCCAGCTTGCGCTCAATTTCGCGGCTAATATCACCAGGCAACAAAACCGATTGGTCGCCAACATTTACCAACAGAACACATGAGCCATCATTCAATGACGCCCCCTGTGTCTGTGAATCAGGCTCCTCGCTGACCCCATGCAACACTGTGAACTCAACTTCGTCCCAGCGCCAGTGTTGACCAGCTACACAAGCCTCTAAATCGGTTCCACCACCCTTACCTCCGCTCACTTTGGCATCGGGATAGGCGTTCAATATGGACCGTAGACCGCCACTATGGTCGCTATCGAAATGGGAAACCATAATGCGATCTAGCCTGCTTACGCCTAGGGACCTTGCGGCGGGAACAATCACAGCCTGCCCCAGATTGTAGTCTTCTCCATAGGCAGGACCCGTATCGTAAAGGATACTGTGATTGGCTGTGCGCAAGAGAATGGCCAAACCCTGCCCAACATCGAAAACGTCGAGTCTGAGCGCAGCATGGCTCTGCTGGCCTCGAATGCCGATAAGCAATGGCAAAGACAGCGGCACAATCAGGTGATAGAGCCTAAGCTGTGGAGGCAGTAGCAAGATTAAGGATAGCAGCAAGAGGAAACTTAGCACCCCCGCCTGTTGAATAGCTGGCGCCCACAGGGAGGATTGACCCAGCACTGTACTCAGTAACGAAAACAGATTGAGCATCAGTGACAGCATGGTGGCTGCAACCCCCAAAATGGCCTGCGCCATGACAGGCTCCACGATCATCGCCAGCATTCCCAGCAGTGCAATTGGGGTAATGATGAAGCCTACCACGGGGATAGCAACCAGGTTGACCGCTGGCGCTACCAAGGAGGCTGATTGCACGAGTATCAATGAAGGTGTCAGTAGTCCCAGAAAGACATGCAGTTGTGGACGCCATAGCCGTATAAATGAGAACCCCTGCTGTGAGGCGATATTTTTGTAACTGGAGCTGAAGAACAGAAGGATTCCTACTGCCGAAAATGACAGCCAGAACCCCTTATCAGTGGTTGCCAGAGGATCCAGCATCAGCACTATGAGCAAGGCAAGCAGGAAGCGCAATGAAGCACTGTATTGACGCCCCAGCAAATAGGGCAGCAGCAAAGTCAGTGCCATTAAAAAGGCTCGCTGTGTCGATATGCTCCAACCAGCCAAAGCACTGTACCCGCCAGCAGTCAGGACGGCTGCAGTCGCTGCGCAGATCGGCGTGGACAGGCGCTTACTCCTGACTCCAATTCTCGCCAGCAAAAACACTGCATTGAATATCAGGACAGTGATTAGCCCCACATGTAGTCCAGAAATGACAAACAGGTGATTGAGGCCCAGACTGCTGATGACGCTACGCTGGGACTGACTTATCCCAGAGGAATCCCCAACCGTGAGGGCCCTGATTAAGCCACTTACAGGACTACCATCTAACGAGTCAGTGAGTCTGGAAGCGATACTATGACGCAGGGCTGACAGGCTAAGTCGGCGTTTTCCCAGGAACCTATTACCGCTCCAGTCGGGAATATAACCGGTGGCCGCAATGCCCTGTCGCAGTCCAATGGCCTCGCGATCCGGGACGCCGGGATTGCTATAACCGTGTAGCTGTTTGAGTTTAACCCTGACCCGCCAGCGTTCACCGGGCACGAAACTCAAGTTGCCATAATGGTTCAGTCGCAGCTTACTGCCTGCTGCCAGCTGTTCGCTCTGGGTAATATCAAACGTAAAACTCTGGCCGCGATCACGTCGTAAGGGTAAGCCGATAACCACCCCTTCAACGACAATTAGCTCTCCCTCGAGAGCACTTGGCAGTTGTTTGTCTAGCTGACTGTGCGCCCAGATTAAATGCCAACTGACCCCAAGAGTCAGACCAATAAGGATTATCCGCAAACGCGACTTTGCCCAAAGAAAAAGTACGAGGGTGGCAGCAACCAGTAAAGCCTGAGTGAAGGCTAGGTCAGGCAATATCGGTAGCAGCGCAGGCAGAGCGAGCCCCAATATACTTGCGACCAAAAAGCCCCTCATGCCAGATTGCCCCCGTACAAACTCTACACTGTAGGAGCGAGCTGGCGATTTGGCGAATATTCGGCTGAATTAGTCAGGGCGGCGGCATGCCCCGCTCAATGCCGATTATCAATCGTGACGAAGTGCTGCTGCTGGCTGCACGGCGGCTGCGCGGCGGGCAGGATAGATGGTGGCAGCAAAGGCTAGAATAAATACTCCGACTACCACCCCGAGAATATCTGTAGCACTGATCTGAGAAGGCAGAAAATCAATAGGATAGACATCGGCATTAAGCAACTGCAGGTCAAACTGTATTTCAATCCAGCGGGCAAAGTCAGTGATATTGAGGGCACCGACTATTCCTAATGCTACTCCCAGCGCTATGCCCATGATGCCAATAAAACTACCTTGCCACATGAAAATCCCGGTGACCATGCCGGGACTGGCCCCCAGGGTCCGCAGTATGGCGATGTCTGCACGTTTGTCGCGGACAATCATGACCAGACTCACGACCAGATTGAAGGCCGCTACTGCGACCAGTAACCAAAGCATGAAGCTGATGATGTTTCGGGAAAATCTGATGTTGTCGTAAATTGCGCCTAGTTGGCGGGTCCAGCTTTCTATGGTGACAGTGCGTGGCAAGCTGCGGTCAAGATCCATTGCAATTGAATCTGCCGCCAGTACATTATCAATCCGCAGCCGCAAAGCATTGTAGGGAGTACGCAGACGGAACAGTGCTCGCGCAGCGGATTGGTTGATCATGGCAAAAGAGGAATCCAGATCCTGGGTGCCCACTTTAAAAATACCGACGACCTCGAAACCACGAAAAATTGCCAGCGGTGTCAGGGGATTAATAGAGATGGAGGAGGAATACAGCGTGACCCGATCCCCCACTCCCACTTCGAGCTGCTGCGCAAGCGCTTGACCAATGACGACTCCCCATCGCGTACTGTCAAGTGACGCAAGATTGCCCTCGATGAAAAAATTGGCTATCGCAGAGCTTTCAGCTTCGGTTGCAGCATCAATACCGTTAATCAGGATGCCTCGATTACCAGAATCCGTTGCCGCTATCCCGGCAACCTGTATAGCCGGAGCAATCGAAGACACTTCTGCATTACTGTTAATCAAGGCGTCAATTTCCGCCCAGTTCTCAGTGCCCAGATTTTCTTCCGAAGATATAGTGAGGTGTGGCACGATCCCGAGAATGGTCTCGCGCATTTCACGATCGAATCCGTTCATTACCGAAAGAACGGTAATCAGAATTGCCACACCGAGTGCGAGCCCAAGCACTGCAATAGAAGACATAAAGGAAACCAGCTGGCTGCGCTTGCCAACGCTTACATAGCGAAGCGCAATAAAACGGGAAAGCGAAACACCTACCCTACCCATGCAGGACTCCACCCCTGAGTTCCAGC
>Ga0181597_10006806_pt1 | contig 10551 bp, 9 predicted proteins | sample 041ome_5_FD_148647 | JGI IMG/M metagenome (GOLD analysis project Ga0181597, IMG submission 148647) | Coastal salt marsh microbial communities from the Groves Creek Marsh, Skidaway Island, Georgia - 041403US metaG (spades assembly) | ecosystem: Environmental > Aquatic > Marine > Intertidal zone >...
TTTTTGTTAAAGCTTGTCCACTAATAATAGTAGGGATTGGATTAATGTTTTGCTTTAAAGCCAATGTTTGGAATATTGGGGCAGAAGGGCAGTTTATAATGGGAACATTACTAGCTGGAGCATTTGCGTTATTATTCCCAAATGTTGAAACAAAGCTATTGATAATATGCATGTTATTTATTGGTTTTATAGGAGGAGCATTATGGGCATTCATACCCGCAATCCTCAAAACAAGACTAAATGTTAATGAGATTTTAGTTAGCTTAATGCTTGTATATGTAGCAATGCTATTTATTGATTTTATCGTTAGGGGTCCTTTAAGAGACCCTATGAGTTTTGGTTTTCCATTATCAAAACCATATCCTGAAGGAGCATTGATAAATAAAATTTCGTTCCCTGGAATAGGCTACCTAGGACAATTACACTATGGAATTTTATTCATCATCTTTTTAATTCCTCTGACATGGATTTTTATTAACAAAACATTAGGTGGTTTCAAAATTAATGTTTTAGGCTCAGCTCCAAAGGCGGCAAGATTTGCTGGTTTCAGTAAAGATAAAATAACAATGACTGTTTTATTATTATCAGGTGGATTAGCAGGTGTTGCTGGCGTAATAGAAGTTTCAGCTAATATTGGTCAACTTCAACCAGAAGTATCTTTTGGGTATGGTTTCACAGCTATTATAGTTGCATTTCTAGGAAGATTAAGTCCCGTTGGAATCTTGTTTGCCGGTGTAATAATAGCAACTGTTAAATTAGGTGCAGATAACGCACAAATGACTATGGGAATTCCAAAAGTAGTAACCGGATTATTTGAAGGAATTCTTCTTTTCTTCCTTTTAACAGGAGAAACACTTCAAAAATATAAAATTAAGTGGTCGTGGAATAAATAAATATGGAATCATTAATTTTAACTATAATTGCAACTTCCATACCCCTGTTAATGGCAGCAATAGGTGAGTTAGTTACTGAAAAAAGTGGTGTTTTAAATCTTGGTGTTGAAGGAATGATGCTTAGTGGAGCTGTAGGAGCATTAGGAGCTGTCTTATGGCTTGAGAATCCTTATTTTGGGATAATTGCTGGAGCTATGTCTGGATTATTTATGGCATGTATTTTTTCTGTATTTACGATTAATTTTATGACTAACCAAGTTGCGACAGGTCTAGGGTTAACAATTTTTGCTACCGGACTAACTGGTCTAGCAGGTGCGCCGTTAGTTGGAAAAACAATCCCTTCTCTACCAAAGATAGAGATATTCCTATTATCTGACATCCCCTTTATCGGTAATATTTTATTCAAACAAGATTTAGTTGCTTATTTGTCGATAGGCATAATTATTTTAATAACTTATTTCTTAAAATATTCTAAGCCTGGTATCATACTAAGAGCTGTTGGTGATAATCATACAAGTGCGCATTCAGTGGGATACCCTGTAAAAAAAATTCGTTGGTATGCAACATGTTTTGGTGGCATGTGTGCTGGCGTTGGTGGCGCATATATACCTCTGGTTTTAACACCCCATTGGTCAGAAGGAATGACAGCTGGTAGAGGATGGATTGCGCTAGCTCTTGTCGTTTTTGCATCCTGGATTCCTTGGAGAATAATTGTAGGCGCATTAATATTTGGAGGTATTACAATTGCTCAACTAGTTGGACAAGCTAGAGGGTGGGCAATTCCTTCTCAAATTCTTTCTATGATGCCATATTTAGCGACAATAATTGCCTTAACCATAATATCAAGTAGGATTTCTAAAAATAATAGTGTTGTTCCTGCTTCACTTGGTAAACCTTTTTTTGATACTCAATAAAAATGTCAAAATAAAATGCATTAAAAAAATTTAATCAAAAATTTAGTTTTTTTTATTGTTATTTTGTAGATTCATTCTAGAATTTTTAGATCAATTTAGGAGTTTGAAATGTTAAAATTTTGTAAACGTATTTTTTCACTGTTTGCACTAAGTGCATCAGTTATTTTTTTTATAGTCACTAATTCTTTTGCTAGTCCAACAAAAGTAGGCTTTGTATATCTTACAACACCTGGTGATCATGGGTGGACATACGCACACGAACTTGGAAAACAAATGGTTGAAAAACGATTTGGTAACGATGTTAAAATATCTGTTGTAGAAAATGTGCCTGAAGGTCCAGACGCGACACGTGTAATTAGAGAATTAGCAAAACAAGGTAATGAAATTATTTTCACAACATCATTTGGTTACATGGAACCTACATTAAAAGTAGCTAAAGAATTTCCAAATATAAAATTTGAGCATATTACAGGTTATAAAAGATCAAAAAATGTTGCCACTGGAAATATACGTTTTTATGAAGGTAGATATATTCAAGGTGTTGTTGCTGGTTTGATGACCAAAACAAACAAGATTGGATATATAGGTGCTTATCCAATTGCTGAGGTTATAATGGGGATTAACGCATTTGCACAAGGGTTAAGATCAGTAAACAAAGATGCATCTATTTCAGTGATATGGGCTAACACTTGGTATGATCCTGTTAAAGAAGCTGATGCTGCCAAGGTACACATAGCAGAGGGTGCCGATATTTTAGCTCAGCATACAGACTCACCTGCTATGCTTCAAATTGCAGAAAAGAATGGTGCTTTAGGTTTTGGTCAATCTACCGATATGTCAGCGTTTGCACCAAAAGCTCAATTATTTGCTTCTGAAAATAATTGGGGACCTTACTACATCAAAAAAATCGAACAACTACAGAATGGTAAATGGAATACAGGTGATGGGCCTGATCATTGGGCTGGAAATGAATGGGGAGGAATTAGCTCCGATATGCTTACAATTTCTAAATTCCAAAATATGCCTGATGCAGTTGCCAAAAAGGCGGAAGAGGCTGTTAATGGGATTAAGAACGGCTCTATCAAAATTTTTGCAGGACCATTAGTTGATAATACTGGTAAAGAAATTATTCCAGCTGGTAAAACTCTTGATGATGGCGCTTTGTGGGGCATGAACTACTACCTCAAAGGTGTTAATGGAAAAGTTCCTGGTTAATTAAAATGTTGGGTAGCCATAGCAATATGGCTACCTTCCTAATTTCAATGTTCTTCAAACCTCAAAAAAATTGTTTTTTAATATTTTTTTTCCTTATACTAACTACTTTCTCCACATCAAGTTTTGCAAAAGTTAATATTTCTGAAGTTACTAATGAAATATTTATTTTAGATATTTATGGAAAACGGTATGTTTTAGATAATACAAAACAAATAAAAAAAGGCGATTATTTAAAGACTAGAAAAAAACCTGCCTATATAATACTCAATGATAAAACAAAAATTTGTTTAGCTGCTAATACCTCTCTTAAGATATTAAATGTAAAAAATATAGATGATAAAATTGAAATTTCATTAGATTTTAATAAGGGAGTTTTATTATTAGAAATGAATGAAGATCAATCTAATATTTACAATCTGCATTTTTCTTCTTACCAATTGAATGACTTAAGAAGTGATATTATATTGTCTAACAAAAAGAAAATGGAATTGATTAATTTTGAAGGACAATTAAAGTTTTATTCAAAAACTTCTAAAAAAAATAATAAAGCTGAAGCTTACAAAGCTTATGAATTGATGCCTAACGCGGACATAAAAATTTCTTATGAGATTTTAAATTTAGATCAATTCAACCAAAAATTTCATGGTGACTGTGAGAAAGTGTTACCACAATTTACTACAACAAAGAATAAAAAATCGGAAATGCAATATGGCTGTATAACTCAAAATGGCCGACTAGTTTGTGGCAATCGCTACAAATAATATAATTACAAATTTAAATAAATAATTCTTACGGCTATAAAAGCTAGAAGTATCAAAGTAATTTTATCAAATTTTTCCTTTGAAACACTTTTAGCAATCCAGGATCCTATAGGCATAAATGATAGTAATACAATTGTTGAAACTAAGCTTGCTATAATAATTTCAAAGTTTAAAAAATCATAATAATATAAAGTTGGCATTTGGAATATTGACATCACTCCAAAATAAACAGAAATTGTTGGTATAAACTGGTTACGTTCTAATTTCATGGCATTTAAAAATGTTATTGAAATTGGTGCAGACAATCCAGCAGTCCCTTGAAGGACTCCACCTGCAGCTCCTAGAATGAATACTAACTTAGTTGCTTTTTCATACATTAATTTCCAGGATGGAACAATTAGCTTAAGAAAAATATAAATAATTACAATGAAGGCAACTGATAAAGTTAAAATTTTTATTGATAGTTTTGCTAGTAAAATTGTTCCAACAAAAGCTCCTATACCCCCTCCTACAGCGAAAGAAACAGTAAAAAAAGATGGAAGAATAGTTTTACGAAATTGATAAATTTGACCTATATTTGTTAATAAATTAGGTATTACCATAATTATTACAGCTACTCTTACATCATAAAACGCAGCAATAACAGGAATAGTAACAATAGGTGCGCCCGCTCCAGTTGCACCTTTAAGAATTCCACCTAGGGCAAAAGCAATTAATATAGCTATTATTGTTATTGTATCAAAAATCAAAAGAAAGAAACTTTAAAGTTTTAAAACTAATTTTCCAAAATGTTGATTATCTCTCATGAAACTTAGAGCGTTCTCAACATCCTTAAAATCAAATACCTTTTCTACTGGCAGAGATAATTCTCCAGACACTACTAAATTCTCAAAATCATTCCACATTTTTGAGTAAACATCTCTTATTTCATCTATCGACCTAGTACGAAAAGTTACGCCTTCGTAATTTATTCTTCTCAAAGCATGAATATCACAATTAAAGTCTGTACTACCACCAGCTAATCTTCCAACATTAACAATCTTGCCTTTAATTTTGGTGGCCTGCATGTTTTGATTTACAGTATATCCTGACAATTGATCAACAACTAAATCTACGCCTTGACCGTCAGTTGCAGATAAAACTTGATTTACCCAGTCTGAATCTTTTGAATTTAAAACCAAATCAGCACCTAATGATTTTAATTTTTCAAATTTATTTGCTTTTGTTGAAGTCCCTATTACAATTTTAGCTTCTAGATGTTTTGCTATTTGCAAGCCCATCAAACCAACGCCTGAACTTGCTCCTTGAATTAAAATTGATTGTCCTTTAGTAAAATTTCCAACAGTTAATATTGCATTATGCATAGTAGCAAGGGCTATAGGATAAGTGCTTGCTTTTAAATAATCCATATTATTATTTGGAATTTTTATAACTCTTCCATGATCAGCGACAGCGTATTCAGCCCAAGCTGATGATCCAGAACACATAACCCTGTCACCGACAGAGTAACCTTTAACGTCATTACCAAATTCAACTACCTCACCTGAAAACTCCATACCAACAATGGTTCCAGGCCCTCCAGAAGCTCCATGAGCACCTCCATCAGCAACAACTAAATCAGCTCTGTTCAATCCACATGCATAAACTTTAACAAGAATTTCATTGTGTTTAGGTGTAGGTGTCTCTACATCTTTAACACTCACACCTTCTTTAGTGACTATAACAGCTTTCATTATAAGCCCTTTCAATTAAATTATGATCTAGCTTCCTTTAGTTTATTCCCTATACCCTCAGCATATATTCTTATATCACTTGCTAAAGTTGCTAAATCATATCCGCTAGAGAGCTTCTCTTTTAGATAAGATGGAGATAAACAATGTATTCCAACTTTTATATTATTTTTTTTACATGCATTTTCTATTTTTTTAATTGCATCAATCATTTCAGGCTCTTGTCTATCTAAACCTGGTTTATAACCCATTGAAATACTGAGATCAGACGGTCCAATATAAATTCCTGTCAAACCCTCAGTAGCTGCTATTTTTTCAACATTTTCTAAAGCTTCAACTGTTTCTATCATAGCAAATGAAATAATATTATCATTGGCTTCATCATGATAGTTAGGGCCGTGAACCATCATAGCTCTTGTTGGTCCAGAACTTCTATATCCTAATGGCGCGTATCGAGTAGCACCAACAAAATTTATAGCGTCGTCAGGCGTGTTTATCATAGGGCATACAATACCTAACGCTCCTGCATCTAGAGCTTTCATTATTATACCAGGTTCATTCCAAGGGACTCTTACCATTGGTGTTTTTCCAGAACCAGATATAACTTGGAGCATATTAAGTGCTGCCTGATAATCAACTAAACCATGCTGCATGTCTATTGTTATTGAGTCGAAGTCATTCATTGACATCATTTCGGCCGTGACTGTGTTAGGAATAGAACACCAAGCATTAATAGCACCTTTACTATTCTCCCAACAATTTCTTAAAGTTTGTTGTTTCATTATGTTATCTCCTACAAAACATTTTTATTAATAATTACGTCTGGATCTACTTTGTTATCAAATACATCAAGTACATTTTGAACAGCTTGTTTTGACATTCTTATAGTTGCTTCTTGTGTAACTCCTGCAATATGGGGAGATAGAAGAATATTATCCAAACCAAAAAGAGGATTTGATGATGTTGACGGTTCGTCATCATAAACATCTAGGCCAGCTGAACGAATTTTGTTATTTGTTAAAGCATCGTATAATGCTTTTTCATTCACTATACCGCCTCTTGCACAATTTATTAAAATAGAAGTACTTTTCATCGCATCAAACTCTTGAACTGAAAACATGTCAGTAGTTTCTTTTGTCTTTGGACAATGCAACGTCACGGCATCCATTTGAGGTAAAATATTTCTAAAATCGTCTACATAGTGAGCGCCAGATCTTTTTATGTCTGAATCATCGACGTATGGATCATAAACATAAACATTCATATCAAAAGCCAAAGCTCTTTTTACTAATTTTGATCCTATTCTACCATATCCAATGACAAGTAAACTTTTTTCAGCAAGATCCCATGCTCTTATATTCCAGCGAGTAGTCCAGTCAGCTTTCCTTGCAAATTCATCATAATAAAATACATTTTTAGAAAGAGCTAACAACATGAACATGGCATGCTCTGCAACAGAAATCATATTTGAATGCGCAGCTATTGCAAGTGGGATATTACAATCATTTAAAGCGTCCACATCTACAGAATCATAACCAACACCGTGTCTAGAAACTACTTTCAAATTTTTTGAGTTTTCAATAATTTTTCTAGAAATATTAGCAGTCCTAACAGTAATACCATGAACATCTTTTGCAGCTTCCAAAATTTCATTTTCATCTGCTGACATTATTGTAATGGGTTCAATATCATCTCTCGCCAATAATAATTTTTTCCCTTCTTCATGAAGGCCTTGAACCATCAGAACTTTCTTTTTATTAGAAGAGTTTTTATTGATCATTAGTTCCTCCCAAAACATTGCGAATAATTATATCATAATATGAAATTAAAAAATAATTAACTTGTAAACTTTAGATAAAATGACAATTTTTACAAATAATATTTATTTGTAAATTTCATTGAAATTCTAAAGGAAATATTAGATGATAAATTATTATAAACTTAACTAGAAAAATGAAACCTAGATCTTTTATACGTAAAGTTGGTTTTGGTCTCAGACCAGAAGAAAAACTTCCTCAAGATCCACTTAATTGGGCAAAATCCCAAATGAAATCTGTGCCAAAATTAATTTGGCCAGGTAAAATTTATTCTGAAAAAGAAATGCTTGATATTCGTGTAGATTTTACGACACAAGAAGATAAAATTCAAAAAACTGAAAAGAACCCAGCTAAAGCAAAAGTTGAAAGAAATAAATTATATAGAAGTTCTGGACGACGTTATTTTGAAAGCTATGAGTTAGCAATCAGGCATCATCAAGCTGTTTATGGGAAACAACCTGTCTTTGAGAGGTTTTGGCATTTCTGGGGTAATCATTTTACGATAATTGATAAAAATAAATTACCCATCTTCAATACTGGCCCAATGCAAAGAGACCAATTAAGGCCGTTAATGACTGGAAGATTTGCGGATATGGTCTATAACATCACTTTAAGCTGGCCAATGATAAAAAGCTTGGATAATTTTAAATCAAGAGGCCCAAATTCCAAATTTAATACATATAGGCGTGCTAAAAACAAACCTGAAAAAGGGTTAAATGAAAACCATGGACGTGAATTATTAGAACTTCATACTATTTCACCAAATTCAGGCTACACTCAAAATGATGTTATAAATACTGCATACATTATGACAGGATGGGGATTTACTGATGGGAAAAAAGGTGTTGAAGGTAAAAAAATAGGTTATCAAGGAAGCCTTCACGAGCCAGGAACACATACAGTTCTTGGAAAAAAATATAAATCAGATGGTTTTAGTTCAAAAACAAAAGGTAAAAATCAATTACGTGATCTTGTAGAAAATCTTTGTGCAAGTGAGGATTGTAGGAATTTTATAGCTTGGAAATTATGCAGACATTTTATTTGCGATGATCCAAAACCAGGAATGGTTAAAATAGTTACGGACGCTTGGGAGAACTCAAAAGGGATGCTCCCCGATATTCATCAAGCTGTAATTGAAGCGACCTGGAAATTTGGTAAATCAAACGATAAATTCCTATCACCAGAAACATGGCTTATTCAAGTTGCAAGGATGACTGGAGCTGACTGGCCTGGTAATCCAAAAGTTTTTGAATATGATTTCAAATCAAAACTTAATTATAAACAAAAAAAAATTAAAAATATTCTTGCAGAACTTGGTCATCTCCCTTTTAGAGCAAAACAACCTAATGGTTTCCCCGATACAAAAAATGAGTGGTTATCGCAAGAATTTTTAGTAAGAAGAATTGCTTTAATAAATAACCCTATACAAATTGGGTTAAAAATAAATTCATCTTTGATAGATATTTCCAAAACAGTCGTTGAACAAAATTTTGATGAACCTGAAAAGTTTATTAACCTTTTAAATTCTTTAGAATTACATAAGGAAAAAAGCAAATCTTTAATTTCAATTTTGTGTAGTGGAAAGGTTTTGAAAGCATGAGAATATCAAGGCGTATTTTTTTAGCTGGTTCAACTTCGCTAATTTTAACAGCACCACTCTTATCAAAAGCAATTGCTGCAAATCAAACAAAAAATAATCTTGTTATAATTATGCTTCGTGGTGGTATGGATGGATTAACTGCCGTACCATTTATTGGTAATAATATATTGACCAAAGCAAGACCCGATATAGGTGTAAGTAAACCTATTCCCATTAGTGCAAATTTTGCATTACACCCAATGTTAAAAAATTATAAATCCCTATGGGATCAGGGAAAAGCATCTATATTTCATGCATCATCCATACCTTACACTGGAAGATCTCATTTTGAAGGTCAATACTTAATGGAGAGTGGAGGCACTCAGCCGTATTTTGATAAAACAGGTTGGATTGGTAGAGCTTTAGAAGGAGCTGGTTTAAAAGGTTTATCTATATCACTACCTATGCCACTAATTTTAAGAGGTGGCAAAGATCTTGACAGCTTTATGCCCTCTAAAAATCGATTGCCAAATGATGAAGTATTACAATTATTACATGAAGATTATCAAGATGATAAGATGCTACAAGAAGTTTTGAGTACTATCCGAAAAAGACCTATTGCTATGATGGAGCCTAAATCAAGATCTGATAGAGATATGAAAGGGTTAGCCAAAATTGCTGCACAGCAGCTTTCAGATCCAGCAGGTCCAAGTGTTGCAATTTTTGATATTGGTGGGTTTGATACTCATGCTGATCAAGGAGGAGACTATGGAGAACACGCAAGACAGTTAAAACAGTTTGACAATGTTATTGGAACATTAAGAAATCAGATGGGCAAAACTTTTGATAATACAATTATTGCTTCACTAACTGAGTTTGGTAGAACTATGTCACAAAATGGCGGATCTGGTACAGAGCATGGGTATGGTACAGCAATACTTATGGCAGGAGGTTTATTGCCAAAATCACGAATAATTAGCGACTGGCCTGGGCTTGAAAAAAAGAATTTATTTGAAGGAAGAGACCTTAATTCCTCTATTGACGCAAGAGCAGTATATGCTTCGATTTTAGCAAGAGTTTTAGAGAGTGATCATAAAAAAATTGTTAAAGATGCTTTTTTTGAATCTAATTTACCCGATATGACAAAACGCATTTTTAGTTAATTAACTAATATTGATTTTATTAAAATATTGCCTATAAGAAACATAACAACCAATAAGATTAGAAACAGGGTATTTAGTAACTTGTTTGCTTCAATAAAATAAGAGTTCCACGAAGAAGTTCTGTATTTAAAACAATATCTGCATTAAATGAACATCAATTATCTCTCCAAATTTTTTTCCAACGTTTTTCATCGTTCCAATATTAGAAAAACCTAACTTTTTGTGCAAATGGACACTTGCCTCAGATTTTCCTGCTATTCTTGAAACTAAAGTTCTAAAGTTTTTTTCTTTTCCAATTTCAATTAGTCGTTTCAAAATATTAAAACCAATCCCCTTAGAATGAAAACCTGGATCTACATAAAATGAAATTTCCCCTGTTCCAGAGTAAGCACATCTATCAGACCAAGGACTAATTGAACCCCAAGCGAGAACTCTCCCATTTTCCCGAGCAACAATGACTGGATGTTTTTCATCATGTG
>Ga0181597_10006807_pt1 | contig 10550 bp, 9 predicted proteins | sample 041ome_5_FD_148647 | JGI IMG/M metagenome (GOLD analysis project Ga0181597, IMG submission 148647) | Coastal salt marsh microbial communities from the Groves Creek Marsh, Skidaway Island, Georgia - 041403US metaG (spades assembly) | ecosystem: Environmental > Aquatic > Marine > Intertidal zone >...
AAAGGAATTCGAAAAATTATCTGCGGCGGGGGGTGGTGAGCTTGGAGTTACCGCGCCGTTTGGACCAGATAGTTTCGATATTGCAAAACTCTCCGCTGGTCTTGCAATCCAGGCCGTGGAGTCTGTAGTGAATGGAACGTTTAAAAATGCCTACTCGATGTCTCGGCCTCCTGGTCACCACTGTCTTGCGGAAAAACCGATGGGTTTTTGCTTGCTAGCAAATATCGCACTGGCTATTGAGGCAGCTAAAGCGAAACACGGTATCGAGCGAATTGCGGTAGTTGACTGGGATGTCCATCATGGCAATGGGACGCAGTCAATTTTTTTTGAACGCTCAGATGTACTGACTATTTCTATGCACCAAGAGGGATGCTTTCCGCCAGGCTACAGCGGCGGTGATGATATTGGGAAAGGGCAAGGCGAGGGTTACAACATCAACGTACCGCTACTCCCAGGGGGAGGTCATGAGGTCTATGAATATGCCATGAAGCGAGTAGTCATGCCCGCCTTAAATCGTTACAAGCCTGAGTTGATAATAGTAGCATCTGGCTATGACGCCGGAGGATTCGATCCCTTGGGCCGTATGCTATTACACAGCGATTCTTACCGGATGCTAACCGAGACCATTATGAGTGCTGCTGACATCCATACAAATGGAAAACTAGTCCTAGTGCATGAGGGAGGGTATGCAGAATCTAACGTCCCTTTTTGCGTTCACGCAGCAATAGAAACCTTAGCCCAGAAAAACACAGACGTGATCGATCCCAGCTTAGTTATGATAGAGGCCTGGCAACCAAACTCGCGCGTGCTGGCTCTCCAAAAAGAAATGCTTGATGAAATAGGGATGTTTCATAAATTATAACTTTCAAAAAATGCACCTTTTTAGCTAATTGGTGTGAATATCATCACAGTGTCGAATCAAAATAGGGACTGAATGAAAATGCGAATGAGAATCCTTTACTAAAAACGCATGTTGAGATACTGTAGTAAGCATCAAAAGAGACTCGTCCTGACAATTTCAAAGGAATAAATTCAAATTTGAATCCTTAAATATCAATTAACATCAGGGTGTTACTAGCCATACGCTTAGAAGAATACGATTAATTTAAAGTCGCTTCTCCCTCTTTTGCCTTTAATGTGGCAGGGAAGCCGTGCCTTTAGCCAACCAACTATATAACTAGTTTAGGAGTGAATTGATGAAAAATTGTCTTAAATTTTACATAAATGGTGAGTGGGTTGAGCCAAATGATCCTAAGCCGTTAGACGTGATTAATCCTGCCAATGAAGAGGTATTGGGACAAATAATGCTTGGAAATGCTCATGATGTTAATAACGCTGTCGCTGCGGCTAAAGTAGCCTTCCAATCCTATTCGCAAACTACAGTGGCCGACCGACTATCAATGCTAGAGGCTATCCAAGTGGCATATAAGGAGCGCTACTCTGAAATGGTTGAAACGATTTCTGCGGAAATGGGAGCTCCGCTATGGCTCTGTAAAGCGGCACAAGCTGCTATGCTTAATGCGCACCTAACCACCACCATAGAGTGCCTGACAAACTATGAATTTGAGGAAAAACGGGGTGACATTACCCTGAAACGTGAGCCTATAGGTGTTTGTGGTTTTATCACGCCTTGGAACTGGCCACTCAATCAGGTTGCTTGTAAAGTTATCCCAGCGCTGGCTGCCGGCTGTACGATGGTCCTTAAACCCTCAGAAGTCGCTCCTCTCGATGCAGCAATCCTAGCAGAAGTTTTGCACAATGCAGGCGTACCTAAAGGTGTCTTTAACCTGGTAAATGGCGACGGACCTACAGTCGGAGAAGCAATGTCTAGCCATCCAGATATAGATATGATGTCTTTCACTGGTTCTACCAGAGCTGGGATACAGGTAGCCAAATCATCTGCCGATACCGTTAAACGAGTGACGCAAGAATTGGGCGGAAAATCACCTAATATAATGCTTAGAGACGCCGATCTAGAAGTGGCAGTCAAGCGGGATGTTGAGGGGATGTTTCTGAACTCGGGTCAATCATGTAATGCTCCGAGTCGAATGTTTGTTCCCGCTGACAGAAAAGAGGAGGCGGTTATGGTCGCGAAACAAGCTGCCGAAGCGACTAATGTCGGCGATCCCAACATGCAGGATTCCACCATCGGCCCCGTCGTGAGTAAGGTGCAATTTGATAAAATTCAAGCGTTGATTCAAAAAGGAATCGATGAAGGTGCGACGCTTGTTACAGGAGGGACGGGACTGCCAGAAGGTATAGATAAAGGTTACTATGTCAAACCTACTATTTTTTCAGACGTAACCAATGATATGACCATTGCTCGGGAAGAAATTTTTGGGCCAGTGCTTTGTATGCTGCCTTACGAAAGTGATGAAGAGGTCATTAAGATGGCAAACGACACGGATTACGGCCTGTCCGCGTATGTGTCAGGAAAAGATGAAAGCCAAGTGCAAAGTGTTGCTTCTCAATTACGGGCGGGCAACGTCCATATAAATGGAGCCGGGCTTAACTTAAGCGCACCTTTCGGTGGGTATAAACAGTCTGGAAATGGCAGAGAATGGGGAGAATTTGGATTTGAGGAGTTTCTCGAATTAAAGGCTGTACTTAATCCTGCCGCATAGCTTAGTCAATTTGGGTGCCGCCAATTTTTGGCGGCACCATACTGCAGACCTTAGCTAATTTTCTTTAAAACGGAGGCCGGCTGTATCCGCCATCCACTCCGTTTGGGCTCAAAACTAGTTGCCATAAATCTAAATTACGTGCTCTAAAAAGCCCTGCAAACATCAAAAGGTAATAATTCCAAAGTCTATAAAATCGTTGATCATACTTCCTAGAGTACTTCTCCCAACACTCAACGAAATTTTCCCGCCAAGCAAGAAGAGTCTTATCATAATCTGCACCAAAATTATGCCAATCTTCAAGCTTCAGCGTACCTTCAATGGCGGTTGAAATTCTAGCGATTGTAGGGACCTCACTATTAGGAAAAATATATTTCGCTACCCATGGATCAATTCCGTTCGTTTTATAACTTAACCCGACCGTCTGAATAAGAGCTAACCCATCTGTATTAAGATGCTGTCGAATATACCTCATATAATACTTATAGTTTTTCCGACCAACGTGTTCGAACATACCAAGCGATACTATTCGGTCAAATTTTTCGTCGTTCTCTAAATCTCGATAGTCCTGTACCCTAATATCGACAGGAAACCCTGCACACCTCTCTCTCGCAATGAGTCCTTGCTCATGAGATATGGTGACGCCAGTCACTTTGGCCTTCCGAACTTGAGTGGCGTACTCAGCAAAACTGCCCCAGCCACAACCTATATCGAGCACGTGCATACCCTCTTTAATTCCTAGTTTGTCGCAAACTAATTTCAGCTTCTTCTCTTGCGCAGTATTTAGATCTCGGGAACCTTTCCAAAAAGCACAAGTGTAAACCATGCGCTCACCAAGCATGTCTCTATACAAATCGTTATCTAGATCATAGTGCTGCAGGGCGACTAATTTAGAGCGGTTAATGCTCTGTAAATTCTTCAACTTTGCAGCTGAGCCGCAAAATAACTTAGGGAGATTTAGGATACTTTGCTCAATTCGTAACCGAGCTAATCGACAAACAAGTTGGTCCACTCTGGACGCATCCCACCAACCGTCCATATAGGCCTCGCCAAAACCTAATGTTCCAAAAAGTCCAACTTTTCTCCAAAAACGAGCGTCACAGATCTGAATATCCCACGGCTCATTGCCACCGATAGTGATTCCCGCGCGCCGCAATAGCCTTTGATAATAACGCTTTGACAACCTACCTATTACATCTAGCTGATTAAGCGCATTCTGGTTCTGTTGCTTCAAAAACATAAGAGCTCCCCACTAATGCTTTTAAATATTGTTTGAACCTACCCTAGTTCACATATAAAAAACAAGATATTTGGCCATATATCCAAAAACCAGACACAATCAGTGTTAATCAAAATAACCACAAATCTGTTAAAATTCGTAGCCACGAAATAATTTAGGATAACAAATGACTGTAGCAGTAAATGGAATTGCGCACATACAACTTACAGTAAATACGCCCGAACTGTGCATTCCTTTTTGGGAAAAGCTGTGCCACTTCTTAGAAATGGAAACTCTTGTGAAGAATGCGGATACAGTCTACTGCATCGGAAGCCGCACTGGGATAATGGTGGTAGGTGTACCGAAAGGGAAAGATAAAAGGTCTTTTGATCAATATTCAGTCGGTCTGCATCACTTATGCTTTCGAGCGCGCAGTGAGCAAGATGTCGATGAGATCTATCAATTTGTAATCGAAGAACTCAAACCAAAAATTATTCACACGCCAGAGCTAGGTGGCTGGGCACAAGGCTACTATTCATTCTTGTTTGAAGATCCTGATGGCATACGGGTCGAGTTCAATTTCGTCCCCGGCAAGGGCCATTTCGGCGACTCTGGAAGACTTGGGCCTCAGGGAGATGGACCAGCAAGCGACTACTCGGGGAGGGGTTTCGACGCATAAATATCCTATGACTACGGTATATAAAAATTTTGAGTCTATGAACAAAACGGCCAAAACTTATACCACTGTCGGCATCTAAGTCGTCCCTCGCATGTTGCTAGCTGAGCCCCATACGTATCAGAGGTTCTGGCAACCTTATCTGCTACTTTCAAAAGTTGCGGCTTTTTGTTGTAACTCCCGCTTCTATATCCTCCATGCCCCTCATGATACGCGAGATACATTTCTTTCGGATCCCATTTTGAGATGCCCAGTCTTTTATTAGTGCGATGGTTATACCAACCAATAAAATCTAGCGCATCCTTCATATCAGTCCGTCCTCTAAATAGCGAGCCACGCTCCTTTTCATACTCGCTCCAAACAGGGTTCTGTGCCTGAGCATAGCCTTTAGCTGAGGACCCTCTACCAAGGGGAATAACCAAAAACCACTTGAATGGCGGCTTAGCATGACTTCGATAACTCGATTCCTGTTTAACAAAGGCCATCAAAGTTTGCTTTGGAGTACCCCACTTTTCTTGGGCGCTCGCTGCGTAGTCATACCACTTGGGGTATTGGTCAAATACGGCACATAGGTTACTCTGATTCTTCGGTGGAGGCGTCACGCAGGACGAAACAAATAAAACCACAAAAATCGAGAAAGCTGATTTAAGCATCATCAGTTTTTAGCATATCGCCCGTGGTTTAGGTGGTACGTACTGAAATCGCTCTTTTTTTCTGCATATCATCGAAATCTAACAGCCATCAATTTTCTCGAAATCAGGTAGTCTTTTATTAAAAAATGCATCTATTGCCTCTTGGTTAGCTGGGGAACCCATAAGTCTCGTATACGCCTCAACCTCTCTGCCATGAGCACGACGTCCTACTTCATACTTTCCAGATTCTAACATGAGCGCTTTGGTTTCAACTAAAGATGAGATCGGGTTGGCAGCTATCTTTGCCGCTATCTTCATAGTCTCACCCATCAATTCTTCTGGCGCCAGTATGCGCCATGCAAAACCTAACCCTACCGCTTCATCGCTGGTAATCCAATCTCCTGACATCAGAACGTAAGCCGCATTTTGCCAACCAACCTGCTGTGGAAAAAGACCACTACTACCTGCTTCAGGCGCCAAACCCAGCTGAGGGAACGGTGCACGCAGTCGAGCTTTTTCAGAAATCAGAACTAAATCACAATAAGCCAGTAGCGTCATCCCAATACCGACTCCTACGCCATTAACTGCCGCTATGAGGGGCTTATTAAACGCCGCTAATACGGCTAAAAATTCTGGGAAATCGACAGACTCTCCGGTACCTTCAGTCTTTCGTCTCATGTCTTCTAAGTCGGCCCCTGCAGAAAACGCTTTGCCGGCACCGGTTAATACAACTACAGCAATATTTGGATCAACTTGGGCCGCACTTAATGCCTCACGCGTTTCCGCAAATTGCTGGCAATTAAAAGCATTAAGTTGTTCAGGCCTATTAAACTCAATTAGTCTGACTCGACCAAATTCTTTTATAATTAACGCCATTTAATTCTTCCTGTCACGTTTATTGGAACACTCCATCATAAAGCTGTATCAAATCAGGCGAAGAGTCGTTAAATGAGGGAACATTAGTCCGAGAATATTTGACTAACCCCAACTCAACATCTATCAATTCACGAGCTTGAAGCGTTGCAGCTTTGTCATACACCAACTCAGTATGGTTATCAAACCAATGTCGCGCGCCACTAAAACCTATAAACTCCACATCGCCGCCCTTCCGTGCTATCGACTTAGCTTGGAGACGACACTCTGGTGCCTTTGTAATGCGATCCTCTAAACCGTGAAATAACAAAACTTTTGTATGGGGAGGAAACCTTCCGGAGGAAGCCAAAGTACCAATTCCACAATACGGATAAAACAAAATTGCCGCCTTAAAATTATCAGCATTCAAATCGAGAACATTTTTTTCACGACTGGTAGCTACCAGAGTCAAAAAATCAGAGACAGACCAACCGCCATGAGACCAACCCATTAGAATAGTTTTAGTTTCATCAATATCCGATCGCGCCCAAATATTTGGCAAAATTTCAGCTAAGTCTGTTGCTCGATCGTAGCCAGACATAAGATTTCCAGTGCAAACTTGAGTTCTCATCACACTTTTTTTCGTTATGCCCCTGGCCCCAAAGCTATCTAGGTATAAAACCGCGTAACCCTGTTTTAATAACCTTTTTCTCCAACGAGCATGATGCGGGTGCCAATTCAGGCAACCAGGGAACAAAATGGCTAAGGGATTCACGGCACCAGAACGGGGCACACTGAGCGATACAAAAGAGGTTAAGTCACTCACTCGATCACTGGACGTACAGTTGCCGCTAATAGCAGCCAAGATAAACCCAACTAACACAACTTGATATCTTAATTTCATAAATTGCCGTTTCAATCTCAGCCAAATACCAACAAGGTATGAAGCTAATAGTCACACATCCTTTTATCGAAAATCAAAGAAATGGGATACTATAGATAAAAAATAAAAATAACGAGAATCATTATGCTCGACAAAGCAAGCTGGTATTTTGACTTTATTTCACCCTACGCGTACCTTCAATTCAAACATTTTCGTAAATTACCCGAGTCACTTGAAATCTCACTACATCCCATATTGTATGCTGGGCTTCTGGCGCACTGGGAAACAAAAGGCCCCGCAGAAGTGCCGGAAAAAAGACGTCAAACATATCAATACTGCGACTGGTATGCGCAAAAATTAGGGATAGCATTCAAAACACCTCAGGCACATCCGTTCAATCCCCTAAAGCTACTCAGACTAGCTATAAGTCAAGGGGCCTCTCACGAAATAGTGGAAACAATTTTTGACTATACTTGGGGGGAAGGAGGAGATGTACACACTGATGACGGGTTTCTAATATTATGCAAGAGGCTTGGAGTAAGTGATCCTGACTCTGCAATCTCATCTAAATCTGTCAAAGAGGCGTTAAAAACAAATACCGAGCAGGCTATAGAGAACGGGGTCTACGGAATTCCGAGCTTTGTTTACAATAAAACCGTGTTCTGGGGATTTGACTGCACGGATATGTTTATCGAAACGTTACAAGATCCCAACCTGCTTTTAACGTCAGAAATGCAGCGGCTAGCTAACCTACCGACAGCGCAAGAGCGCAAAGAATCTAAGCTTGGTAGTTAGTTTTTATGGCGAATAGAATGTCAACTTGTGAAAGAGAGAGCTTTCTGTCGGAAGTGCAAGTGGGGATTGTTGGTATTGACGAAAAAAACCGTTCCCCGAGAATTGTCCCTCTTTGGTACAGTTTTGATCCAAATATCGGAATTACTATCATAGTTAAAGAGACCTCGAAAAAGCTTAAGCTCCTAAAATTAGCCATGCGATTTTCAATATGTGTTCAAAAAGCAACCCTCCCGTACAAGCACGTCAGTGTGCAAGGGCCCATAGTCGATATTAGGCCGTGTGATGATCTGATTGATCTGCCAAAAATGGTGTATCGTTATATGAGTGACATTGCAGGCGCTGAATACCTAAAAAAACGACCTCCCGAAAAATCTGTCGTCCTAGTGATGAAGCCTGAAAAATGGATTACTGCTGATTACACATAAGTACCAGGCTGAGACAATTCTTCACATCTAGTTCACGCTTCAAGTAGTAACATTCTCTCTGTTAAAAGAAGATAGACAAGGGGAGGTGTTCTATCTAGTAAAACTATAATACAAGGAATAAACCTAATGTTTAGAATAAGTACATTAGCGCTATTTGCCCTAGGTGTTATCACATCGATGTCGGCAAGTGCGTTTAACGCTGAAGACCATCTAGCATGGATAAAAGCGAACCAAGAAGCCCAACCGCAGTTCGTTGAAGGCGATATCATCACCTATGACAAAGCCGATCTAATCCGTCCTTTCATACCGAAAGAACAGCAAGACGATCTAATTTTCCCTGGCATGGAAATGACCATAAAAGATGCCGGCGATTTAAGCCCCGCGGAAGCATTCCAAACCGCGACAAAAAAATACTACGGTACCGCTACTATCGCCGACAATGGTGCGATTGGTAATTATCAAGCCGGAATGCCCTTCGACCCAGAAAATTTTACTGCAGGAAGTAAAGACGACGGTTGGAAACAAGTTTGGAACTGGACCTTTAGATGGAACAATGATGGACTGAAAATCAACGATGTTCACTGGGTTTGGGTTCGTAAAGGCGGAGAACATGCTAAGCATGAGGTCATGTCGACCTCGGGCGGAAAATATTCAGAATACTACACAGGTGGTGGCACGTTTGAGCGTGTACTAGCCGGCCCTTACCAGCGAGTTATCATGTCGCACAGAGCCGACTTACCTGAATCGGGTTATCGGATGAACAACGGAAAGGGCTTTGCGAAAAATACAAATTTTCGTGAATACACTGGATTCACTTCTCCGTTTGACATCGCAGGTACGGCATTTTTAATCCTTCGCTATGACGACGTAATGAAAGCGGATGATTCATGGGCTTACATACCAAGCCTCAGAAGAGTACGTCGTATTTCAGTAGAGGTTAAATCAGATTCGCTATTGGGGACTGACCATACGTTAGAAGATTTTTATGGATTTAACGGTCGCCCAATGGAGCATACTTGGGAATATGTAGGCACTGCAAATCTACTAGCCGTGATTCGATCCAAACATACTGATACCGTATTTTATGGGCCTAATGGCTGGGCACCAAAAGATGATTGGGCTCTACGTAAAGTGGATATCTTGAGAATGTACCCTGGAAGAGCTAATCATCCTTACTCAACCAAATTCATTTACATGGACCGTCAATCCACCGAAGCGTTGTATGCGAATGCTTTCGATAAAGCGGGCGAACTTTGGAAGATCTGGCAGATCCAAAAAAGCTGGACTGAAGATCCACAGTACGCTGCGCAAAGAGAAAAATTTAAAGGCGACGTCACTAATCCTGGCACTCGTGTTTTAAGCTTTCAAAGTATCAATGTGATTGATAAACAAAATAATCGAGGAACATTAGTTCCCTGTCGAGGTGTTAGTTATCCTGACACAACAATCAAGAAAGTTAAGCGTACCCACGACGTTAACTACCTAACAGAAGGTCGTTAATATCACATTATTCAGTGCCCAGAGTTTTTTCTGGGCACTGGATTTAACTTCAGCCGCCTCTACTCCTCAAATTTCATAATCCAAAACGATAATTTCCCCCCTGCCGCAAGAGTCACGAAAAAATTGCCTTATAATATAGTGAGGCTGCCTCGGATCTATAATACTATCTATCGAGCAAAACAATTAATACGTGACCTTTAAAGAGGATATTTAGTCCAATGAAAAAGACATATGAGAATGCTGAAAAAGCGCTAACTGGATTGCTAACAGACGGTCTCACGATAGCAGCGGGTGGGTTTGGTTTGTGCGGTATTCCAGAAAATTTAATCGGGGCAGTTGTAAATTCAAATATCAAAAATATCACTATTGTAGGTAACAACGCTGGAGTAGACGACTTTGGCATGGGCCTCCTCCTAAAAAATCGACAGGTTAAGAAGGTCATAGCTTCATATGTTGGCGAAAATAAGGAATTTGAGAGACAAGTATTAGCTGGGGAACTAGAACTAGAACTCAACCCTCAAGGAACTTTAGCCGAACGACTCCGAGCCGGAGGGGCCGGAATTCCTGGGTTTTTCACCCGAACCGCTGCGGGCACTAAGCTAGCTGAGGGAAAGGAAACAAAGATTTTTGATGGGATTGATTACGTAATGGAAACGGGCATAAAGGCAGACGTATCTATTGTGAAAGCATGGAAAGGTGATCCTGAAGGTAACTTAGTCTATAGAAAGACAGCAAGGAACTTCAATCCGATGATTGCTACTTGCGGAAAGATCTGCGTGGCAGAAGTAGAAGAATTAGTAGGTGTGGGCGAGCTTGATCCTGACCAAGTTCATACGCCCGGCATCTATATTAACCGAATTTTTCAGGGGCACGATTACGAGAAACGAATAGAATTCCCGACTACAGCTGAATCAGATACTAAAGGGGTATCGGTTGGACGTGAGCTA
>Ga0181597_10006809_pt1 | contig 10544 bp, 11 predicted proteins | sample 041ome_5_FD_148647 | JGI IMG/M metagenome (GOLD analysis project Ga0181597, IMG submission 148647) | Coastal salt marsh microbial communities from the Groves Creek Marsh, Skidaway Island, Georgia - 041403US metaG (spades assembly) | ecosystem: Environmental > Aquatic > Marine > Intertidal zone...
GTACCTAAAGATGCTTCTTATACATTTTGGCTAATTTCATGCGTTGCTGAAAGCTGTTCCTGAGTTGCGCTTGAAATGCTATCTGAAATTTCATTTAAATCACTGATAATATTTGATATATCCTCAACACCAGTCACGGAATGTGTGATCTTTTCTTGAATTTCGCTAATTTGTGCATCAATACTTCCTGTGGCATCTGCAGTTTGTGTCGCGAGTGATTTAACTTCACTTGCAACAACCGCAAAACCCTTACCGGCATCACCGGCACGTGCCGCTTCAATGGTGGCATTAAGCGCTAATAAATTGGTTTGCCCCGCAATGACATTGATCATTTTAATAACTTCACCAATGTTAATTGAAGACTCTTTTAAATCATCAATTGTTTCTTTAGCACTCAATGCTTCTTCTGATGCTTTATCCGATTGTTTATTGGACATATCAACTTGCCTTGAAATTTCTTTAATGGATAAAGAATATTCCTCGGCCGCTGCCGCAACGGTTTGCAAATTAACAATTGCTTGTTCGGATGCCGTTGCGACATCAGATGACAAGCGTTGCGTATCTTTTGCAAAGCCACCGACTTTACCTGAAATACTATTTAAATTCCCTGTAGCGTCAAATAATTCAGTAACAAATTGCATGATTTGTTGATTAAATTCATTGCAAAAGAGTCATAAAATTTAATTTCATACTTATTTACAGTTATTTAGAACAAAATATTAAACTTAAATTTTTCAATAAAAACACCGCTATTCAATCAATAACAGCGGTGTTATTAGAATTTTTGATAGTATCAGTGTTCGATTCTATTACTGACCAAGCGCTTCATTTATTGCTTTATTGGCCTCTACATCAAGAAATTGATCTATTTCAATAAAATAGTTTTCAGGATCATAACCGATGACAATATCAATAAGCTCATTACCGTCACTATCACTTTCATGATAAAGTTCCTCATGACGGAATGTGAACCCTTCAACGGTCTTTAAGTGATCCCACCAAGCTTGTGCATTACTAACCATAAAGCCTACATTAACCGCCTTATCTTTGGTCGCTTCATGAATACCAGGACCATTACCGTCAACAAGTCCTAAGAAACCAGATGGGCTAGACGTATAAATATCCGAAAATGGCTGTTCCACTATTTTCTCTATACCGAAAGCTTCTGTATAAAATGTCTCAGCACGTTCAAGGTCATTATGATAAAGCCAATATATCCCCGCATTGAACCCAAGATCGGTTGGGCGCGGGCTTCCTTGATTAGGATCTACATATAAATGTTCTAGCTTATCAAGAAGTGGCATAAAGTTAACATTTTCTGGATGCGGGGCAAAATATTCAAATTCAAGTATATAACCACCGGGATCTGTAACTAAGAAACCGTTATGCGCACTATCACCAAGTGGCTTTGGCGGATTCCAGATTTGCATTTCCTGCTCAACCGCATATTTATACCAACCATCAACTTGATCCGTTAAAATCGCAATTGCAATTGTTTTTGCTTCGTCTGCGCTGTGCATTCCCCTGCCCGATCCATCATCATTTACAATCGTGATGAATGTCGTCGGTGAAAATTGGAAAATGGCAGCAAAACCCGGGAATTCAAAAACACTCTTGAAACCCATTTTATTATAATAAAAATCATATGCTTCATCATAATTTTTATAATATAAAAAAGCATTATTCCCGATAATGTCACGTGTCATTTCTTTGACATCATCCATAGTAGGTGCCGGCTCTTCGCTCGTATTATTTTCTGAACAGGCGGCAAGAACACCAAAACCCATTACCAGAATAACTTTCATTAATTTTTTCATTTATATCTCCCTTTTCTGATGCAACTTTAATCACATGACTTAATAATTTCAATCACTTCCTCGATATCATCAGTTACGTGAACTAAATCAAGGTCTTGCGGATCGATGGTTTTATGTTTTATGAGGCTCTTTTCAATAAAAGGCCTTAGTTCGTTCCAATAATCGGTCCCCAATGCGATAACTGGAAAATTTTTAATTGTTTCCGTTTGCATCAATGTCAGCGTTTCAAATAGTTCATCCATAGTTCCAAAGCCGCCCGGCATCATAATAAATGCTTTCGAATATTTAACGAGCATCACTTTGCGCACGAAAAAAAAATCAAAAGTCACATCTAATGTCGTATAGGGATTAGAACCTTGTTCCATTGGCAATATTATATTGCACCCAATTGACTTTCCCTTTGCATCATGCGCGCCTCTATTGGCCGCTTCCATAACGCCTGGACCACCGCCCGTCATAACGGCATAACCATTTTTTGCTAATGCAAACCCAACATCCCGTGCCAAATCATAATATTGATCGCCTTCTTTAAATCGTGCTGAACCAAAAACTGTTACACATGGTCCAACATGTCTTAAATTTTGAAACCCTTTCCAAAATTCCCAAGTAATTTCAAAAACACGCCCTAAATCACGAGAGAAACCATGACTGCCAGCAAGAAAATTTTCATCTTTACAATTTTTATTCTTCATTCGGCCTTTTCACCTCTCCGGTATTTGACTTACCCTTTGTTTGTATAGTAGCTTTTGAAAAGATCAAAATATTTATTAGGGAAAATTTATGAAATTCGCTGCACTTAAAATCGCTGCTGTATTAACGCTCATTCCAACAATTGCTTTTGCTCAGCTTGTAAAAAAAGATAGCACATCAGACCGTAATTATTTTAACGAAGATGGCTCAATGCGAATTGCCATAGCTGTTCAATCCCACCGACCCGGCTCTGGCGGAAAAAATGCCCTTGATGGACCAGAGACAATGGCAAATGGCGGCATACAAGACATGCTTCGTGATATGGGGGCGAATGTTCGTTTATCCAGTGCAGAACTTTCAGAACGTGAAGAAACCGAATATGGTGGCTGGCGTAGAATGGGATATGCCAATGGTCAACTAACAGATAATGTTATGCAAAATGAAGCGGACGGTTATTTCACTGTCGGCTTTTTAGCAAGTTGTCCCTCTTCCCTCGGTATGCTTGGTGGTTTACAGCAATCATTAACGTCAACGGATACATCATCCGTAAGCATACTTTGGCTTGATGCCCACGCTGATTATAACACACCGGAAACAACACGTTCAGGATCAATGGGCGGCATGCCACTTGCCATTGCAAATGGCTTAGCGCTGCATCAGGTTCGTCGCGATTCAAAACTTGAAACGCCATTAACCTCAAAGCATATTGTGACGGCAGGATTAAGAGATGTTGACCCTATAGAGCAACATTTACTTGATAAAGCAAGAATTGAAAACATCACCGTTGATGATATTCGCGGTCTTACACAGAATGCTTATGATCAAATGGATGCCTTAAGCAAAGTATCAGACAAAATTTATGTTCATATTGATCTTGATATTCTTGATGCATCTGAAATGCCTTATCACAACTATCCGACGGAAAATGGTCCCACAAGCTATGAACTTGCTGCCATGTTTAAAGATATCTTCCAAAAATATCCGAAAGCTGCCGCAATTGGGTTTGCGTCCATTCCAGCAAAAGATCCTGATAATATTGGCCTTAATGCCGTAAACCGTATGACCAAAGCAGCCGTCGAAGGCATAATGATACGCGAAGGAAAAATGTAATATGCCACATTGCATTATTGAATATACAAGCGAACTTGAAGCTGCTCTAGACATAAAGGGTCTTGTCAATATGTCCTTTGCCGGCATTGAAGAAACGGGTCTTTTTGACTCTACCGCTATTAAAGTGCGTGCGACCAAAGTTGAATATTATAAATCAGGACTAGACCGCGATGATTTTATTCATTTGACAGTCAAAATACTTCCTGGACGAACCGATGAACAAAAACTATTGATAACAAATAACGTGCTGAAAAAGATAGCCCCTATTGTAGGCAATACCAAATGCACCAGTGTTGAAGTAGTTGATTTACATGGTCCAAGTTATAATAAGCAAATAAAATAAGTTTTTATTCGGTCGCTAGCTCTACGGCTTTTTCTGCATGGATTGCTGTTGTATCCAAAAGTATTACATTTGTATCTGATTGGTTTACAAGCATACCTATTTCTGTGCATCCAAGAATTACGGCTTCAGCGCCTGCTTTAGCTAGTCTTTCTATGATCTTTAAATATACTGCTTTCGATATGTCTTTAATCTCACCAAGGCATAGTTCTTGATAAATCACATCATGAACGATTTTACGCTCCTCATCATTAGGCGTAATAACCTCTATGTTATGTTTATCAGTAAGTCTTCCTTTATAAAAGGCACGCTTCATTGTAAACGCTGTTCCAAGTAGTCCTACTTTTTTAAATTCTTTATCCTTAATGGCATCTGCTGTCGCATCGGCAATATGCAATATAGGTATTGAAATCTCTTCTTCTATCTTAGGAGCAACCTCATGCATTGTATTTGTGCAGATCATAACGAAATCTGCACCAGCCACTTCGACGTTTTTTGCGGCATCAATTAATATATCAGCAGTCGCATCCCAATCACCTAAATGTTGCAATTTTTCAATTGGTGCAAAATCAACACTGACCATTGCAATTTTCGCGCTATGAAGACCGCCAAGTTTCGCCTTAATGCCTTCGTTTAAACCACTATAATAATGAGCCGTACTTTCCCAGCTCATAACGCCAATGAGACCAATTGTTTTCATGTGAAATTACGCCATTTCAGATTCTGTGAAATTAAAGAATGCTGTGGGCTTCATATCTCCCTGACGCATATAGGTGTCGATATTCCCTAGGTGATAGGCATAATGTCCATATAACGCCCAAAGAAAGCCCATTGCGCTATATTCGCCACCTTGGAACCAAACTGTCTTGGTTAAGTCCTTAGGGGTTAACTCCTTAAGCATATCCATGCAATTTTCATGAATTTCACGACCCATTGCGACAAAATCACCGTCATAAACTGAATTGGTAAGCTCTTCATTAATTGGCAGTGGAATTTCTCCCCCGTCTTCAACACTTAATAGTGATCTGACGAAACCGTATTCTGATGTCGTCAAATGAACATATAACCCTTTAATGGTAATATTTTCCAGACGGTCACCAAAGCTAACGCCCGGGCCATCCAAAGGAATCCATTCATATTTATCATCAGGTGTTTTATGAATATATGTTTCAACGAAATCAAACATCCGGTCAAACATTCTCATAAAACGATCAAATTCTGTCATTGGCATGATGGCCATGGGTTTATCTCCTTTGGGCTCTATCGATTTAACCCACTGTTACATGTCTATATTGATATACAAGTAAATATGGCATGGCTGGCAGTATTTCAAGCACTGCCGGCCAATTAAATTAATTCACAGAAATATTAACTGCTATTCCTTATAAATTTTACCGTCTTTCATTACGAAAATCACTTTTCGAATATTTTCTATTTTCTCAAGAGGACTGCCATCCATGGCAATAATATCCACAAGCTTGCCTTCTTCAATTGTTCCAAGTGTATCTGCAAACCCAAGTAGTTCTGCACTATTAATTGTTGCCATCTTAAGGGTTTCTGATATGGGAATACCTGATCTGACGAAATATTCTATTTCCCGGTAATTGGTACCCGCATTTCTACCGCAACCATCTGTACCCGTTGCGATCTTTACACCCTTTTCATATGCCTTAAGTAAAGTTTTGGGTTGGCGCTCAACAAATTTCATACTATGCGCAGCGAAAATGGGATCAGTTTCAGGGTTGTGCGCACGCGCACTCGTTTCATCCAAATTTGACATAGTCGGCACAAATATCACATCCTTTTCAATCATCATGTCCATGGCTTCTTCATTCATGAATGTCCCATGTTCAAGGCTCCTAATATCATATTTTAGAACTTGCAATGAACTGTCACGCGTATGTGAATGTGTTGCGACCGGAATTTTATATTTTTTGCGACGTCAATAATTGTTTGAATTTCATCATCAAAAAAGATTGGCGGCCCATCCTCATTGGTACAGAATTGCCCACCACGACAACTTGATCTTATTTTTATCCACTGTGCCCCTCTTTGATCATGTCACGAGTGGTTTTGCGGCAACTTTCAATGCCGTTTCATTCTCTGCCGTTTGCGCGACTTTCCACACCAATAATAATGCCGCCGGGTATTATGCGCGGACCAATAATTTCACCATCTTCAATCGCATCAATAACTTTATAAAGTGTATCATCACGCGCCCCAAGGTCACGAACAGTCGTAAACCCTGCCATCAACACTTTCCGGCTATTCTTTACCCCCATCAGTGCATGATCTGCGGCATTAGCCAGCGGGTTATTTAAATCCCCCTCTGCCATATGAATATGTGAATCAAATAACCCCGCCATAACGAACTTATCTCGCATATCAACAATTCTTGCGCCCGCAATTTCAACATACCCTGCTTCTATTGAAATAATTTTATTACCTTCAACGATTATTGACTGCATTTTAAGTGGTTCTTCACCGGCAATGCTTAATAATGTTCCTGCGTGAATAATGCTGACTTCACGCGCCTTTTGTTCATTCTCCTGTGCATACGACACAGCAGACATGATAAAAAACAGCATTAATGTCTTGAAAAAATACTTCACTTGTTCCTCCCTTTATAATTTTCTTTCAAGTATTGACCATTTCCATGGAAATATAAAGCTCTTCTTGATTGAATGAGTTTTGTTTGTTACTCAGAATTAATGGAATTCGTCATAGATATTAAAAAAGGAAATATAACAAATGTCAGAGAATTATAAATTTTCCACATTATCGCTTCACGCGGGTCAAAACCCTGATCCCACAACGGGCGCTTGTGCAACACCGATTTATCAAACCTCGTCTTATAAATTTAATGATACGGCCCATGCTGCAAATTTATTTGGCTTAAGGGAATTTGGAAATATCTATACTCGCCTTATGAACCCAACCACGAACGTGTTAGAAGAACGTGTCGCCGCATTAGAAGGTGGCGTTGCTGCTGTCGCAACTTCAAGCGGACATGCAGCTCAATTCACAGTATTTCATATGTTGCTTGAGCCTGGTGATGAAATATTAGCCTCTAATAAACTCTATGGCGGATCTATTACCCAAATGGGCAATAGCTTTCAAAAATTTGGTTGGAATACAACTTTTGTTGATCCATCACCTGAAAATTTCAAGGCGTCCCTTAATGATAATGTGAAAGCCATCTTTGTGGAAAGCCTGGCAAACCCTGGCGGTATCGTCACAGATCTTGCAGGCATAGCCGCCGTTGCAAAAGAAGCGGGTATTGTCATGGTTGTTGATAACACACTGGCGACACCATATCTTTGTCGCCCAATTGAACATGGCGCAGATATCGTCGTTCACAGTCTCACTAAATTCTTAGGTGGGCACGGAAACAGTATTGGTGGTGTTATTGTCGATAGTGGTAATTTTGATTGGATGAAAAATGATAAATATTCCACTTTTTCAAAACCCTGTGACAGTTATCATGGACTTGTGATTGGAGATACGTTTGGGCCCGCCATGGGAAATATTGCCTTTGCCATTGCGTGTCGCGTTCTTTCTTTGCGTGATATTGGTCAATGCTTATCACCGCAAAATGCTTTTTATATTTTAAATGGCATCGAAACGCTACCGCTACGCATGCAGAAACATTGCGACAATGCATTAATGGTAGCAAACCATCTAAAATCACATGATAAAATTTCATGGGTTTCATATTCAGGGCTTGATGATGATCCCTATCATCAATTGCAGCAAAAATATATGCCAAAGGGTGGTGGTGCCGTAATGACAATCGGTTTAAAAGATGGTTATGATGCTGGTGTCAAAATGGTTGAGAGTGTTGGATTATTTACTCATCTTGCCAACATTGGTGATGCACGAAGCTTAATCATACATCCTGCTTCAACAACCCATAGTCAGCTTAGCGAAGCTGACCAAATCAAAGCAGGCGCAGGACCAGACGTCATTAGATTATCCATTGGCATCGAAGATGTGGAAGATATTATTGCCGATCTTGAAAAAGCGTTAAATGCATAAAGAATTTAATTGCCTGGCCCAATTTATTGGGCCAGAGCATCACCTATTGCTGTCGGCAGCAGACGAATACCTTCAAGGTATTTACTATGATCCGCACAACCATCACCATTATCCGTAAACGAAAATAGATCAACATAAGTCACTTTTTCACCATCACAAAGTTTTTTAAGCTCGGCATTAAATTGTTGAATTAGGACACTTACTTCCTTTGCCCAATCAATATTTACATCAACAACAGGCGCCGGTATGGAAACATAAATCGGATTTAATTCATGTTCACGAACCATAGCTAGACTATTATTAAAATATCCAGTAGCCAATCCAGTGACACTCTTAGCAATGTTATCAAAATTATTTTTTACATCCTGCAAAAATAAAGCACTAGGTATAAAGTCATTAGATCCGAAAGCCAAAAGAACATTTGTTCCTTTTTCAAATTTTGAAAACTGATGATTTATAGACAATTTAAACACGCCACTTCCGCTTTGAGCAATTAACAACGCACGGTCATTAACTGTCCACTTGGCATCAAACTCATAATTTTGACCTTCAAAAGTAGCCTGTTGCCCTTTTAAAGAAAGGGCATTATCACCACCAAAGGCCCAAATTTTTTTAAGTTTTTTAGAAGTCTTACTTTTACTATTTTCTTTAAATTCTAATAGCTTAGTCATAAACCTTTTATAAGAACCGCAAAATTGCTTTGATACGACATTGGGCAAGTTCATAAATAAATTATCATCTAATTTTTCAAGATATTCTTTCGATTTATCATCATGACCTAACAAATGATTTAACACAGACAAGTTAGCAATTGAGACCGGATTATTAACATCGTTTGAAAGAACATCTTCATATTTTTTTATAGCTGCTTCGTAATCACCTTTGATCTTATGCACATCAGCTTGCTTAATATGAAACTCCATGATTGAGGGATCAGATTCAATTGCCTTAGCATAAGTCGCAATAGCATCATTAAATTGCCCACTAACCAATTGCACATCGCCAATTTTGTTGTAAATAACGGCTTTTTTATCTGTTTGTTCTAAAAGTTGCTCAAACAACTTTATTGCTTCTTTATGGTTTCCCATAGAGTAATAGCAATCAGCCATATTAGATAGCACGTTTAATGATTTTGGAAAGAATTTAATTGCAATTTCGTATGCTTCAAGCGAGTTCTTAAAATCTTTCAATTCAAAGAAAGCGTTGCCAGCTTGGAAATGGGCTTCACCATATTCTGGTGATAACTCAACAGTTTTTTTATAGCACACAATGGATCTTTTAAAATCTCTTTGTCGGAAAAAACTCGTTCCAAGATGAAATTGAACATCAGCATCATTTGGATTTAATTGTGCTGCTTTTTTCAAAACGGGCAATGCTTCGCCATGTTTATTTTGATTGGATAAAGCAATACCCAAATAATGATATAATTCAAACACTTCTGGATATAAATCAAGATACATTTTTGAACGCACTTCAACATCACGGAATTTCTTATCTTCTAATTCGGCTTTAAGTTCATCTAAATCACTTCTGAAGAGTGTATTAGGATTTAAAGCTTTAATGCCATGAATTGCATCTTGGTTTTCAGGATATTTATTTAAAATGGCATTATAATATTTTTCTGCCTTTTCCTTTTTTCCTGCATCTGCAGCTTTTTGAGCTAGTTCAAGTGCTTGTTCAGTTGATAGTTCTTTTTTCTTATTCATTTGAATACTTCTTTAGTGCATGATTATTTAAAAGAGATATATCCTGCCTGTCAAATAAAAGCAAATATCCAAAGTAATTTTAGCCGATCGAACATTAATACTTTTTTTAGGTGCTATCTCAAATTTAAATTTAAGCAGTTCGAAGAATTTTTGTACTCTGCTCAGGTTTTATTCTTTTAACTTCAATTATTCTATTTTTAGGTATAACGATAGTAGCAGAAGTACCAACGCCAACTTTACTTTCTAATATAAACTCGCCCCCATGCATGTCAGCAAGCTGCTTCACAATAGATAACCCTAAACCTGTTCCAGCTTCAGACTTAACCATGACTTGTGCATCGGTATCTTGTCCAAACGGACTTAAGACGTGTTCAATTTTATCTTCTGGGATACCGATGCCAGTATCTTTAATACTAAGCTCTGCGTCACCATTATCGTTTACGGATATTGAACAGGTAACAATGCCACCACTTTCCGTAAATTTAATCGCGTTAGAAAGCAGATTAGTTAATATTCTTTTTATGGCTGTTTCATCGCCAAAAATATCAAATACTGCATCTCTTGAAATTTCTTTGTAAAATAGTCTTACATTCTTCGTACGCGCCATGGTTTCAAGCATTTTAATACTGCTTGAAATACTGTATCCCGTCAGACCAAGTTGGACTAATTAAGGGTATTGCATAAGAGAGTGTTTTTGTTTCATCGTAATGACGAATGAACGAAGATGACACGTAAACACTCTAACAAATCAAATAGAACTGGAAGCGCGGAGAAGACGGTTAAAGATATACGCCGTGCAACCCGTAAGAACTATGGTTCAGAAGAAAAGATACGTATTGTACT
>Ga0181597_10006812_pt1 | contig 10541 bp, 11 predicted proteins | sample 041ome_5_FD_148647 | JGI IMG/M metagenome (GOLD analysis project Ga0181597, IMG submission 148647) | Coastal salt marsh microbial communities from the Groves Creek Marsh, Skidaway Island, Georgia - 041403US metaG (spades assembly) | ecosystem: Environmental > Aquatic > Marine > Intertidal zone...
GGCCAAACGTGCTGTCACTACTTAGTGAGATTCAAACCTTGCGCATCAATACCATATTTCGTTCAAGTCTGCTGATTGGCGAGCCTGGTGGGAAGCAAACTTGATCTGGTCACAGAAATTGGATTAGCGCGCGTAAATAGCCTGCAGCAACTCCTCGTTCTCTGGCACCTCATTAAAGACATCCCATTCCAGGTAGTAGCCCTCCGGGTCATAGGCAACAAATGCACGGTAAGGCTGCTCTTCAACAATTTCCCCGTGCCGCATCTCGACATCACCCCGAGAGTGCAGGTGCGCAAACCAGGAATCAATTTCGTTTGTTATAAACGAGAGCGTGACACCCTTCTGTTCAGTGTAGCTGTGCATGCCGCGGGATTCGTCCACCAAGCCAAAATAAGCCGAAGGGCCAATGGGATATATTTTGGCCCAGCCCTGATCGACGATTAACTCGAATCCCATTACGTCTTCATAAAAGCGCTGCATGTTGTCCATATCGCGATAGTAGAACCAGACGATAGTGGATTTGAATCCGAGTCCAGTCGGCACATCGGAGCCTATGGGTTCAACATAGAGAGTTTCCGCCTGATCCAGCACCGGCATAAACTGCTCATTTTCTGGATGCGGATTAAAGCGCTCGAATTCAAGAAAATAACCCTCGGTATCGATCGCGACGAAGCCATGGTGGGCACGGCCCGGCAGCGGGTCATATGCAGTGGAACGCATATTCACATTCTGTGTTTGCAGGTAATCCCACCATTCATCGAGCTGATCGGTTACCAGCGCAATCGCCGCAGTCTTGGGCTCGTCAGCCCCGTGCATTCCCTGCTCGGCATCCACCAGAGTAATGAAAGACTTTGGCGCCACCTGAACTATCTTAGCGAAGCCGTAGTCAGCCACTATCCCCATTCCCAAGATCTGGCTATAGAACGCTGCGGCTGCTTCTAAGTCTGCATAGTAGAAAAAGACATTACTGGCGCTAGTGCCGAATTCTGCATAGGGGTTTGTTGTTGCCGGCGCCCCGCTGCCAGCGGAAGCCGGCGGCTGCGATGGCTCACACCCCAACAACGCGAGCAATACAGACCCCAACAATAGTAAGCGTCCCATGTTGATCCCTCCATAATAGCTTCTAAGTTTCTGTACTGATGATTCTTTATTTCCAAAGCCGAATGCCTCAGATAGTCAACGCCAGAATGAACACTGAGTAGGCGGCAAAGAGTATCGCCCACATGGGAAATTTTTCTGGTACCAATATCGTCAATACCATCAAGCCAATGCCGACAGAGGGAACAGTTATGGAAGGCAACACCCCATAGCCGTACATGAAGATATTCACGTAGGGCCCAACCAGGAAATACATCAACATCGAAAGCGCCGACAAACGGCCAAGGCGGCGGCTTTCGTCCAGCAGATGGAGGGATTCGTTTTCCGGGGGCGACAGGGCCAGCTCTGCGGCACCGTAGAGAAAAATCGATCCAAACACCAGCACCATAAAATCAAGAAACTGCCATTCATCAATGCTGCGTAGACCCCAGCCAATCCACCATAATTGCAGAATAAAGACGAGCACACTCAGCGCCCAGGTAATGGGTGCCCAATGAAACACGACTCGCTCGTGACTGCGCACGATCATGCCCATGGTGTGTAGCAATCGGGTGAGAGCCAGACCCAGGATGATAGAAACCGCAATAAAGATATATTCGTGTTGTGACATGCTTTCTGCTTAGCGCGAAGAATTATTGGACATTGAATTCATTGGTGCTTAATTCTGAGGCGCTGCTAATGGCCGCTCACGCATTTTCAGGGCCAGAAAAGCAACAATGGTGGTAAGTGACTCATAGCCAAGAGCACCCCAGGTATAAGCGCTCACCGCATCGGGACTCAGCATCAAGGACAGCAGCCGAGCTAAAGCCAGTGCACCTATGCCGAATACCAGCAGCAACAAGCCAGCGCGGTAGAGCTCTCGATTGAGAGCAGCAAAGCCACAGTAAAGCCCGAGCCCAGTTTGCAAGCCACCATACATGGCGCCGACCTCGGCAAATCCATCACCATTTAAAATCTCAAGGCCGGCGAAATCCGCTGGCGTCGCCGGTGAAAACAGGCTCAACAAGCCATAACCGGTGAACATAACAGCCGATAGCCAGAGAATACCCTTACCCAACATGACTAGAATTCCTGAGTACTTATCTTATCTAATTGATAGTTCTAGCATACAACTGGTGACGCTCGATTGCACTGTCTACCGGGCCCTGGCCGAAGTATACTCTCTGCATAAATAGACTGAGGCTGATTAAATAGAGGACCCTCGATGTTAAAACAAAAAATAGTCACACTCGGCAGTTGCTTTATGCTTTTGCTCATAATGAATTTTGCAGTGGCGGACGTTACCCTGGTGAGGTTTGGCCCAGCGGGAAACGAAAAACCCGGCATTATCGACGCCCAGGGCCAACTGCGGGATCTCTCTAGTCGTGTAAGTGAAATCACACCTGAGACACTTTCACGAGCATCATTGGATGACATAGCCGCAATCCCGACTGGCGATCTTCCCCTTGTCGCCGGTAACCCGCGTCTCGGTGTTCCCCTGACCGGTATCGGCAAGATCGTTGCGATAGGCTTCAACTACATTAATCACGCAGCAGAGATGGAAGTTCAGTTACCTGAAGAGCCCCTGACCTTCATGAAAGCAACCTCAGCATTAACTGGACCGTTTGACGAAGTGATTCAGCCCCGCAACGGCCGCAAGCTGGACTACGAAGCAGAACTGGTGGTAGTTATCGGGCGTCGCGCGCAGTACATATCAGAAGAAGAAGTATTCGACTACATCGCTGGATATACTGTTGGTCACGATGTATCAGAACGGGCATTCCAGCGAGAGCGTGGCGGCCAGTTTACCAAGGGCAAATCTGCAGACACATTCGCACCGGTCGGCCCCTACTTCGTCTCCAGCGATCAGGTAGATGACGTCCAGGACCTTTCAATATGGTCTGAAGTCAATGGCGAGATGCGTCAGCAGGGTAATACTGCCGACATGGTATTCGGTGTAAAGGAAATCGTCAGTCACCTGAGTCAGTTCATGACCTTGCATCCGGGCGACATCATATTCACCGGCACGCCGGCCGGTGTCGGAGATGGTATGGACCCACCACAGTATCTGAAGCCGGGCGATGTAGTCAGAGTTGGTATTGAAGGTATTGGCGAACAACGTCAGACCATTGCTGCCCCAAGATAGGGGCAGCAACTAATCTTTGCTGCACCTGTAAGAGCCTGGGCTACGCCAAGCGCCTGAAAATCAAGTGGTCTAACGTGGCGCATACGCTGAACAGGATACATTGCTGAAGAGCAAAGCCATGGCTTCAGAAGAATCATTTTTTGGCGAACTCCCGGCACCGGGAGAACCCTTCGATGAGACAAGCGTTCACTGCATTCGGAAAGGGACCAAACGATTGCGCGCCTGCCTGGAACTACAGCGCGCACTGGAAGGCCAGCTACTGGAGATGAAAGAATTGCGCCAGTCGGTGAAAACACTGGCGCGAATGCTTGCAGACCGACGCGACGCTGATGTTATGTCAGACGCGCTGCGAAAAATGCAGGCGGAAACTGAGGATCTCCCGACCCGGCAACTGCTCGAGAGTCTCAGCAAAGCTCTTGATCCTGCCCACCTCTCAGCCAGCGACAATAGGGAGATCCATCAGCTCCTGAAAAAAATAGAATCAGGCACTACCAAACTCCTCAATCCCGAAAATAACCCCGAAGCAGTCGAGCGCTTGCTAGAGTCTCGACTTGCTGCGCTGTGCAGCAGTGGTGAAGAATTGATGGACAGCCGTAACTGGGACGCGCTGCACGACTGGCGCAAGCTGGTAAAGAAATTGATGTATCAATACCCGCTGAAGCTCTCCCAGAGCAGGAAGGATCAGTCTGTGACTGATGCGCTGGAGCGACTCGGACACAGTCTTGGTAATCTCCACGACCTATGCTTACTTGAAGACTACGTGCTCAATCACCGCGACACCTCGTCACAGTCAATGGATACAGATGCATTTGCCAATGTCCTGACTGACATTGCTGCCAACCAGGAGCAAGAGTTGTCGCAGTTTCGAAAGCTGTTTAAAGAATTCAGTCAACTGCTCTAAGCAGTTCTCATGGCGGATCTAACGGCACAGCTTTAGCCGCTACCGATTGTAAGCCGCAAGAGATCCAGCGAAAGGCCCTGGGTGATCGGAACTAGTCGGTCTGAAAGGTATAGCGCACAGTAAACATCAGGCGACTCAGTGCACCGTCACTGGCGTCCTGCACTCGCCGACTTGCATAGAGATATTCCACCCCAAGAGTAAGGTCGGATTGCGGATTGAACAGCAGGTTGACTTGCAGCGCTCGGGCCCGATTCGTTAGCCTGGCATCTGCCTGCTCAGGTAAGCGCACACGGGATTCACTGAGCACCAGGTTCGAACGCAAGCGCGGATTCCAATAGTGCTGATATGAAATCTCAGCGCTCAATACGCGGCTCGATTCCAGCGTGCGATCAACTGCGCGATACAATGCATCAGGATAGCTTCCCGAAGTCAGAAAACTGCCTAGCCCGAATCCCCCATTAAGCACAAAGCGCAGGTTGTTTAGCCCGGTAGTAATGACGCGTCCGGACAATCCATAGGCATTCGCCCTGGTCCGTAATTGCTGCCCGTTGTCGAGCCAACGCAGTGAGCGTGTCATCGCACTCAAAGACAGCTCACCCCAGCGTCCAAAACGATTCAGACGCACCGCCAGATTTGGATCGTGGTCGTCGTCGTAGGTCTGAATGTCTGATTGCGAAATTCGGTTGACACGCGAGTCGGGCTGCTCCACCGCAATCATCAAATTCATGTCTGGATCAGATAGCGGCAAAGTCCAACGCAACTGGTTGTGACGCTTTGCGCTGCCGGCCGGGGGGAGACCGCTGTCCGTATCGGGCTGTGCAGCGCTGTTAGTAAAAGTCGTGTAGGTCTGGCCTATCAAAACTTGACCCAAGGAAACATAGGCATGACGCTGCCGCGGCGCATAGGATCCAGGGCGCATGCTCAAATCGTACTCTAGAAACAGATTGAGTTCGCCCAGATCAGTGGGTGTATAAGTCTTGAACCAGAGCCGGCTATGCCGCCCATGCAGATTAACCTTATTGCCGCTTGCGCTTGCCTGTTGACCCACAGGAATCTGCGGATAGAAGAGTGAATCAGAACCCGTTTGGCTCGTCTCGAACGGGGAATCACTCACCCCGAGATGGGCTTCAAGATATCCCCCCAGCCCGAATGAAGTGTTGCTCTCTCTGAATCGCAATGTGCCTGGCAGCTTGCCGGGGGTTAATACCTGCAGGCCATCAGCAGGCTTTTCTTCTGCCGCTGCATTGACTTCAAATGTTTGCAGACCCATGCAAGCCAGCAGCAGGGAAGATGCGAACAGCGGCTTGAGCACTGATCGCTGCGGGTTTAAAGCGCACACCCTAGTCGTTTCGATAGAGACTATGACAGCTGTCGCAGCTGGTCTGTAATTGCAGGACTGCATCTTCGAGGCTTCCCACACGCATACCATTAGCAAGTTCAGCCAGGGCCTCACTGTCATTATGAAGTTGCCGTGCCAGGCTGATAAAGGTAGCAGAGCTCGCGGGCGAGAGCCGGAGGCGCGGTTCGAGAGCAGCAACTTGCGCCACTGAATCTCGAAGCTCAATTGCTGCCGCAGCAATTTCAGCAGTTTGCCGGCGGCGGGTCTGATCCAGTTCCGACTGCGTGCGGTTCTGTTCATACAGCAAAACTTCAATACTGCGCTGCAGCAGACTGATGCGTTCCGTCATCAAGCCGTGCAGCGCATCGTCTGACACCCCCTCAGTTATGGTGCCGGTAGTGATGGCAACACCGGATTGTCCGCAAGCACTGAGTAACATGACCAACAGGATGGCCAGTGCATGGGAGAGCAATCGTCCCATTCGGCATCGACACTGGCAAAATGCAGCCTTGCCAAGAAGCAGTAAAGAAGATTTTTGACCCATCATCCCGCCGCAACTCCAAATTGATCAGGCAATTAATCAAGACCAATAAACCAGTCTCTGAACTCGTCTTATTATTGCCCCAGTAGCTCATGCTCGCAACCATGACGTGGAGCGGCACTGCAGTTCCTTGAGCAGGATCAACGCTGAGTGCTCTGGCCCTTTTAAAAAAAACTAATGGGTTATGACTAAACTAAGGTCACCGGCATACGCGTAGTAATGAATAATCCGTGGCCCAGTAAAGCTTAGAACAAGCAATGACAGCAAAAATATTTGTGTTACACGAACATAACGAATGGACCGTGCATCTGCAGAACAGGTTGGAAGAGCTGAGCCTACCTTACGAGCTATGGCACCTGGATGAGGGTCACTTCGATCTGTCCAGCGAACCCCCTGAAGGGGTGTTTTACAGCCGTATCAGTGCATCATCCCACACCCGCAATCATCGCTTCGCACCTGAATACGCCGAGGCTGTGTTGGCCTGGCTGGAGCGACATGGGCGCACCGTGATCAACGGCAGTCGCGCGCTTCGACTTGAGCTAAGCAAGGTCAGCCAGTATATGGCGCTGAATCAGTGCGGTATTGCAACGCCAAAGACACTGGCAGCAGTGGGAAAGAAAAACATTGTCAGGGCTGCTAAAGAGTTGGGGACGGCGAGCTTCATCACCAAGCACAATCGCGCCGGCAAGGGTCAGGGCGTGCAGCTCTTTCACTCGATTGAAGCACTGCAGGGATATCTCGATGGACCAGATTTCGATGAGCCCGTAGATGGCATTACCCTGATCCAGCAGTACATCCAGGCACCCACGCCACACATTATTCGACACGAATTCATCGACGGAAAGTTCTTCTATGCTGTGAAAGTGGACACGTCAGAAGGATTTCAACTGTGCCCCGCCGATGCCTGTTCAGTTGAAGACTTGTTCTGCCCCACGGACGCAGAGCAAGACGGACCCAAGGCTAAATTCGAAATCCTGACAGACTACCACCCCGAATTTATCGAGCAGTATGAAACTTTTTTACGGGCTAACAGTGTTCAGGTAGCGGGCATTGAGGCTATCCAGGATGCTGCCGGCAGAATCTACGCCTACGACGTGAACACCAACACCAATTACAACTCGGACGCGGAGGCGGCAGCTGGTCGTTTCGGCATGCTGCAACTGGCACAGTGCCTTGGAATTGAGTTGGGACAACTACAGACAAAAGCGGCCTGATTGACGAGACTCCGCGGCTAATGCGGCCAAAGCTCCGAGTTTGACTGACGAACAGACAAATCAGAGGGTTAAGCCCCCTTGTATTCTGGCCCTATTAATTTAGGCTTCAGTCATCCAAAAGGAGAACCCCAAGAATGAAATCATTAAAGCTATTATTCGTCTCACTGACTGCCCTACTTCTGTTAAACCCTGTGTTTGCCGCCGATGAACTGCCCATCCCGGGCTACGGTGCTGGCCGCGACTATCCCGGTGCTCACCTGACTCCAGACCCCAATACTGAATACAAGGTTTTATTCGATCTGGTGGTAGAGGATGACAATCTGGATGATCCTTATCCCATGCTGCCGCTGATCGCACGCTACATCAACACCCTGGCCAAACTCGGCGTACCGGAAGAAAACCGCAAGATAGCAATCGTCATGCACCGGGGATCAGGCCTGATCGGGCTGACCAACGAAGAATTCAGAGCCCGACATGATGGCAAAGATAATCCCAATATCGATCTGATCAAGATGCTGCATGCTGCTGGCGTGGAATTCCATCTTTGCGGGCAGGGTGTGTTATCACGCGGCCTGGAGGAAGATGATCTGCTGGATGAGATCCAGGTTGACTACTGGGCGCTTACCACCCTGATTGAGCTTGGCCGGCAGGGCTATGTGCAGATTGGTGGATAACTGCTGACAATAAGCTCAGGTTAGTAGTTTGGTCCTGGCTGAAGCATAGCCAGGACCAAATTAAATCATCTCTTCACGCCAACTCCACGCCTCCCTCCCTATAACTTCATTCCACCATGCGGTCTCGGACTCAATCCCCTGTTGGCCAAATACACGATCAAACTCGTCAGCCGGACACTAGTGAAAAAATCGAAGACATCCTGAGTGTGTGCGATTTAATTGGTCTAGCTTGCAGCGAGCCAACAATTCTTGCGTCGCCACTTTGCGCTGTAACCATTCATAAAGGTCCTGCGTCCAATAAGAACAGATTTCTCAACCAAGCAGCATAAGTGAGTCCGCCCATGAGAGTGCATTCCAGCAAGACCGTTCTATTCCTATTGTCGTTCGTGTTTTCCTCCTGTCTCAAGGCAGAAGAAGCGCAGGTAATAATGTTCGGTGTTTTTCATTTTGCCAATCCAGGTCTCGATGAGATCAAGACTGATCAGATCAATGTGATGTCAGATGAAAACCAACAGTATCTCGAAGACTTGACCGATCGCCTGGCTGAGTTCCAGGCAACTCATGTGCTATTGGAATGCAGCTTGCAGCGATCCGAGGAATTGAACGATCAATATAATGACTACCTGGCTAATGCTTTTGAACTGAGCAGCAACGAAACCTTTCAATTGGGCTTCAGAATTGCCCGGAAAGCGGGTCTAGAGCGGGTGCATTGCTACGACGAAAGAGACATTGGGTGGGATGCGGACAACCTGTTCGAGTATATCGCCACTCAGGAACCCGCGACGCAAGCGAAAATGGATACAGCCATCGCTGAATTCACCAACCGCACTACCGAGGACCATCGTACAAAGTCACTTGGCCAGCTCCTGCTTCAAACTAATAGCGAAGAGGAAGACATGCTCAACAAAAGTTTCTATCTGATGACCAATTCTGCCGGCGCCGGCACAAACTTCTATGGCGCAGATGCTGCGGCAAGCTGGTGGCACAGGAATTTCAGAATGTATGCCAATATCCAGAAACTGGCCATGCCAGACACACGCTCGATTGTAATCGGAGGGCAAGGACATACGGCGATTCTGAAAGACCTTTTGCAAATCGACGACGAGCGGCAGGCAGTTGATATCGTGCCATTCTTGAGGGACTAGAGACCCAGTGAACTGAACCCAGGGAAAAGCAACACTCTACTCAATAACTGTATTTTCTCTCGCGTCAGATTTATGCTTTCATCGACACCTTTCCACTGACCTAGCAGCTGAGAATAATCATGATAAATCGCCGCCAGTTTATCCAGGGAGCCACTACGGGTGGTCTTGCCCTGGCCACACCTCACCTCAGCCTCACCAGTTTCGCAGCAAGCAGTTCGTCAGCCACCAGGGATGCGCTTGTGATTGATGCCATGGGAGAGATTCGCGAGGTCTATACGGACTCTTTATGTCGGGAGATGATCGATTCCGGCCTCAACTCGGTGACCGTAACCCTTTGCGATCCCAAGTCCTATGAAGCGCAAGCCTATGACATGGCAATGGATGGTGTGCTGGAATACGACCGGCTAATCGGGAAAGAATCAGAATTCTGGATGAAAGCTACTTCGGTGGCTGATATCCATCGCGCCAGGGAGTCAGGCAAGATTGCCCTGTTTTACCTGTTCCAAAATTCCACCCAGTTCGGCCGGGATCTGGATAACGTCGATGTGTTCTATGGATTGGGGGTGCGCTCCAGTCAAGTCACCTACAACTATCAGAACTGGGCCGGTTCCGGCTGCAATGAGACCAACGGTTCGGGTCTCACGGAGTTTGGCCATGAATTGGTCGCGAAGATGAACGACATCGGCATGCTCATCGACCTGTCCCACGCCAATATGCGCACCATGGCAGATACCATCGCCGCCTCCGAGGCGCCTGTCATTGTGTCTCATTCCTGCTGCAAGGCGCTGTTCGACCACCCGCGTAATACCAGCGATGAGAACATCCGGGCCGCTGCCGATAAGGGCGGCCTGTTCGGCGTCACCCAGATGCGCCCGTTTATGACCCGACAAATCGACAATGCCGTGCACTATTACTATGAACACATCGAACACGCGATCAACGTCGCCGGCATTGACCATGTCTGCATCGGCAGCGATCGAGACCACCGCCGCCTGGTACTAACAGAAGAGTATCTTGAGGAACTGCAACGCGAGGAAGGTGAAAACTTCGATCGCGCCATGTGGCCCCTGTATTTTGAGGAACTGAATGGACCACGCCGGATGGAGACCATTTGGGATGGCCTCGCCAACCGAGGGTTGAGCCAGGGCGATCTGGAGAAACTGTTTGGGCTAAACCTGGAACGGCTGTATCGGGAAGTCATCGGATAGCAAGAAACTAGCCGCTTACGACTTCAGCATGCAGAATGGACCATTGAGTCCGATTCTTTTCGATACATCCGAAAACATGGCCAGACCAACCAAGCTGATCTACTGCACAAACCCAGACTGCGGTATTCCGGTCGATCCAGTGGTATTGGATTGCCCCAAGTGCAATACCTCGCTGCATGAGGCGTTCAGCGAGCTGTATTATGAAATTGATGTCGCCCATGACGGCCAGACCTGGGAACAAGCGAGGCATGAGATCGAGGAAGGCCTCAATGAGGCCCTGCTTTATCGTTACAGAG
>Ga0181597_10006828_pt1 | contig 10526 bp, 8 predicted proteins | sample 041ome_5_FD_148647 | JGI IMG/M metagenome (GOLD analysis project Ga0181597, IMG submission 148647) | Coastal salt marsh microbial communities from the Groves Creek Marsh, Skidaway Island, Georgia - 041403US metaG (spades assembly) | ecosystem: Environmental > Aquatic > Marine > Intertidal zone >...
GGCGTTAACCGCACTTGAACAAACAAGTCATCCGCATAGTCGCATGATGAATGTTATCACCGAAAATTTCCTGTGATAAAAATAATGGACGACGAGTCAAGAATCTACTGAACCCACAACCTCGTGGTTAGGCTCAACATCCAAACCACGAGCTTTGCGCATCGCTCGAACTTCTACAAGAACATCTTCGATCAAGGCTTGCTGCTCGGCAATTTTTCCACGCTGGCCCTGAAAACACGCCGCAATGACGCCAGTTAATCCTATCCCACCAAGAAGATGCGGAGTAACCCAGGCCTCACTCCCCCTTCGGCCTGCTGCCGGGTCTGCAGCACCTCCCAAGGCCACGATCCCAACAACGCTGAGCATGCCAAATAAAGCAAACGGAAACGAACGTCGTTTAAGAGCCTTGCTTCTGATAATAAAGTTGTTCGACAGGCGATACGTCTCGACAACCTCTCGGCACCAACGCGCGGTCCCAATAAAGTAGGTCACCGACATACTGTTTACGAGAACAACTACTAACGCCGCGAGGACACCAGAGAGACGATGAACCGTGCCCCAACGAAGAATCTCCTGATCGACTTGGCCATGAAGATCACCTAGCCACAGCCCAAGCCCAGCGGTGGCAACCATAAACGCTACTGCAAAAACAGCAACTGATGTAAATATCTTTTCCATCATTTTTCCCTAGACAATTTCACCAACTTATACCGCTATGAACAACTCTCGCTACAACAGGATAGACAGCTTCCCGGCAACGCAACAGTAAAACTTATCTTTTGCCGGAATAATCTGCACCGGATCTGGGTCCGTCTACCGCCTAAGTGGTCGGATTTTTTGAATGAACTGCTCTGTTACATCACGAAGGCCTTCTGCCGACGGCTTATATACAAATGCAGCTGAATCTATGGGTTCCCCCAACCTCACTTCGTAGAGTTCGAGGATCGAAATTGGCTCTACTCTGCCATCCTCACTCCGAGCACTCCAGGTTATCCGAAAGGGAAACAGCTGTTCACTTCCTATTATCAGTTCTACAGAACAAGGTGTGCCTGCAGGAACTTCCATGCTCATGCCCTCTGATGAATCTGGTAACGCCTTCAGGTGCGGGAAAATTTCTGTGAGCCGCGTCGAGTTCCATCGACCAACCACTCGCCAGACTGGAAGGCCCTCTAGCAAGTCCCTCTCGGCCGTTTCGAATTGGAAATATCGCCTTATCAAAGCAAGTGCCTTTTGCAATCCACCAAGATGAGGAGCAACGGCTTGATCTTCATCGATGCCAAAGTCTTTGAGTTTTGCTCGAACTTGAGAAATGTCCACTCGCGCAAGCCGCACTGGCGTACTACTTCCCTTCTGAAATTTCCAAAAAGAGATTCCGTCCGAAACTTCAAGCAACTCAAAATTTTCGGTATCTGCTTTATTCACTACTTCAAAACGAAATTGCTGATCCACCCCACTGCCCTGCTGCAGATACCTCCCTGTCCCTACGAGCACCATGCCTTCCGCCCGGGTGCGTTGCCTGATTCGCGCAGATATGGACTCCACGCGCCCAAGACGCGACAACATTGAAGCAACCAGTCGTTCAGCCTGCTTCTCAGAGGACACCAACTCGGCAGTTTGCCGAACGCCTGAATCTGCTGGCTGCAAATAGACACTGCTCTCCGCTCTCTCCTGAGACCTACTGCTCCCACCAAAGAGCAGACCCGTTGCCGAGATCAACAGCACGACAACGCGTAAAAAACGTCTGAACTCCAGCGCGAACATCTTGGTATTTGGGGCAAAATCTACCAATTTCGTGATTTCTACGGGTTTTTCCAAAGATTTCGGTACGGGAGAGTCGAAGTATGACAAAGCACTGTCGCATCGACACACAGGACCGTTCCGGTGTCGATGTGTCAGGAGTCTATGAAATGAAAAACGAAAGGCACATGCCGAATTTTCGGTCGCCCAGAAAAAGCAAGAAACGCCACAAACCACACAGTTCCCAAAGCTGGAGACTCTGAAGTGAAATTCAACATCTGCACTCGAAAACTTATAGGGCTTTCGTTGGCGACAGCAATTACTGGCTGCCACATCCCAGCAAATTCCCCTCTCTCGGGGATAGCCGGCCTTGGAACTGCTGCTCAGCCGCATACGAACGTTTTGCCGCCCCCTCAAATGCTCGCCCATCCAGGACCTGGTGTTGATGGGCCTGGACCAGGAATCATTGCCCCTGTTGGTTATGAAGAGTTCGTGTCAGAGAACGGCGTCGCCCCATTAGCGACCGGCGGCATAGCCCCTCTTGTGGCTAATGGGCCACCAATGTCCCAGATAGGCTTTCTGGGGCCTGATGGTATGCAAGTTCGTTGGGACATTGCTACTGCAGGAGGGTTTGACTCGACTCCACTGGTTACCCCCGGCCGCTACGATTTCCCGCAAGGCGCAATCTATCGGCTGAAACTGACAAATATTCCAGGCCGGGAGGGGACAGAGTTATATCCGACGCTTGAAGTCGCACCAACAACACCAAGAACCGCTGCCTTCATTGCACACAACACAGTTCCTGTTCAACTTACTGACGAAGACCTTGATCAGGTTACAACTGGAAACTTTGTTACAAAAGTTGTCTATCTTCCTGACCCGGACTATCAGGAACTTGCAGTAGCCGGCGTTGAAACACTGGTAAGCACACGCCTTGACCCGGGTGTTGATCCCGTTGTTGAAGCCGATCGCCGAGGATCAATCTTGGCAATTATTCGGATTGGTAACAAAGATCTTGAATCCATCGTAATGCAAGGTGCTATGCCTGCTGATGGAATGTTACAAACCGCGGCAGGCATGCCTCTTGGCCTACCCTGTGGTGATACATCAGGACAATTACCACCCGCTTTTGTAGCAGGCATGACAGCCCCAAGCTATGGAATGCCTATTACCGGAACACCAATTGGGCTTCCAGGTCCCGCACACATACCACTTGGTGGTCCAGCTGGGCTTAAAAAACATACGATTACAAATCACACACGAACAAATATTCCAGGGCCAACAAAACACCTGAAGTTACACGTGCAACAAGCGCCAGGGCTGAGCTATCCGAAGCCTGCGTCTCGCGCATACGTTTCAGAGCGTTCGGATGTGCCACATATTCGCCTCAAGCAACCTCGTGAAGACCGTACACGCTGGGTTGATAACGGTGGTCCAGATCCAGATGCTGAGGCAGCAGCAATCATCTGCCGAGAGTGCGGCCACCAGGATTGTGCCTGCCCTCCAGCACCGTCGGCCTACTAGAAAAAGCTGTTCAAGAAACCCACCACTCACTCGACACACAGTTCGGTCAACTAGTAAGCGAATTTCACCACGATTTATGTCCAAAACTGATACTTCCATCCAGACAGGGTCCGCGCTGCGGAACTTCGGCGGAATGCCGGCGATTGCCACGGTGGTCCTTGCAATGACAGTAGCCCAAGCTGATGACATTGAAGGAACACGGTTGGAGAGACCAATCGCCGTAATGACAGAACCGGGAGCGATTGGCAGTAACCGCCCCCCGCAGTTCGGTCCCCGTCTGGATGAAGTAGGACAGTACCAGCAGCCTGTCGAATTACGAGGTCCCAAAGGCCTTCTTGTTTCCGTACAAACTAAAACAGGCTGGTCACAATCCGAGGAGCTTCCTTTAAGAATCGGTTTATTACCCGGCCGTGCGTATCGGTTACGAATTAAAGGAGTACCCCATCGTCCTTCAGACGAGCTTTATCCTTCTCTCCGTATTTTATCTCCGCTAGTAACACCACGCGGCCAAAAATGGCGATTTCCAATTGAAATTGTGATCGATGAAGACGATTTGAATGAAGCTTTCTCAGGGAATCATGTGCAGCGTGTTGTATACGTTTCCAATGAACCTGAGGCCTCTGACGTTCTTGCAGACAGGTGGTTTGATATTCAGCCAGGCGATAGTTGCCTTGCAGTTGCAAGTACCCTTGGTGCCCCAGTCGCTGAATTGAGAATAGGCAACCGCTTGCCTCTATAATTCTCGCAGGAATACCAATGAGTTTTTTGTATCGAAACCACGTACGATCCATACAAAAAATAGTAGTGACTTTTTTTTCCTGTACTGGACTTGTGAATCTCCAGCTTCTGGCCGCTACGCCTTCGCAGGAGATCCCGTCATTCCACACAGAGCCTTGCGACTGCAATCTGTACCCTCGTCATACGAGCATCATGCACCTTCCCCCAATCCTTCCACCACCTATTTGCAACGGGGGAGACGGAAATGAATTGGCATATCCCGTTGGCCGCAGCGGCATAGAAGGCCTCTCAGGCGGTGACACTGTGGCCCGTTATCGAAGAGACGAGAATTCGCACTTAAACGACAGCAACGCTGCTAAATCGTCACAAATCGCGCGGACGAATTGTGAGTGCATCTATGCTCCCCGCTTTGGGAGTGTCAGAAACGTGACAAGGCTCCACGAGGAGTCGGCCCCTCAGGGGCCTGCCGGGGTCTCTAGTGAGAAAAGCCTGGTCAGCCAGAGGATTCTTCAACCGCTCGGTAATGCAGCTCAGCTCACAAGCCTGCAGATGGCACGAAAATCAAACTCTGGCCTAGCCGTCGAAGAACGTTCTGGGCCACTTGGCGTAGACACGACACTCCTACCCAATCAATCACTCGGGCAGGCAAAAGCTGGTGAACGTGTTTACGACACGCATTTGACATCTGCGGAAAAGAATGAACATATCAGCGAGGCTATTGGCATTGATATTCCGATAGCCTGGACACGACTCACCGCAGCCAACGCTGTCTTCAATGACCAAAAAGCTGATATTGCTTCTGCAAGTCAGGGAATCGCTACACTCCGCGTTGAGTCTTTAGGGCGAGCTGAACTCACCCTGTGCAAACGATGCGGCAGTGATTCCGCACGGATGGGTGAAGAAATTGACTTCACGATTGCCTTCTTGAACTCTGGAGATGTGCCACTCACTGACATTGTGATCATGGATGTCTTGCCGCAGCGGCTGCAACTCATAGAGTCTTCACCTGTCGCCAACCTTCCCTCCAAGATCGAAATAACTCCAGCGGCCGATGGAACAACATCCATATCGTGGCAGCTAGAATCTCCTCTTGAGGCTGGACAGAGTGGATTTGTTCGCGTGAGAACAATCGTCCAGTAGGCCATTTCGAAGTCCCTAGTGCGAACTTTTGGCTATCAATTGCCGAAGCGGTCTATCTCAGAGTAGGCTGTTCCCTGCCGGGATTAGCATTCGGCCAATCCTTTTGCTCAGCAACCACTTCCAGACTCAGAAGAGGCTCCACTGATGGCTCGTTTTTTCACTGCACTTGGTCTTCTACTTTTCTTGCTGCTTCTTTCAAGAAGCCACACCACTTCAGCTTTTTCAGCTGAACCAGAAAATACTAATCAGAGCGAAGCCGCCAGTACAGGAATCCCTCCTGTTCCGAACGGAACTCCCAAGGAGATGTTGGACTACATTCGATCAATCAGGCAACCCGCTGCACAGCCAACATCACGTGAAGAGATGATGAAATCCATGCAAGCCATTGCAACAGCTACAGTAGCGGCTGCCGACAAAGCGCTTTCACAACTCAAGGATTCTGATGATCTCTTTGATGAGGCAGCAACCGCAAAACTTCAAAGCCTCATGATGCTCAGCCGACTTGGTGACACAGCAGCCTCTTCGGACCTTCAGTCATTCGCCAAAAGCCTGATCGAGGGCCCCTCCCCTGCTCTTGCCGTCGAGGCAAAACGGTTACTGCTAGTGCAAGAAGCACAAGAGCTTTTCACGAAACGAGATCTTGAGAAAGCACCCGCGGTAATCAAACAGGCCGGTGAACTGCTGTCTGATAACCCCGATGATGCGGCAACTGCAGGTCTTGCTATGCAACTCGCCAGTGCTTTTGAACATATGCCCGGTGGTGAAGCATTATCAAAGCAGGCATACGAAACATTCGGTCCTATTTTCGCAAAGAGTAAAAACGACAGCATTCGACAGATGGCAGAAAGTTTCCAGGGAACGCTCCGCCGGCTCGCTCTTCCAGGAAACCCTATGAAGATCACTGGCACTCTGCTCAACGGACAACCATTTGACCAGAGCACACTGGCTGGAAAAATTGTTCTGGTCGATTTTTGGGCAACCTGGTGCGGCCCGTGCATTGCAGAAATACCGAATGTCTTGGAGCAATATCAAAAATACCATTCCAAGGGTTTCGAAGTTGTTGGGATCAGCTTAGACCAAGAACGTGCTGCACTTGAAAAATTTGTTACTGAAAGAAAACTTCCATGGCCCATTCTGTTTGAGCCTTCGGAAGGATCAGGCTGGCAACACCCGCTTGCCTCATACTATGGTATCAGCGGCATTCCTACCGTGATTCTCATTGGCAAAGACGGCAACGTTGTGAGCCTCAATGCTCGTGGTGAGCGTCTCGGTGAACTCCTCGACGAGTTGTTTAAAGATTCTTCGGGCACAGGAGGCAGTTGACTTTCGGTGAAAGAATCTTCCGAAAATCAACGACCCACTGTTTCTCGCCGGGCAGCCAGTTTCGACTCGTCTGGGATCAGGCGCGTTTTTGAGCTCATGCGAACGCTCGACGACCCGATCAACCTCTCCATTGGCCAGCCTGATTTCGCAATGCCAGCGGCAGCTCGTAACGCAGCCTACGACGCAATGATGACTGGCAAAAATGGTTACACGGTCACCCAAGGAATACCTGAGCTGCTTTCACGCATTTCGAGTGAAGTCCAACAGCAGATTGGGCATAACGATCGAGCATTTTGCATCACGAGCGGCACAAGCGGAGCTTTAGTCTTGGCCCTAATGGCTCTCATCGACCCAGGTGATGAGGTCATCATTTTTGAACCAGCTTTCGTGATGTATCGACCTCTTATTGAATTCCTAGGGGGACATTGTGTTGCAATCGACCTATCTCCGACCTTCGAGATAGACGTTGATGCAGTGACGTCTCGCATCGGCCCAAAGACTCGTGCAGTCCTACTGAACAGCCCAAACAATCCAACTGGAAAGGTGGTTTCATCCGAGACATTGGAGCAACTTGCTAAACTAACAGATAAGCATCACGTGACGCTCATCAGCGATGAACTCTATCGTGGTTTCTGCTACGACCATCCTTTTTCTTCAGCCGCAACGTTCAGCCAGAACTCTGTCGTTCTCGATGGATTCTCAAAATCTCACGCCATGACTGGGTGGCGGGTTGGCTACATGCACGGTCCACCTGACATAATTGATGCCTGCATTACGCTCCAGCAATACACGTTTGTCTGTTCACCTCAAGTAGGGCAATGGGCTGCTCTTGCAGCAGCTGATTGCGACATGGCAGAGTCTTTCGATGCCTGCCGAAAAAAAAGGGACCGCCTTATCGAGGGCCTGCGTAGCCACTACGACTTTACTCATCCTGATGGAGCCTTCTACCTGTACCCAAAAGCACCGGGGGGTTCGGCCGAGCAATTTGCCGAGCGAGCCGTGAAGCAGGAGCAACTACTCATTGTACCGGGCACTGTATTCGGCAGTGCCGACTCTCACTTCCGTATTTCGTACACAGTTTCGGATACAATGCTTGATCGCGGCATCGAAGCCCTTATTCGACTTGCAGACACGCACTAAAAGGCTGACTACGCACTCTTCGGCCGAGCTGCAGGAACTGGAAGAATTGGCTGTTTTTCATCAACATGCCCTGCTTCGATGAGATAGCTACTTCCCGTGTTATCAGGAAGATCGAACATGACATCGAGCATGACATCTTCCATGATCGAGCGCAGACCTCGGGCTCCGGTATCTTTTTTAAGAGCCCGCCGGGCAATAGCCAGCAACGCGTCATCAGTAAACTCGAGCTTACAACTCTCCATCTCGAAGAGCTTCTGATATTGCTTTACTAATGCGTTCCGGGGTTCAAGTAAAACCCGAACGAGAGCCTCTGCACTCAACGGCTCAAGGGAAGAAAGAACAGGCAATCGCCCAACAAGCTCCGGTATCAGACCAAACTCCAAGATATCATCCGAATCGATCTGTGGCAGCAACTCTGCCAAGTCTGTATCGACATCCACACCACTCTGCTGACCGAACCCAATAGTTCTCTTACCAAGACGACCGGCGATAATTTTGTCCATGCCAACGAACGTTCCACCGCAGATAAACAGGATGTTGGAAGTATCTATTTGTAGGTACTGCTGTTCCGGATGCTTTCGACCGCCCTGCGGTGGGACATTTGCTACAGTGCCTTCAAGCATTTTCAGCAGTGCCTGCTGCACACCCTCCCCCGAAACATCGCGAGTGATCGAGACATTCTGGCTCGTCTTCCCGATTTTGTCGATTTCATCGATATATAAAATTCCCCTCTGGGCAGCTTCAACATCAAAATCAGCCGCGCTGAGTAGCTTCAGCAAGAGGTTCTCTACATCTTCACCAACATAACCGGCTTCTGTCAGCGTAGTCGCATCACCAATCGCAAATGGGACATCAAGAATTTTAGCAAGCGTCTTTGCGAGAAGAGTCTTTCCACAACCCGTTGGACCCATCAGCAAAATATTTGATTTCTCAACGTCAACGTCGCCCCCTTCAGCTCCAATCATCAGACGTTTGTAATGACTGTGCACTGCTACAGAAAGAACTCGCTTCGCATGATGTTGCCCAATGACATATTGGTCGAGATGCCCGACGATCTCTCGAGGTGACGGAATAGACGTAAAGAGTTGCTTGCTGGTTCCTCTTCTACGTTTCTCTTGATCCAGAATTGATTGGCACAACTCAATACATTCGCCACAGATGTAGACATCGCCTGGTCCTTCAACGAGCGGTCCAACATCTCGATAGCTTTTCCTACAAAACGAACAGAAAGCATTTTTCTTTGTCGTGCCACCGGCCCCCCGGCGTCCAATTCCATTCCCATCTTTTCCGGTCGGCATCTATTTACTTCCTCCTGTCCTCTCCTGTCACCGATGATGTTATTGGTGACGTCTCGGGCAAATCCCCAGCCACCTTAGAAAAAGGATCGCCGAGTGTTCTTATTCTTCGGTATTCGTCTTCTTCCAGCACACCTCTATCCCGCAGTTTTTTATATTCTGTGAGTGTTTGCTCCCACGTTTCGTCGCAATCGCCACGACCCGCACCAGGCCCACGGAGTTTTTCACGGATCAGAACGATAACAACGATCCCACAGGCGACGACAGCCAGAAGAATCAACGAATTGATCAGCAACGAGACCAAAGTAACCTGCCTTCCTTAGAAACGCTGTCTCTGGATTGGAAATCGTGTGACTTTTGCGTGGAATTCACCATAAAAAGCCTCTGCTTAGATCTTTTCGTCGCCCCGGGCTGCCGCAGGCCACCCTTCTTTCGCCACCTTCTTCGATGACCCTGTTTTCGTGAGCCTCGAATTTGAACACCAAATCGAGCAATGTGGGCCATGCCCAAAATCTGTTGTATCGGAAAAGCACGATTTTCGGAAACAAATGGCCGATATCGATTATGAGGTCAATGTACGGAGATCTGGAAAAATTCATGAAGTCTATGAATACATTTCGCTTAAACGCCTTGCTACTCATCTTTCTCTGTGTCGTTCTTGGGGTTTCTGAGGCCTTTTCGGCCACGGCGTCAGAAGACTCAGCAATTCTGCCAGAACTTGTTCGGACCACCCAGCGGCAATTTGCAATACCGTTTCGACTGCCCAAGCCGGCAACACCTGATGCCGCAGCGCAACAAGTGGAAATGAGTGTCTCAACTGATTTTGGTCTTACCTGGACACCGGCAGGTTCGACGTCACCGCCAAACTCATCCATTCCTTTTGAAGCAGATACTGATGGTGAATATTGGTTCCGTATTCGCGCCATTGATCAAAAAAATAGAGCCAGAGGTGGTGAAGGTCCTGACGCACGAGTTCTTGTTGATGCCGCAGCCCCCCGACTCTCTGGGAGAGTTTGGAAGGGATCAGATGGTGAGATCGTCTGCCGGTATGCTGCAGCGGACGACTCAATTAATATGGACTCGATTCTCTTCCAATATCGTCAAACAACTGGAGATTGGAAATCAATCGCCACCGAACCCGTTCTTTCAAGACGCTCACCGGCGCATCTCATTGGTGAAGAAATCTGGTGGGCTGGGCAGGAAATCGAAGGCCTAACCGTAAAAATCTCTGTTGCAGATACTGCTGGCCATCGCACGACGAAGCAATTCTCGATGTTGCCTACTGATCCAAATGTATCTCAATCTGATCTTGCAAATGAAATAATTGCGCCCGCGATTCCATCACCACTCGCTGGATCCAATCGTCGGACAAAATCTGTAGTAGTTAAAAACCCTCTTTCGAATACGCACAATACGGGGCTAGATTGGCAACCAACTCCTGGCAATTCATGGTCTGCAGGGGAACCTGTTGCCTATACCCAACATTCACCTGTGAAAGACGGTACTACACAAGGACCGGCTGAAGAAGTTTCCTCATCGCCTCTCCTGACAATTTCCTCACCGACCCTCGCAGACGCCATTGAGGAAAAGCTTAAAAAACCACAGTCTTCACAAAATCAAAAAACCGGT
>Ga0181597_10006844_pt1 | contig 10516 bp, 8 predicted proteins | sample 041ome_5_FD_148647 | JGI IMG/M metagenome (GOLD analysis project Ga0181597, IMG submission 148647) | Coastal salt marsh microbial communities from the Groves Creek Marsh, Skidaway Island, Georgia - 041403US metaG (spades assembly) | ecosystem: Environmental > Aquatic > Marine > Intertidal zone >...
GTTTGCGGATGCACAGACCACGGACTATAATCCGCATTTTTCGCGACTACTCTTCTGGTGCCTCAATGAAATCGGCCACGTTCATCTTCGACAGGCGGCTGTATGAGCTGCTTCAGGAAGACGGGCGCACAAGGTTCACGACCCGTGAACTGCGGGATGCCTATGCCAAGCGCCTGGAAGGCATGACTTTTCGCATCGGCGATGTGCGCCGCTATGTGTATAAGCAGATACGCCGAATGCTGCACATAGGCTGGCTCGTACATGACGAGGAGCGCCGCACGCGGGGACAGATCTACCACCGGCAGCCCATTCCGGCACATCTGCAGCTGGAGCTGATCGATAACGGATTCGAGAACAGCCTCAAGACTGCATGTGAGCCAGCGCAGGAACCTTCAGTGTTCGATGATGCGACTGAACCGCTCAAGCCTTCGCCCGATGCGGATCAGCACTTGGAGGCGCTCCACAAAGAGATCCGGTTGGACTTCCTGTCTTCGATGGGGGAGGCGGAGCGATACAAGCTGCTCATGGATGATATGCCTCATCTTCGGGACAAGGTCGAAGGCGAGTATCTGGAAGCTAGAGACCGCAGCTCACGCCTGCTGGGTCATCTCCGCGCCATCGAGAAGACACTCAAGACGCTTGCCGCCGCACGATGACCCTCTCGCTGCGAGACTGGCAACTCGGCTGCATCAGCACGGCGTTGGAGCACTTTACCGCCACGCCGCACTTCTTCTGCCAGGCAACTCCGGGTGCCGGCAAGACGCGCATGGCGGCAGAGCTGGCCAGCAGACTGCTTGAGCAGGATAGGATCGATCTGGTGCTCTGCTTCGCGCCATCCTGCCAGGTTGTCGAGGGCTTTCGCTCGACCTTTGCTACGGTGCTTGGCAGGCGTCTGGACGGTCAGATCGGCGCAGTGGGGGCTGCGTTCACCTACCAGGCCATGGAATATCGAGATGAGGGGTTCTGGCGGCTTCTTGATGACTACCGTGTGTTCGTGGTTTTCGATGAAATTCACCACTGCGCCGGCCACGATGTACTTCTGAGCAACGCCTGGGGCCAGCAGATTCTTCAGCGGATACAGGACAGAGCCGCTTTCACCTTGGCTCTATCCGGCACGCCATGGCGTTCGGACGACCGGGCCATTGCTCTGGCCCGCTACTCGTCACCCGAGGGGTACCTGATCTGCGACTACCGCTACGGACTGCAAGAGGCCATAGCTGATGGGGTGTGCCGCTCCCCTCGTATTGTCCTGCTCGACAACCAGAAGGTGAAACTTACCGAGGAGCTAGACACTGAGAGCACTGTCAGGCTGTTTCCCAGCATCGCTAAACTATTGGGGGAATCCCCTGTCACCTACGAAGAGCTGCTGCGCCATGACGAGGTGATCGATCAACTGCTCGGTCTTGGGTGCGGCAAGCTGGATGAGCTTCGCCTGATCAAGCCTGATGCGGCTGGCTTGGTGGTTGCCACCGACATCGAGCATGCCCAGCAAGTTGCCCTGGCCCTGGAGGCCAGGGGTGAAGGTTGCCGCATCGTGACTAACAAAACCCCGGATGCGCAGCAGGTGATCAACGCGTTCAGGCACAGCGCCTGCCGTTGGATTATCGCGGTTGGAATGATCAGCGAAGGCACGGACATCCCCCGCCTCCAGGTGTGCTGCTACCTCAGCCGCATTCGCACCGAGCTGCATTACCGGCAAGTGCTGGGGCGAGTGCTTCGGCGCACAGGCGAGCCCGATGATCAGGCTTGGCTGTTCATGATGGCGGAACCGACGTTGCAGTGCTTGGCGGAGAGAATTGCAGATGATCTGCCGGATGACCTGGCGGTGCTGAACGAGGTACAGATGCCAGCCTCCACATCAGGTTCAATATCTGGCTGGATTGGGGCTGCCGGCAATATCGATGGTGTGGATGACAGTATTGGAAGTGGCACCGCGCAGGTAATTGGGGCAGACGCTAAATGCAACTTATCCCTGGGGGACTCTGCCGCTGAGCCAAGCCATCAGGTCAGCTTTTCCAAGCACTACCGGCAACAGTTGCTGGCTTGCTTTTGATGCTTGTATGGAGATCAAAACTCAGGCGTCGGTAGACGTAGTTGACTGAATCAGGAGATAACCGCATTGACTCTTCCACGTGAAAGAACCCGCAGCGTCATCAAGACCGAAGAGTTCCTGCGAGAGCTCTCTCGTAACACTGAACTGCCTCAGGATATCCGCAGCTATGCAAAAAGCCTGCTCAGACACTACCCGTCGGCCGACCAAATTTACTCACTGGGCCGCCTCGAAGAGTGCCTGGTGAGCGATGCGCCAGATGATGAATATCGACGGCGAGTGATCGCCTTACATTGGCCACTGTTCAGTTCGTCATTGGACTTCACCGGGTAGAAATGAGCGCCGCAATGTCCCGCACTGATTGTGCACTGTCGGTATCCACCCGCGTTGCGCAGCGGGTCAGGCGCCTACCTAAAGGGCGGCCCTTCAGCATCAGGCGCCTTGCGGAGCTTGGAACGAGCGGCGCCGTATCCAAGGCGATAGCCCGGATGGTCAGCCGAGGCGAACTTGAGCGGGTGCATCGAGGAATCTACATGCGCCCGAAATCCAGCCGATACGTTGCTCGGGTTCGCCCAAGCGCATGGGAAGTGGTGAGTTTGATTGCCAGGCAGAGCCGTCAGGTTCTGCAGATCCATGGTGCCAATGCGGTCAGAAAGTTTGGACTGAGCACCCAGATGCCACTCATTTCAATCTATTACACCAGCGGGCCCAGCCGATCGCTATTTATGGGGAAAGCTGAAGTCAGGCTGGTACATGCGGCGCCAATGGTCATGCAGCATGCCGGGACCGAAGTAGGGATGGCTATCAGCGCACTATTTTATCTCGGTAAAGACGGTTCTACCCCGGAATGCATTGCCTCAATCAAGAAGGCGCTCAGGCCCGAAGACCAAACTGCATTAATGGCCTGCAAAATGCCGAAGTGGATGCGTATGGCGTTGGAGCTGCCCTGACCGGCTCGAACCCAGCAAAACTCTGGGGGGTTGCGAGTTTTGCCAGATAATTGCGCCCGTACGGACTACCTTCATGGCATTGGTCGGAAGTACACTGTTGGAGCTGCCCTAATCCGCCCTCTCCCAGAAGCCTCAGCATGCTGGTGATGACGCTAGGTCCGTTTCTCACAGCCCCGCTCTGCGGGGCTGTGCTGTTTTAGCACTCGTCTGATTCGAAGGAAAGCGCAGGGGGATTAACTCTAGATACTAGGTAGGCGCGGCGGGGACGCGAGTAGCTTGACCACCTCAATCAGCTGTCATGCCATTTCGACGAGCTCATCGAGCACCGCGGCTGTCAACCAGCACCCAAACAGTGCAACCACAGAGGACTCCTGGGTTCCAATGATATACAACCGCTTTCGGCCAGGAGCGGCCCATCAGCATCAATACTGTGTCCCCGATTGTTCCCGATTGTTCCTGTGCGTTACGAGCGGCATCGGGTCTGGGAGGTAGAAGGCCAGCTCAAGCCGGGCCAGCGCCACATCTATCAGAAGCCTTACGAACCGCCAAATCTAAGGATGATCGACTGAGCCAGTGGGTCGTCCGCCTTGCTGAGCGATCACATTCAAATGTGGCCGCAATTGCACTGGCGAACAAAACAGCGCGCATGGCTTGGGCGATGCTGCGTAATGGAACCACCTACCAACCGGAGCGGGCCGCAGCCTGAACCGAAAACAGGCAATACCTGGCAATACAGCAACCGTCACCCACGATTGCGAAGCAACCTGAACGATGGCAAACCGGTCGAACCGGCGCTGGAAAACCCCTCAAATGTCCATGTGCGAGAAGCACGTAGAAGCGATTGGGAGCCAGCGCGCGAATAGCCCATCATGGCCCGCATCGAAACGATGCAGATATCAAAGGCCGAATATACGTGTGCAGTCGGCACGGGCGCCAAAGCGAAGGGGGCTTGCAATGAGGGGGAGTCCATATACGTACTTTCTTCATCGATGAGGACACCTGGCAGATTGCCCTGGCGGATCACTATGACGCCCGTGGGGAGCTATGGAGAGTTTCGGCGGCCTACCAGATGAACTTCTACAACGATCTGGTGTCCTGGATGACCGCCGAGGCCATACATGACCTGCAGTCTCGCCGTTACCTGATCAGTGGTCTGAGCAACGAAGTCAAGCATGAGGCCAGCTTCGGCCATGAAGCTCTGCACCAGGACTTCAAGCTAGATGCCCTGCGCCGCCTTGGCGGGAAGAACTGAAATATTGGCCATCGGCGAGCCAGGCTGCTGGCTCGCCAACCATTCAGCGTCGGGCGTCGATCTGCTGCACGTTGACCACCTGTGCCATGCCCGCCTAACGGGCCAGCCAAGCGTCTTGACGCTGGAGTACGGCCGCATCATGCGCCAGCAGCACCTCGATAAAGCACTGTGCAGCCAGTGACAGGCGCCTGCCGTGCAAGCGGGCAATCCCGAAGCGACCGCGCAGCCCAAGGTCGAGGCTGTGCAAAGCCTGCAAGTCGCCGCGCCGCAGCTCGTCTTCCACCATAAACCAAGGCAACATCGCCAGCGCCTCACAACCCTGCAAGAGCTGCTTGAGCATGGCCGAGCTGTCGCAGGTGATGGCCAGCTTCCACTGCGCACGCCAGGTGTTCTGCAAGGCATTAGGTAGGCGCTTGAGCAACTCCTCGCGAATGGCTTCGGGCAGGTTGGGCCCCGCCAGTGGATACTGCAGCAGCGCCTCCAGGCTGGGAGCGGCTTGTTCAAGCAGAGGATGACCGGCACGGCACATCGGCAGCGTGTGGTGCTCGCCGAGGGCCTGCACAACATAGCCGGGGTCGCCTTCAATCTCGTGCAAGTCGGCGACCAGCAGGTCGATTTCGCGGCGCTGCAAACGTGCGGGCAACTCTTGCCAGGGTGCCAGCACCACCTCCAAATGCACGCCGGGGTGCGCGCGGTTCAAAATGGCCAGTACCGGGGCAACCAGAGCGGCGCCGGCAAACGGACCAACTCCCACACGCAACTCACCTTGCTCCAAGCCGCGCGCCAATTGCAGGTCACGCTGCAAGTCCTGGGCGTGCAGCAGCAGTTGCCGGGCATGCTGCAACAGCAGCTCGCCCATCGTAGTGGGGGTCACTTCGCGGTGGCTGCGATCAAACAGCTGCTCGCCAACCTGCGCTTCCAGCGCTTGCAGGCTGCGGGTCAGCGCCGGCTGGGAGAGGTGCAGCGCCTCTGCGGCGCGGGCAAAGTTGCCATGTTCGGCCAAGGCCAAGGCATGACGCAGGTGACGGAGCTCTATATTCATGCTTTTCGCGCATCAAGAAAATTAGTTAATTGCATTGGACGCATAGTAGGCCGCACGCCATGCTCTGACCAGACACTCTCTGGAGAACGCCGATGAATCTGCCCTTTCGCTGGATGTTAACCAGCACCTTGTTGCTACTCAGTGCATGCAGCGACAGCCCCGCGCCCAGCCACAGCGCCGCCACGCCACGCACTCAAGCTGCCCAGGCCGAGGTCGCGCAGAACTATGACCTGAGCAATGTCGAGGGCCTGGCCCAGGCACGACGCGGCCTGATTGCCACGCCTCAGGGCCAGGTTCGCGATGCCGAAGGCGAAGTGATCTGGGACTTCGATAGCTTTGCGTTTGTCCAAGGCGAGGCACCCACTACCGTCAACCCCAGCCTGTGGCGGCAAGCGCTGCTGAATAACCAGGTTGGGCTGTTCAAAGTCAGCGACAAAATCTATCAGCTGCGCGGCTTCGACCTAGCCAACATGACGCTGATCGAAGGCGCCAGCGGCTGGATTGTCATCGACCCGCTAACCAGCCAGGAAACCGCTGCCTTCGCCATGGACTTCGTTGCTCAACATCTGGGCGCGCGCCCGGTGAGTGCAATGATCTTCAGCCACAGTCATGTCGATCACTTTGGAGGCGCCCTCGGCGTAATCAGCGCCGAAGACGCCAAAGCTCGTCAGGTGCCGGTGATCGCCCCGGCTGGGTTTATGGAAGAAGCCACCAGCGAAAACCTGATGATGGGCGTAGCCATGGCCCGCCGTGCCACCTTCATGTACGGACAACGCCTGCCGCGCAGCGCCGAGGGCCTGGTGGACAACGGCCTTGGCAAGGCGGTTGCCTTCGGGCACATGGGCATTCTGCCGCCCACCCAACTGATCAGCGCTCGCGAACAGGAGCAGGACGTAGATGGCGTGCGCTTTGTCTTCTACAGCACACCCGGGGCCGAAGCCCCGGCGGAGATGACCTTCAGCCTTCCGGAGCTAAAAGCCTTTGGCGGCGCTGAGCTGCTCTCGCAAACGCTGCACAACCTTTACACCCTGCGCGGCGCCAAAGTGCGTGACGCCTTGCAATGGGCCAACTACATCGACGCCAGCCGCGCGCAAGCCGCCGGGGCTGAAGTGCTGTTCAACCAGCATCACTGGCCGGTGTGGGGGCAGGACAACATCCAGGCGTTTCTCACTGCGCAGCGTGATGTCTACCGCTACCTGCACGACCAAACTGTGCGCCTGATGAATACCGGGCTCACTGCGCCGGAGATCGCCGAGCAGTTGCGTCTGCCGGCAAGCCTCGACCAACACCTGCACGTGCACGGCTACTACGGCACTCTCAAGCACAACGTGCGTGCGATCTATCAGTTTTACCTGGGCTGGTTTGACGCCAACCCGGCCAACCTCGACCCGTTGCCGCCGGTGGCTGCCGCCGCCAAGTACGTGGCCCTGGCCGGGGGCAGCGAGCCGCTGCTGGCTGCCGCCGAACACGCCTATGCTGAGGGCGATTACCGCTGGGCCGCGGAGCTGGGCAAGCATCTGCTGTATGTCAACCCCGATAATCAGGCCGCCCGCGACTTGCAAGCACGTAGCTTCGAGCAACTGGGCTATCAGGCCGAATCGGCGCCCTGGCGTAACTTCTACCTGAGTGGTGCCTATGAGCTGCGTCACGGCTTGCCGGAAGAGGGTTTTACGCCGGTTATGATGCTCGACATGCTCAAGCACACCGCGCCGGAGCGCTTCTTGGATGTGATGGCCACCAAGCTGGATGGCACGGCGGCAGCCGACAGCGCACTGCGTATCAACCTCAACTTCACCGACAGCGGCGCGCGCTTTCACCTGTGGATCGAGAACGCCGTGCTACATCACCGCCGCTTGGATGAAGACGAAGTCGCCGAGGCCGACGCCAGCCTGAACCTGAGTAAGGACCTCTTTTTGCAGATGATTAGTGGGCAAGCCGGTATCGGCGCCCTGCTCAGTTCCGATCAGGTGTCGATCGACGGCAATGCACTGGCCTTGGGGCGCTTCTTCAGCTTGCTGGATAAGCCGGACGGACGCTTCCCTATTGTCACGCGGTAGTATTTGGACTACGCCAAGCAATTGCGCCGAGACAGAGTGGCGGGCTCGTGCGTACCCGTAAAAAAACAATCGGGGACACCACGGTATTGATGCTGATGGACCGCTCCTGGCCGAGAGCCGCCCGTCCAGATAGGCGGTTTTCGGCCAAGAGCTGCCTGTCGCCATCAGCAGCTTTCAGCCGTGAGTTGACGCTTGCTGTTCACTTTCTCCGTTGTGTCGGTCATGCAGGATGCGAAGGTTGAGCAGTAGAAACTCCACAGATGGCAACTTGCAATTTTGAAACTATCTTCCGTGACCGCCTGCTGTGCCTAAAACGGTCCCCGATCAACCGATCACGTGCCGGCTCCATCCGTGGATGACCACAGCCAGGTAGATGAAGGCGACCGAGGGCGGGATGGAGGTCATGTCGGCGACTCAATGCTAGTTCGGTGCGTTGCCCCGAGCGTTGCTAGTTGGAACCGATAAGGCACGAGCAGGCAAGGCGACCGAGCGAGCGCTGAGGTACAAGGCAAACCCGAGGTTTCAACATGAGTAGCGTTTCGATAGCATGGGCGGAGCCTGCAGTAGCGAAGTGCAGTGGATACAGGGAGGACATCGCGCCATGCACATATCGAAACTGTCGGTAGTCAACTACCGCAACTTTTCCAATACGACACTCGTGCTCAGCAAAGGCGTTAACACGATCATTGGCGAGAATGGATCCGGTAAGACCAATCTCTTTCGCGCTATACGCCTGCTGCTGGATGACAACATGGTCCGCGCGGCGTTCAAGCTGGATGAGTCGGACTTTCACCGGGGACTCGAGCAGTGGCGGGGCCACTGGATCATCATCAGCCTGGAATTCGATGAAATAGGGCCTGACGAGGCAATCCAGGCGCTATTCCTGCATGGCGCTGGGGTTATAGGGGATGCTGCCGTTGGCCGGGCAACCTACAACCTTATCTTTCGGCCGAAGAAAGAAGTGCGCCTAAAGCTGGCAAGTCTGGATGATGGCGATTTGGCCGGATTGGCCACTATCCGACAGGCCATAACTATTGCTGACTATGAGACACTCTTCACTGGCAGGAGCGAGGCTAACTTCGGTAACGAGGTAGTCTACAAGAGTCTTGTGGGCGACTTTGATAACTGCGTATTCAGCGGGGAGGTTGACGATCCTCGAATTGGATCGCGTTTGCCTGTGTTCTTGTCGGTGAGTAAGGAGGTCTCCTTCACCTTCATTCAGGCTCTCCGCGACGTCGTCGCCGAGTTCCACAACAATCGGACGAACCCACTACTCACACTGCTCAAGAGCAAGAGCGGTGAGATAGCACCCGCTACAATGGCGCCGATAGTGGCGCAAGTGCTGGCGTTGAACAATTCGATTGAGGCACTTGAGGACGTGCAAACGGTCCGGACGGACATTCGCGACACGATCAAAGATGCGGCAGGGGAGACCTACTCTCCGAGTTCGCTGTCGATCAAATCCGATCTTTCGGACGAAGCGGACAAGCTCTTTCAGTCGCTCAAGCTCTTTGTCGGTGAGTCGGCCGAGGGCTACGAAGGCGGGATTCACGAACTGAGCCTGGGGGGCGCAAACCTCATATTTCTGACGCTGAAGCTGCTTGAGTTCAAGTATCAGAAGGCGCACCAATCCATAGCGAACTTTCTCGTCATCGAGGAGCCAGAAGCACATATCCACACCCACATCCAAAAGACGCTCTTTGACCGCATTGCCTATGACGACACTCAGATCATCTATTCAACGCATTCAACGCATATCTCTGAGGTCAGCAGCGTCCAGAACGTGAACATTCTTGGTCGTCGCGGCGTTGCATGCGAGGCCTATCAGCCGGCAACAGGCCTGTCGCCTAGCGAGATCGGGAATATTCAGCGCTATCTCGACGCCGTTCGTAGCAACCTACTGTTTGCCAAAAGCGTTGTCCTAGTTGAGGGTGACGCAGAGGAAATCCTAATCCCGATTCTGTTCAAGAAAGTTGTCGGCCTAAGCTTGGATGAGCTCGGAGTCAGTTTGATCAACATTCGCAGTACGGGTTTCCAGAACGTAGCGGTCCTCTTCCACGACACGAGAATCAGGAAGCGCTGCAGCATCATCACCGACCTGGACGCAGCGATTGTGGACACGACCCCCATTCCCGGCGAGCCAGAAGCTGAAGCAAAGTTCAAAGCGAAATGCCTAGCATCACAAGTGGTTGGTGCTGCACGCAAGGTTGCGCTCGATGCGTTCGCGAATGGCAACGATTGGCTCTCGGTGCACTACGCAGACCACACGCTGGAGGTCGACTTCATTTCAGCCGGCAATGGGCGTCAAATGGCTTCGATTGTACCGCTTGTCTATACGCAAGCGGCCACTACGGCGACCGCCATTGCGGAGCTTATGTCGGGGGACAAGGCACAGTACGGCAGGCGAGTGCTTACGATGGCGGCGAATCAGGGCAAAGGCTGGTTCGCGATTCTTCTTGGCGAGCACATCAATCACAAGACGGTCCTTCCCGGGTACATAAGTAAGGCCATCTTCTTTGCGCGGGAGAGCTTGACCGTGGAGCTCTTCTTCAATATCTACAGCTACAGAGTCAAGTGCGCGCTTTCGGGAGGGGACATCCCGCAGGCTGTGGCAGATGTTGCGACAGCACGGCTCAACGCTTATAGGCAGGGCACGCTTGACCTAGTGGCGCTCAAGGCAGCTATGGGACCTGCGCTCCGCAACGACCAGATTCACGCCATCCTGGCCGACGTGGAGTGATGTTCACCTGGACGAGCCGGGAGCTGAACGCTGAGCAGAGCGAGGCGGTCCTGCTGCCCGGAAGTGTGTTTCTGGTGGCATGTCCTGGCAGCGGAAAGACGAGGGCCCTGACCTACAAGATTGCATACGAGCTCTCACGCCTGGAGTCGGACAGGCAATTCATCGTTGCCATCACCTACACGCACCGGGCGGCGGACGAAATCCAGGAGCGCATTGAAGATCTCGGGGTGGATACGTCGCGGCTCTGGATCGGCACGATTCACTCTTTCTGCCTGGAATGGATCATCAAACCATATGGCATCTATGCGCCTGAGCTTGCGCACGGGTACCGGGTAATCGATCAGCATGAACGAGAGAAGTTGCTGGAGCGGTTATGCGCGCCATACGCATCTCAACGAGTCTCTCACTACGATTGCGATTATTTA
>Ga0181597_10006849_pt1 | contig 10514 bp, 11 predicted proteins | sample 041ome_5_FD_148647 | JGI IMG/M metagenome (GOLD analysis project Ga0181597, IMG submission 148647) | Coastal salt marsh microbial communities from the Groves Creek Marsh, Skidaway Island, Georgia - 041403US metaG (spades assembly) | ecosystem: Environmental > Aquatic > Marine > Intertidal zone...
TTTAATGATGATAAGAATTGTATTATAAAATGTGGCTTATTTAATGGCGGAGAGAATGGGATTCGAACCCATGAAAGAATTGCTCCTTTACACGCTTTCCAAGCGTGCGCCTTCAACCACTCGGCCATCTCTCCTATTAAGTAATCTTGAAATTTCTTTCAGTACTTTATCTACTTTAATGGTGTGAATTGAATTAGCAGATCTCACTACAGATTTATCAATATCTACATGATAAATCAAATTTGAGTAATTTTGAGGAGGACAGTCACCGTATATAATAATTGTTTCAATATCATAATTAATCGATAAGTGAGAAAAACCTGTGTCATTACCAACACAAAATTTACAATATTTTAAGTAGGGGATAACTTCACTAATTTTTTTATTTGAAGTAAAAATAAAATTTAATTCATCTCTAAATTTGTTTTTTATGATATCCTCATCTATCGATTGATCATTGCCACTAATGATTAAAAAATTTTTAAATCCTTTTTTTTTTAAAAATTCTATAATTTTAAGATAATTTTCAATATCCCATCTTTTTTCAAAACCTGAGGCTGCTATAATTATTCCAATAGTATCTCTCAAATCTTTTTCAACTGATGTAAGAGGCTTAAAATTGACATTTTTAATATTGGTAATTTTTTTTACAAATTGGAGTGCTTCATCGTCTTTAAAACTTTTGGAAAAATAGTTATTATATAGTCTTTTGTTTTTTTTTAGAAAAAAATTTTGAAACTTAAACCCTATGCCCCAAACTTCTTTAATATAAGAAAATTTAGCAATAAACAGATATCTTAATGATGGATGAAATACAAAACAACATTCACAATTTAATTTGTTAACATTAGAAATATTTCTAATAAACTGGATAATGTTATAAAAAATATTTATAAGACCTTTTTTGGGTTCATTAATATAAATAACACCACCACAAAAATCTTTTCCATTAAGATAATATTTGGCCTGAGTTGAACTTTTGGTTAAAAAATATATTTTAGATTTTTTAAATTTTGCCAGCTCTTGGTAGCAATACATTTTAGATACAAAATTTCCCCAACCTTTACCTGGATCAATGACTAAAATTTTATTCATAATTATAATTAATAATAGTAAACATTTAGCCAATAATATGTAAATATTTTTATAAAAAAAATTATTAATGAATACTACTATAATTATTGTTTCTTACAAAAGTGAGCTATTAATAGATAAGAATATAAAACGATTAAGTGCAAAACATAAAATAATTATAATCGACAATGCACGGGATAAGATTCTAAAAAGAAATTTAGAAAAAAAATTTAAAAATGTCAGGGTTATTTTAAATAAAAATAATGGTTTTGGACAAGCGGCAAATCTTGGAGCAAAAAAATCTAAAACAAAATACGTTTTATTTTGTAGCCCTGACAATTTTTTAGAAAAAAAAGCAATAGCTAAACTTGAGGGATTTAGCAAAAAATTAAATGATAATTTTGGGCTTTTAATTTTGATGGAAAAAGAAAAATTAAAAAGAAAAGTTTATGAAATAAAAAAACCTAATAGTTTTTTAACTTTTTTTACTCAAAGAAAAGTTTTTTTAAGATTAAAAGGTTTTGATGAAAATTTTTTTCTTTATTATGAGGATAACGATTTCATGAAAAGAATTCTTTTAGACAATTTAAAAATATATGAGGTGCCGGTAAGCTTCAAAGCTTTCAAAGGCTCACATAACCCAAAATTTAATTATGAGATTGAACTAAATAGAAATTGGCACTTTATGTGGTCTAAATTTTACTATTTTAATAAACATTATGGATATCTTTTTTCTTTATTTGTAACAATTCCTTATTTTATTAGATCATTATTTAGGATAATTTTAAATTTTAAGAATCATAAAACTAGAAAAATTTATTTACATAGATTGCTTGGCTTAATGAATTCTTATATCTTAAATAAATCATGGTTTCGTCCAAAAATATAAATCTATGAAAAAAGTACTTGTTACTGGAGGTTCAGGTTTTATAGGTACTAATTTTGTTAACTATTTATCAAAAAAAAATAAAGTTATTTTTAATATTGATAAAATTTCAAAAGTATCCACTTCAGATAAATTTAAAAAAATTATTAATAAAAAAAATTATTATTTTTTAAAAGATAATTTAAAAGACCCTATATCAATATTTAAAATACTAAAAAAATTTAAGCCTGATGTGATTGTAAATTTTGCATCAGAAAGTCATGTAGATAGATCTATAACCGATCCCTTATATTTTATAAAAAATAATATAAATTCTTCATCAAATCTTTTTTATGCATATCATATGTATTATAAAATTAAAAAAATAAAATTATTCAATATTTCCACTGATGAAGTTTTTGGATCAATTGTCAAAGGTAGCTTTAGAGAAACAGATAGTTATAATCCATCATCACCTTATTCTGCATCAAAAGGCAGTATAGATCTTATAGCAACAGCTTTTAATAGAACATATAAAACAGAAATTAAAATAATTAATATGGTAAATAATTATGGGCCATATCAATTTCCAGAAAAACTAATACCGACTATTATTTTTCACTACTTAAAAAATAAATCTGCACCTATTTATGGAAATGGAAAAAATATAAGAGAATGGATTCATGTGGATGATAGCTGTGAGGCAATATGGAAAAGTATTATATCAAAAAAAAAATTTTCGAGAATAAACATAGGATCAGAAAACCGCCTTTCAAACTTAGAGATTGCAAAAAAAATTTTTTTGATAATGAAGTCTAATAAATTAACAAAATTAAATTCAAATAATTATATAAAAAAAGTAAACGATAGACCGGGCCATGACGAGAGATATGCTTTAGACTCAAGTTTATTAAAAAAAATTATAAATTATAAACAAAGTAAAGACCTGAATGCTGGTTTGAGAGAAACTATATTTTGGTATATCAATAATAAAAAATGGTTAAAAAATAGTTTTAAATTTTACAAATTTAAAAGATTGGGATTACTTGATTAAAAAAGCAATAATATTATGTGGTGGCACAGGATCAAGAATGTTTCCTGTTACAAAAGCTATAAATAAACAATTGCTACCTGTCTTTGATAAGCCAATGTTTTATTATCCATTATCATTAATGATGTTGTCTGGAATAAGAGAGTTTATTTTCATTATAAATAAAAACCAAGAAAATAATTTTAGAAAAGTACTGGGTAATGAAAAAGATTTAGGCATTAAAGTAAATTTTATAGTTCAAGAAAAGCCAAAGGGATTACCAGAAGCTTTTATCTTAGCCGAAGAATTTATTAAAAATCAATCAATAGCTCTGATATTGGGTGATAATTTTTTTTATGGCAATATGCTTTCACCTTTAATAAAAAGCTCATTTCGCAAAAAAAAAGGTTGTAATATTTATTTGTACCCTAGCAATAATACTTCTGCTTATGGGGTGGTAGAATTCAACAATAAAGGTAAAATAAATCGTATAGTTGAAAAACCCAAAAAAACTAAATCAAACTTAATAATCACAGGTTTGTATATTTTTGATAAAGAAGTCTCAAATTATGCAAAAATGTTAAAACCATCTAAAAGAAATGAATTAGAAATAGTAGATTTAATTAATATATATAAATCAAAGCAAAAGCTTAATACAATAAAATTAGGAAGAGGTTCAGCGTGGATGGATGTAGGAAATTTTTCAGATTTAGAGAGTATAAGTAATTTTGTTCAAAATATAGAAAATCGACAAAGCTATAAAATTGGATGTATTGAAGAAATTGCTTTCAATAAAAAATGGATAAACAAAACTAATATTTTAAATAGAATTCAATCAAATGCAGAAAATAATTATACCAAATATTTAAAAAATCTAATCTCAATTAGATGAAGCCCATTAAGTTTAAAAGCCGATCATTTAAAGATAAAAGAGGTTATCTAAAAGAAATAACTCCCCTGAAATTTAAAAAAAAATTTAATTATAGCATTATAACAAATTCAAAAAAAAATGTAATAAGAGGTATGCATTTTGATAAAAGGCTTAAAGAAGAAAAATTAGTGTATGTCTTAAATGGAAAAATAGTTGATGTGACTGTAAATTTAATCAAGGGGAAAAATTTTGGTAAAATTTATTATAATCTTATGAAAAAAGACGAATTATTATTTATTCCAAAAGGATTTGCACATGGGTACCTATGTCTTGGCAAAAAGAATACAATTTTATATCTTTTAACAAAAAAATTTTCAAAAAAGAACAATACTGGTTTTTTATGGAATGATAAAAAATTTAATATAAATTGGAAAATAAAAAATCCTATTCTATCACTTAAAGATAAAAATCTTAATCAGTATATTAGATAATGAAAACAATTTTAATTTCTGGTGGCAATGGTAAATTTGCTAAAGCTCTTATAAATGCAAATACAAAATTTAATATATTAGCACCAAAAAAAAGTCAGATGAATATTCAGAAGATATCCTCAATAATGAACTATATTAAAAAAAAAAAAATTAACTATTTCATACATGCTGCTGCTTTTTCCACACCAATGGCCTCACACAAGATTGAAATTGAAAAAAGTATTACCACTAATATAATTGGTTCTGCAAATGTTGCTGTTGTATGTTTAAAAAATAAGATTAAACCCATTTATATTTCAACAAATTTTGTATATCCAGGTTATAAAGGCAATTATTCTGAAAACGATTATCTTTACCCAGTTAATGAATATGGCTGGTCTAAATTAGGGGGCGAATGCCCTTTTCATATACATAAGAATTCATTAATTTTAAGAATTTGCATGAATGATGATAATTTTCCACATAAATATGCATTCAGTAACTACATAAGTTCTTTTATGAAAAAATCAGATGCAGCAAAATTAACGCTAAAACTATTAAATTTTAAAGGTGTAATAAACATAGGTGGTAAAACCCAAAGTGTTTATGATTTTGCAAAAGCAATAAAAAAAGATATTAAAAAAATAAAATTAGATAAAATTAATAAATTATTATTAGGAATAAATACAAGCATGAAAACCTACAAACTAAAATCACTACTCAAATGAAAAAAATAAATTTTTTAAATCTAGGAAATCATCCTGTTACAAATAATTTTTTAAATACAAACAATCCTAAAAATGAATTTTTTTATAATTTAAGACTCCAATATCATGAAAAAACTAAATTAATTTCTCTTGCAAAATTTGTATCACCAAAAAGAATGTTCAATGATAAATATGCTCATCGTGCATCAGCTTCTTTAACTATGCGAGTAGCTTATAAAAATTTAGCAAATAAAATAAAAAAAAAATTCAATCCCAAATCAATTCTAGAAATTGGAAGTAATGATGGAGTGTTTATTAAACATTTTAGTGATATTGAAAATATTGGTGTGGAGCCTTGCAAAAATTTAGCAGCGATAACGAATAAACTTAAAATCAAGACATATGATAAATTTTGGTCAATTAAACTTTCAGATAAAATTATTAATGAAAATGGAAAATTTGACGTCATATATTCAGCAAATACAATCAGCCACATTCATGATTTGAAAGAAACTTTTATGGCAATTTCAAATTCACTTAATCAGAATGGTATTTTTATACTGGAGGATCCTTCTCTGTTAGAGGTTTTAAAAAAAACTTCATATGATCAATTTTATGACGAGCATGCATATGTTTTTTCTATAACAGCCCTAAAGAATATTACGATGAAGTCTGGATTGGAAATATTTAATATTGAAAAATTAAAAACGCATGGAGGCTCAAATAGAGTGTATTTCAAAAAAAAAAATACTAAAATTAAAATTTCAAAAAATGTATTTAATCACTTAAAAAATGAAAAAAATTACGGTATAGGTAAATTAGAAACTTATCAAAAATTTGCTTTAAAAGTAAAAAAATCAAAAAAAAAACTTTTAAAAATTTTTAGAAAAATAAAATCAAAAAATAAGGTGATTATTGGTTATGGTGCAACATATAAATCGAGTACAGTCTTAAATTATTGTAAAATAAATATAAAATATATTAAATATTTTTTAGATACAACTCCAACTAAAATGGGGAAATACACGCCTGGATCACATATACCAATTATAAAATATAATGGGATACCTGAAAATGTTGATTATGCTTTTCTTGGAGCCTGGAATTTTAAAGATGAAATATTTAAAAAAGAAAAAAAATTTATTAGACGTGGTGGTAAATTTATAACTCATGTTCCATTCCCAAAAATACTATGAAATCAAGAATATCAGATATAGATAATTTAAGATCTGAGATTACAGATAATTTTAAACCTCTTCATAAAACTAAAGATATAATAAAATGGTACAAAAATATTATAAAAGAATCTCAAGCAAAAATTAAAACAATTCCTTTATCGCAATGTAAAAATTGGAAATTTACTAAGCAAGGAAAATTTATTCATAAGTCTGGATCCTTTTATAAAATAGAGGGTGTAAGAGTGCTTAAGAGTTATAATAGAGAAATCGACAAAGGTTGGGATCAACCTATGTTTACTGAGCCTGATTTTGATGGGGGAATATTAGGTCTTTTAAAAAAAAAAATTAATAATAACCCACATTACTTAATAAACGCGAAATTTGAACCTGGAAACTACAGATTAATACAGTTAAGTCCAACTGTACAAGCCACATTTAGCAATATAAAAAAATCTCACGGTGGCCGTGATGTTAAATTTTTAAATTACTTTGAATCACCGTCAAAGAACAAGTGTAAAATTATTTTTAAGCAATGGGTTTCAGAAGAAGGTGGTAGACTAAGAAATAAAAGAAATCTAGCAGTTCTTTTGGAGCATCAAGAAAAAAAATCTATAGATATCACTGAGGATTTTAAATGGGTTTCACTCAAACAAATAAAAGAACTAATACTAGAAAAAGCTATGATAAACCCCCACCTTAGAACTTTAGTTTCATTTATATAAATTACAAATAATGAAACATCTTTCCATATGGTCTTACAGCAATCATTTTGAAAATAAAGTATTCCCAAGTATAAAATCAATAAAAAATTTAAATATAACCTCTATTTTAACAAATAAAAAAATTGAATTAAAAAAAATATCTATTTTTAATAATAAAAAATTTTTTTTTAAAAATGATAAATCTAATTTTATTTATATTTCTTCAATCAACTCTCAGCATTATGAAGACTGTAAATTAGCTTTAATAAATAAAAAAAATGTAATTTGTGAAAAACCAATTTGTCTTAATAAAAATCAATTGTTAAATTTGAGCAAAATTGCTTCTGATAATAAAAGAAAATTTTATGAAATGATTCAGTACGTAGATCATCCTCTGTTTGAAAAATTACAATTATTACTAAACAGCAAAAAAATAGGTAAAATTATAAATGTTGAAAGTATGTTTAAGGTCCCTCTTACTGACAATAACAATTTTAGATTCAAAAAACGATTAGGAGGTGGTGCATTGAACGATGTTGGTTATTATCCAATTTCAATTATGTTTACTTTATTTAATTCAAAAAATATTAAAATTTTAAAAAAAAATATTATTAAAGAAAAAGCCTTAGATGTTAGAGGAAAAATTTTAGCAAAAAATGAAAATCAAATATTTTTTAATTTAGCCTGGGGATTTAAAAGTGATTATAAAAATTATATCAAAATAAATGGCACAAAAGGTATAATTAAAGTTGATTTCATTTACTCAAAAAAAATTTTACAAGGTGGGGAAATTAATATTTATAGAAATAAATGGGAGGTGATAACAATTCCTAAATATAATCAAATTAAGATTGCTTTTCAAAAAATATTATTTTCTAAAAAAAAATTTTTTGAGGAAAGGTTAAGTATTAGTTTAAAAATTCTTGATATATTTGAAAAAATTAGAAAACTTCCATAAAAACTTAGTATAAGTTAAATTTTTTTTTCATAAATATTAAATGCTCCGATAAATGTTTCTTATTTTAATTATTAAGATCTTACTTATTCATTTATTAAATTAAATTATTGGCTGGTGATTTATTTAAATGTTTATTATAATTACACACTTTTATAGAGCATCTATATTATAGGTTCTTTCATAAGCTTTAACTATCTTTAACAAGTAAACTAAAAAACGTTTATTTTATAAAATTTTTATATTACACATAAATATGTTTTTTATATCTCACAGAGGAAATCTTAATGGTATTCAGAAAAATAACGAGAACAATCCTAAATATATAGATAATGCCCTAAATGAAGGTTACGATGTTGAAGTAGATGTTAGATATGAAAATAATCAATTTTTTTTAGGTCATGATTTTAGTCAATACAAAATTAATGAAAAATATTTATTGAAGAAGGGTATTTGGTGTCACGCAAAAACATCTTTGGCGATGAAGGCATTAAATAAAATTGATGCACATTATTTTTGGCATCAGGAAGATGATTATACAATTACTAGCAGAGGATACATTTGGACTTACCCTGGAAAAAAACTTCTAGAAAACAGTATTTGTGTTTTGCCAGAGAAAGCTAATTATAAACAATTTAACTGTATTGGTATTTGCTCAGATTTTATAAAAAAATATAAAAATGATTAAAGTTATAATTTTTGATTTAGATGGAGTTTTAGTTAATACTAAAATAATTCACTATGAAGCTCTTAATTCAGCTTTAGAAAAATTGAAATATAAAAAAATTACAATCGGTGATCATATAAAAATTTTTGATGGACTGCCTACCTCTAAAAAATTAGAATTATTAAATAAAAGAGGAATTCTTCCAAAAAAACACTTTAAGCAAATCAATAATTATAAACAAAAAATAACCTCAAAAATTTTACGGAGCAAAATTAAAAGAAATGAAAAATTAATAAATCTATTTAAATTTTTAAAAAAAAATTACAAAATCGCTGTTGCAACAAATGCTATAAACTCAACACTTAAAATATGCTTAGATCAACTTGGTCTCAAAAAATATATCGATTATAAATTGTCTAACGAGGATATTAGACACCCAAAACCTAATCCAGAAATATATCTTAGGATTTTTTTAAAATTTGGAATATATCCATCTGAGGCTTTAATCTTTGAAGACTCGCATTATGGTAGAGAGGCTGCAATATCAAGTGGTGCACAATTATATCCTATCAAAAAAATAAGTGATATAAATTTAAAAAACATATCTTCGTATCTAAAGACTAAAAAAATTAATTCGTCAAAAAATATATCTTGGGAGGACAATAATATGAATATTTTAATACCAATGGCAGGGGCGGGCAAAAGATTTATAGATGCTGGCTACATATTCCCAAAACCTTTAATCGAAATAAACAATAAGCCTATGATTCAGTGGGTTATTGAAAGTTTAAATTTAAAAGCAAATTATATTTTTATAATACAAAAAGAACATCAAAAAAAATATAATATTAAAAGTGTTCTAAATGTCCTTCAGCCAAATTGCAAAATTATAGAATTGAGTCATGTTACAGAAGGTGCTGCTTGTACAACTTTGCTTGCAAAAAAATATATAAATAACTCAGACCCATTAATTATTGCAAACTCTGATCAATACATAAAATGGAATTCCTCAAAGGCAATTTATGATTTTAACTCAAAAAAATTAGATGGTGCAATTTTAACATTTGAGGCCATTCATCCAAAATGGTCCTATGCAAAATGTGACGAAAAAGGTTTTGTTACAGAAGTTGCAGAAAAAAAAGTTATCTCAAAAAATGCAACCGTTGGCGTGTATTATTGGAAACATGGATCTGATTATGTTCGTTCTGCAGAAAAAATGATTAAAAAAAATATTAGAGTGAATAATGAATTTTATGTATGTCCAGTTTACAATGAGTTTCTATTAGAGAAAAAAAAAGTAAAAATTTATAATGTTGAAGAAATGCAAGGCCTTGGGACGCCAGAAGATCTAAATAATTTTCTAAGAAAATTAGGGTAATGTTCAAAAAAATTTTGAAAAATATACTGGGAGAAAAGTACTATAAATTTAGATTAAAATACATTCTTCAAAAATTATTTGGTGATAATTTTTTAGATAAACATAAAAAATGGAAATTATTTATCAGTAATTATTATATCTTAAAAAGAAAAATGAATCGCAAAATAGCAGGACAAAGTCTTGTTAAAAATGAAAAAGGATTTTTATTAGATTTTACCATTAATAATTATTTAAGCTATCACTTACGTCCAAAACTTTCAAAAGACTTTACGTTGGAAAGCACATGTGAAATTTCTGATAAATTTGCTATAATCATACAGGGCCCAATTAAAGAAAACTATAATTTCTTACAAAACTCTCTAAAAATTTATGAAAAAACTTTTAAGAACTCAATTATAATTATCTCTACTTGGGAGGATGAGAATTTAGAATTAATTAAAAAACTTAAAAGAGAAAATTTATATATAATATTTAATAAAAAAATTCAAAAATCTAGATCAAATATCAATAGTCAAATTATTTCTACAAATTCAGCCTTAAATTTTGCAAAATCACTTAAGGTCAAATATTGTTTAAAAACAAGAGCTGACATCAGAATTTACAACAACAATTTAGAAA